>Ga0123342_1008948_pt1 | contig 12267 bp, 2 predicted proteins | sample Turbeawhitnodule_FD_89960 | JGI IMG/M metagenome (GOLD analysis project Ga0123342, IMG submission 89960) | Root nodule microbial communities of legume samples collected from Mexico - Turtle bean Mexico white nodule | ecosystem: Host-associated > Plants > Roots > Nodule | place: Mexico: Nepantla... | reverse complement strand
CTATTGTATCCTAGGTTTCTATAAAAAGTTTCTTTGTTTGGTTGAGATTTTGGCATGCACCCCGTGGTTTTTAACCTCAACCCGATATTTGTATAAAATGATAAAAGAAAATTAGTTTTTAAATAAGAGAGAAAGTGTGTTAAAATATATTTCAAATTTGATATTTCTTGATTTGGATTTCTATAACATTTTTTAATTTCAGAATTTTTTTCAAAATTTTCAAAATCTCTTTCCTGTCATTTTTAGTTTTATTTACTGGAATGTATGTATTTTTTATATTCTGAAATTGTTTTTTCAAAACTGAATTTTGGTTTTTCAATTTTATTCTAAAATTTCATTTCTATAACAAAAAATCTATTCTAAATACAAAAAATTATTCTGAACTTTCTTTTTTAAAATATATATTTTCTAATTCTGAATTTTCAATTCCAAAAAACAATTTTAAAAATTCAAAAATTGATAGTACAGGTCAAAACTCATCGGGTGCGATTTTTTGGTTAAAAGCATTCATTACAAAAGAATAAAAATTACTTATTACTGTCCACATGAATATCACAAATAAATTCTATTTTGACTTTCAATAAGATTATCTTATAACCTATTATTAGGATGAACTGCTATGTTTTAAGTCCAAAAGGTTTATTTGCATTAAATATTTATTATTATTACTTATTTTATGCATTAATATATGTTTAATTGTTTTTATATATTGACATTATTTTTCATATACACTCACGCGAGTTACGATAGTTACAATATTTTATCTCTTTTCTGATACTCAACTCTAGTTTACCAACATTGGTTAAGCCAGCCGCTATAATTGAACAAATTTTCTTTGTAACTGAGTTTTTCTAACTATTACATATAGAGATTGTGAATGTGAGTGTTGATGATATATTTAGTCAATAAATACTCTACCCAGTTAAAAACCCTTATAGATCATCACAAGCAAGACTAAGGTACTTTGATAATAAAGTTCTTAGTGTCTGAATATGTTGAGCCCTCCTTATAATAAAATTTTCATTTAGACTTCAATCTTCGTTCTGGCCTTAAAAATATATTTGAGAATTCACGGATTCAAGTCCCCAGAGCATACCATGCCCGTATCCCTTTCTTCTCCAAATGCCTAAAATGTACATGCAGTTAACGAAGGCTGTAAAGATAAATACACACTTAAATTCAACTATAACATAGATCTCTACAACAACGTTTTCAAGGTAATAAATTGGTTACTTAAAAATGAGATGCTTGGTCATAGGATCATCCGATGGACATAGTAAACATCAAAATTTTGAGACTACAACACCCACTAATTCATTTTATCGATTAGTTCGTTGATGAGATCCTCACGGTTCCCTGTGTCTCCACCCTCCTTGTATAGGGTTTTTGATCCTTTCAATCCTTCAGCTGGCTTGTTGAGCACAAAGGGCCACATAAATTTGACAACTTCCTTAAAGTGGGGACCGGCATTATATATCTGATGCACCATGTCCTCTAGACAGACAACACCAAACTTTCCTAATTCCTGCATGGGAAAAATTGGAACAATCACAAATGCAATTAGGGAGAAAAGATAAATGATAACCAGGAATCCAGGAACACCATATATTACCTGATCAATAATGTTATTATCTGTCAAGGGAACTTTCCGCCCATCCATCCTTGCAAGTCCTTTCTTGTAAATTAGCTCCTTTATGTTTTTAAGGTTTGGATATCTTCAAAAGACACATTCACAAAAAAAAAAAATCCTTAGCAAGTGGCAAGTGATCTTCTTTCCTTTATCAACGAACAAAGCATATACAGGAAATAAACATAAAAATAAATAACAAAACAAGGTTTTGAAAGCATTCCACATTCGGTGAAATACACTTGCCAAATGACATGCAAACAGATTTATTTGTCGGGTTGGTACATAATCAACATGCTTAGGGCATTTTCCTTTCTCAGATAACTTGCAGGCATCTACTATAAGCATCTTTAACTCAAATATTAACAGTCTGTTCAGATAAACAACTTAATAAAGGCTTATTGAACAAGAACTTTGTTTGGATATTATAAGCATTCCACAAGTATTATATCACAAGATAAATGTAAATAAATCCATCCAAACGGACACTAAAACTTAGTTTGCCCATTCCACAATCAATACATGTAAATCCCAGACTTCCCCGCTTTCCTTTCAACCTTCATACGTCCTAAAAACCTGCCTAGTAACTCGCTAACACCAAAAACATAAAGCACAAAATCATGAGCATAAATTAATGTCATACCCATAGGTCACAAATGGTTCCACCCTCTGCAGCTTGGCCATTATTCCCTCACTTGGCTTCACAAAAACAGCACTGAACATACTCCTCAAACCCAAGCTGTATAACACCTTCCTTGTCCTTGGATGCATGTCCTTTTTCCTAAGCAAACCACAAGTAACAGATGTCATCACTTATTCAATTCACAATTCCAAAAGCATCAAACATCCAAGAAAAAAAAAAGGTTTAGCTACCTATTTGGTCCCAGCATAATCTTTATAATTTAGTCTCTACACTCAGAAACTACTCATTTTAGTCTCTACACATACACTTTTCTATTCGTTTTAGTTTTAGTCCCTACACGTAAAACTTTTAATCTTTACACCTCGCACGTTCATTTATTATCAGTTTTACTCCCTCCAATTTAGGAGGGCAGGGACTAAAACAGATTGAAAAATGCGTACAAAGGAACTAAAACGGGCACTTTCTGAGTGCATGGACTAAAACCAAAAAATATTGTAAATATATAGGAGGCAAAGAGCAATTAAGCTAAAAAGAAAAACAAGGAACTGTACCTACCCCTGTATGCGAATGATTATCAATACGTTGGAGTTAGCATGAGGAACTTTCCTCTTCACCCTCCGTTTCATCCTAAGGAGGTCCACTTCCTATAAACACACCAAAAGCATTAGGTTTTGCATTAGGTTCAGGTAAACGAGTGACGAGTAGTTCGTTAGTTAGTTACCTGGTTGCGATACTCATGAATGAAATCCTCGGGCTTCTTGATGGACTGAAAACTCTTGTGCTGGAATTGCTCTTTCTTTCTCAATGCCCATGCTTCCCTGCTTTTCCGCTTCTTCAGTATAACCTCGGGGATGTAATTCAGAGGTTTTGGATCCTCTTCTGCCATATCTGCACACAAACAATGAGCAGGTGGCAAGCTTAGGGTTATGAAAGCATAGAGAGGGAGAGATAAGAGTTTAGGAGCGAGAGAGAACCTGACGGAGACGATGTCTTTCTAGCGGCGGAGAACGGCGGCGACAAATCACGAATCTGAAGCCCTAACGTATGTATAGTATTTTGTTTCGATGTTATATAGTGCTGATTTTTTTTTCATTCATATCTTTCTTAATTTCATTTTGATTGTGACTTTTGTTGGGCTCGACTTTGAGGGCCGCTTCTTCCTGCACCTCCCCATATTATTGTGCCATCTACATAATTTTTTTATATTTCAAAAATATTTTTTTGTAAAAAAGTTTAAGTGTAATTTATATTCTGGATTATATAATATAAATTACTTTCTAAATTTATAGTTAACTTTCAATTATTTAATTTGAAAGTTTTTTTTTTCAAATTCGTAATTAGCTTCCAAATTACATAATTCAGAAGTTTTTTCTAAATTTAAAAACAGTTTACGGATTATGTAATCTAGATATATCACAGATTATATAATCCAGAAACTAATCTCATATTTAGAAAAAAAAATTGAATTATATAATTTGAAATACCATTTTTTTAAAATATATTTTGGATTGTTCCTAAATTATTTTCAGATATAATATTAACTTCTGGATTATGTAATTTATAATATTTTTTCTTCCGGATTTATAAATTTGGAGATGACTTCGGATCCAAAAATATCTTTAAGATTATGTAATCCATGTGTTTTAAAAATATGAAAGGCACTCAAATCAGTGATAAACCAGTGCAAGAAAAAGAGTGGAGGTCATCAGGGTGCTGGGTGAGATAAAATGGAATAGTGTGGAAATTTAAAGGTTACTGAAAGAATGTACGGAGTCAAATCTCTGCAATCTACACCCGCATAAATTTAAGCGGCACTTTTTAAGATAAGGGAAAGGAGAAAATTACCCTTATTTACGTTTTCGTGTCTATATATCCGTATTTTTATTTTTATTATTTATATATATTTATATTTAATATTAAAATTCGAATAAATAATGTTATTATTCCCACATTTATATTCATAATATAAATTTATAGTACATTATAATTAAAAAATATCATTATTATTATTATCGTAAAATCATTATTTCTCTCTCTAATTTTCTCTTTTTTTCTTATTAATTTTTTTATAATATCAGTTTTTTACAAAATATGGAAAGTATGGTAAAAAAAAGGTGGAAAGGAGGTACGTGAAAGGAATGAGAGAGAAAGTGAGAAGTAGGGTAAGTGATTTATGTGTAATGGAGAATTATAAAAATTATTTTTTAAATAAATTTTAAAACTGTTACAATAATGGAGAATAATTAGGAATAATAAATGTGCACTTCTCAAACAGTTTTTTCAAATTTAATATTAACTATTTTTTTAGTTTTAAATTTAAGTAATTATAAAATGACAAAATAACCAAAATAAAATATTGATATAAAAATAAAATAGGAAAATAAATTTATACAACCAAAAACCAAAAATAGTTATAATAAGAATCTCCTCTATATATATAAGTATAAATTATAGATAACTAAATTAAATTAATAAAATAAAATATTTGTTAATAAAATTAGAGTAAAAAAATTAAGTTAGTTAATAATAAGATAAACAATAAATATATATATATATATATATTAATTTCAAGTGGAAAACATAAGATATGTTAAAATATAAATAACACTAAAATTAAAATATATTGAGATTGAATAATAAATGGTTACAAATTAAAAGTGCTTAATTTTATAATAATTGCTTTAAAAAATATATTAAAATTATAAAATTATTAACTAATTTTAGGATTTTTTTTTTCTTTTCTTATATATTTTCCATCTTTCATGGTTAAGATTTTGAATGTTTATACCACATTAATATTTTAAAAATAAAAAAATTATGTAAAATAAATTAATTAGAATTAGTTATATAATTTTTCTTTAAATTATTATATATGTCACAGTTGTTATCATTCAATTTTTTTTTTCAAATTTTACAATCATAAATACACTCTTTAATAATTATATAAATATTAGTCTTTGCATAACTAAAGAAAATTTAAAAATTATAAAAATTAAATATTTATATTTACTTTTAATTAGACAATTTAAAAATTGTAAATAATTTTTTTTTTAAAAATTATATAACTTTTTAATACTATTTTTTGATAAAACTAATTAAAGTAAAGAAAAGTAAGTTAATAAATAATAAGATAAACATGAAATGGAATTAAGCTTTTTTCCAATATTAAAAAAACTATGAGATTCAAAATCATGAGAATTAAAAGAAAAGAATACCATTACTGTGGAATACTTTTATACTATATTTAATCCTCTCCACCCATAACCCTACAAAATCAGACCAAACATTTCACGAATATGAAAGTACATTAGTCAACAATGGTTGGGGGTGCCTCATTGTTAGAATGGTCAATCACCGGTTCTTCAGATATTTCATCATTAGTAGCCAATGTTTTAGAAGCATAATGTTTTAGATGTTTCAGACCCTGCTAGATCATTGTTGGGCTGAAAATCAACACCAACAGCTGGATCAACGTTAATATGAGGAGTCACCACCTGATCTCCTTCAAATATATCAATCATCAAGCCTAACACCTGGAAGACAAAAGATATTAATTAGGAATCAATGTCCAATTGTCTTCTCTTCCATGTAAGTTGCTAACTATCATAATTGAGAAGCAGTAATATACTAAATATAAAATAAGATAATATTAATGATTTAATATGACAACAAAAGTGATTACAGTTCTAACAGAAACATTCTCTCTAAACTCATCCAAAAAAACACTAAATATCGAAATAATTGTTTTACCTTGCATACACTAGAAAAAAAATAACTTCCTGCCAAAACTCAAACAAAACACATGAATAAGCAAACAAACAAATCAGTGTTACGTTAATAATCATTTTTCCCAAATTAATGGGGGTGAAGATGAAGGAATATAGTAGAATGAGAAAAAGAAGAATAAAAGTGTAATCTGCTCCTAGAGGGTTCAAGCAAGCAAGGTCAGAATCAACCTGGTTGAGATTAGTGAAAGGGGCCGCGAAAGGTTGGAGAGAACAATTGATTCTCCTTCACCTAGATCAGCTTCTTCATTTTCTACTTCTTCCGCCTCCACTTGCTCTTCCAACAATTAAATAATCGAAATTATATAGGCTTCTTTTGTGCTTCTTTTATACTATCGCGAGAGAGCATTGGAAAAGAGTGGAGGCTGATGAAAAGGCAGAATGGATGTAGGGGACGTGAGACAGTTACTTTAGATTTTTTATAATAGTTGGTTATTGTAAATGGTTGTGTTTGGCCACTACTTACGTCTCCTAATATTTTATATATAGGTATAAATTTATATTAAACCTTATGTTTTTTCTCCTCTCACCTCTTCTTTTTCTTATGTTTGCGTTGTATCCCCCTCCACTGCAACCCTTGTCTTCTCATGTCCTTAAATGCGAGAGCCCTACTCAAACTACATTGTCCATCATCATTGATGATTAGATTGTAATGTTACTAGTACGTTGACTCGTGGAACGCACAAGAAATTTTAGAAATTTTATATATAAATATTTATATTAGAATTAATAAATATTTTTTATATATAAAAATTATAAAATTCAGTAAATGAAATTAAATATAGTACACTAAACATTGTAAATAAGTTTACGTACTTTTGCATATCAAAGAATTTAATATAACTTAACATAAATTTGGAATTTTAGTAGTCCACAAAATAATTATAATATAAGTAAAAATGAATGAATAAATTTTTGTCATAACAAATACATTACAATACAATAATTTGAACAAATACATTATATAAATAATTATATAATATTATAACATATTTACGGTGAAAATGAAGTCCTCTTCACTAACTTCATGTTATCTTCATGCTGTAAGTTAATATGCAAAAATCTCGCAGAAAAATTATTGCAATTAAAAAATAATTCATTATTAGTACAATTATCTTAAATTTAAATGTGTATTTCTTCCATAAACATATTGTAGGCAAAAATCATATTAAATTATGAAGTCACCTTTTGTCATATAAATTAAAATGCAGTATAATACAAATAAAACATGATGAAATATAAATACAATGAAATACTATTTATATAAATAACTAAAGATCTTAAAAATCATACAACAAAAATAAACATATATGCATCATCAGGTTTCTAGACAAAAAAAGCAACTAACTTAAGACTTCAATGACTAATGAATAATAAACCTTATATAAAGAATAAAATGAATATAAGCATTCTATAATATTAACACAAAATATATAAAATAAAAAATATGATCAAAGATTTTTATGACTTTAATATACTAGCAATTGTTATAGCGTTAAGCATATGTAATAATAGCAACATATTATAAATATACCAGATAATGAAACAAAAATGTAATTATGTATTCACATTGCAAGAAATGCATGAACAAATAGAATATGAATACTACTAAACATAAACATATAGTCAACATAAACATAAAGAACACTTAACTATTTAGGTTTTCAAAAAAGTCAAAGCACAAAAATAAATATGTTTGATCTTTCGTAAGCACTGGTAATTATTATCCTAAGAGAATAATAAAAGAAATTATCCATGATAGCTTAAATTGTGAATAGAAGTAAGTAACAAAACCCTGATATGAGAAGAAGGATTTCTGGTATCACATTCAAAGATAATCTTGTCTCCTTCATGGAAAGAATGAACACAACAGAAATTCTTCCACCCTTTGCCAAGTTTAAAGCGTCTAGAAGGAAACTTCCCTTTCAACACCTTGCGTTCCACCTCCATTAGTAGACCATGCAGAGTAACCTTATTGAATCTTCCTTGTCGAATATATTGTGCAAATGGAGCAGGAAGATCCTACATCAATATCGAAATAATAAGTAAAAAAAAATCAAGTGGAATATAATATAGGGCATTTTTAAAGAAATGAATGTTATACTAACCAGATAACTGACTTTGATACTTAATCGAGACAACTTTATGGAAAAATGGTCAAAGGGACGAATGCTTAAGGGTTCTTTCCCTTCAATTTCGTCCAAATAACGATTTACTCCACTTAAAGAGACGTCATACATATAAACAGTTATATGGAAAGCGTTCTGACCCACGTAACGGAATAACATATAATGATCATCTGTGAAGCCATAAAAATTAGTCAAAGTAAACCATCCACGCAACATTTCTGGCGACAATAAATTTTCGTCATACTGCACTATATGGACGTTCCCTTCTGAATCCGCAAGGGTCCACTCCTATCCAAGTTCTTTTTGAAACTTGATGGCGAAAACACGATCAACATAACCAAGCTATTGATTTTAAAATAAAAAAAAGAGTCAGGATATGAAGAAACTGTTTAAAAGGACAATTTTTAGAAAAAAAATATAAATATACCTACTTCACCACGGTTGTTCATGCACCAAAAGACTCCTCTTGGTTCAAGTCTAATGATTTCTTCAGCACTGGACGCTATTAAATGAATAATGAAGAAAACACCAAGAAGTAAGTAGGAGAGAAAGTGAATAATAAAGAAAGCACCATAAAGGAAGTAATAGAGAAGAAAATTTTATAGAGGAACAAAGAAGAAAAGAGTACGATTGTAAATAATAAAAAACCGCACAATGTTATGACCTTTGGTGTAACTATTTATTTATAACATATTTTATTTATGACCTTTGGTTTGTCCATTGCAACAAAGAACAGTTTGTTTCATTTCAAGTACAACATTAATTAATATTAATTAAATAATATTAAAAAATAAAAATTAAACTGAAATTAAATTTGTTAAAAAAAAAATAACAACAATTATACCCACCAAACAATTAACATGTAGGTAAAACATGTAAATAGTTATAAATCATATATAAAATATTTTAAGTTTCAATGTTTCCAATAACGTCAAAAAGAATAATATTGTTAATGTACATTATGTCATATAATTACTTAAATATAACAATATATATATATATAATATTTATAATATTTATAATATTTAATATTTAATTTTAATAAAAAGGTTAAATTTAATGTGTACAAAATCAAGTACGTCATAGTGAATATAAAAAAAAGTACAAATCAAGTAGGTCACAGTATCTGTAAATTTATGAGTTGATTGTTATGAGATATATGGAAAGCACGCATGTATCAATAAATAAAGTCTTTAAATATTTATTTATTTGTTTTATTTAATAAATTTGTTTTATTTAATAAATATTTTGGAATAATGAATTTGTCAATTTTTAAGAAGTTTGATAATGAGAAACATAACATAAAAAACAAATAAAATAAAATGATAAAGAACTCCCCAAAAAAAAAAAACATTACAAACAACATATAATTATTTTATATAAATAATAATAATAATAATTAAGTATTTAAATCCAAAGGTTAAATTTTAAATAATTAAAATAAATAAATTTGTATTATGTACAAAAATATTTTGGGAATCCTAAAAGTTATTGTCACGGTTAATATTGGGATGAAATGATTACCTGCTGCATTAACTCTGCATAGGAAGAGTAAAATAAATTTCGAAAAAAAGTGTATAAGGAAATCAGAGAGGGCACACCCTATCTCAAAGAGAATAAAATAAATTATTGAGTTAATTACTCTGACACCTATTTAATGCACCCATGTATCAATAAACAAAAGCCTTGAAAATATTAAATGATTTAGCTTCTATCTTGTTTTGTTGAGCATAATATTGATATATACTCAACCGAGTAACGTATATAATGCATTTAAGGTATGAGTTATAAGGTATAAAAACATAGCATGATAATTAAATAACAAATAATTGTAAGACATAACATATAAGAAACAATAATAATAATTAAACAAAATAGATGCTCTAATAATTGCTTATTTTGGGCCTAAGAATATCATATTTTATATTAAATTAAAATTCTAACCATTTAAATAAGAAAAATAAATATAAGTACTACAGAAGAATAATTAATATACTTAATATGTAGATAAAAATGATGACCATGACAAAACAATAATTAAAGATGAGATGTGAGCAACTGATGTTCTAGTTGACATATTTTTGTCATAACAATATTATATTCAAATGTCAACCATTTAAATAACAATTTGTTATACAGTTTAGTACACATGATTTGAAGAATAAGTATAAGGTAATTGACATACCTGTAAAGTTTCTTGAAACAAACAATCTTACCTAAAATATTCAGAAAAAAAAATTATTATATCAGTTATAAATAAATAAAAAACTGATTAAAGTAACATAATATATATATATATATATATATAAATGTATTGAAGTCTAAGAAATTATTTTAACTCCAAAATTAAGCATACCTGAAACATTGTGTCCTGTGATGAAACCAAAACATTACACAAAGAAATTTTAAAAAATAATTCTACTAATACATCAAAATATGTTCTCAATAGAAATTAAATAATATGTACACAGTAACGAATAGAAACTAAAATTGTCCAAGTACGGCTAATAATACATTAAAATTACTTCCTTTTCAATCTTGATATTTGTCCTTAATGTCTTCAATGAGATATGATCATCCAGTCTGTAGCCCTTAATAGAATTTCACTCCATAAATCAATAGTTTCACATTGCCTTTCAAGAGCCTTATTTGACAATTTATTAACAATATTGGGATATTAAGTACAAAAATTGATAGACGAAATTTGTAATAGTAAGAATAAATTATGTAAATTAATAATTTAAGTAAGCAATACCTCATCAAGTGCTTCAGAGAATCATCATGTATGAACTTTAATAGTACACAACTGTTTCTTCTGTTAAGGAAATTCCTTTAAAACATGAAATGAAATTAAAAAACTATGACAAAGGTATTTCAGAATTGGATCTACCATATTCTACACTTGATAAAGAATACGTACCATACTTTCAAGATGACCATCTAAATATTTTCCGATAAAATAAGGTTCGTACAGACTTTTGTGTCACACAAAATCAGTGGTCAAACCTGTTACAGACAATGTATATTAGTTCTTAAATTCGTGTTCATATATTACAAAAAAGAGATGAGAAATAAGAATATTTTTCAATTAATTAAAGAATTTTCATACCTCATATGTAAAGCTGTAAGAATATACTTCAAACATTTTCGAATATTTCTCTATAAATCACATTAGTAGTTAAATTAGTGGTATTACCATTATGATCCAAAATCAATATCTTCAACCATTTCTTAGATTTTACTCTAGAAAGAGCAACATATAACTGTCTGTGTGTAAACACTGGACGTGGTAGATATAGACCAACTTTATTGAGCGTTTGACCTTGACTTTTATTTATTGTCATGGCAAAGAACAAAGATATTGGAAATTGCCTTCTTTGAAACTTAAACGACAAACCTGTTCGGAAGGAGTCAAGTTCATTCTCGGAATAAATATTACCAATAACATTTTTCCCCAAGTGAGTTACCTGTAATCTTGTTCCATAGCAAAGTCCATTGGCTTGATCAATATTTCTTAGAAGCATTATTGGAACTCTAACTTTTAATTTAACACAGTGATTGGGAATTCCAGAGCATTTGATATCATTCAAAAATTCAGTTGTAAACCACTCAGCTTGAGCATTTTCTTGTTCTTCAGATTCGCAAGGACTGTCTGAACTTAAATAAGTAACTTCGTGTCCTGGTATTAATGATAAAATGAACTCATTCAGTTGATCCACACATTCTGTAGTAGGACATAATATTGCACCATCATCAAAAGAACCATCACAGGTCACATTGTTTATGTAGGAGGGATAAACAAAGTCAACCAACTGCAATAAAGGTTGTTCACCATCTAAAATTAAAATGTCTTTCGGTATTTCAATACTTCCTTGTCCCAACTCATTTAAGTCCATATCTCCATCTCCAATGTGAAGTATCCAATCAGCAAACTCTTTTATTTTTATTTGACTCCGCATGGATGTATGACTCTTTAATCTCATATTCTCTGTAAGTTTTAGGACTTTGCAATGTTTCCATAACTTCGAGTAATTTACTGTTGCCTTCACAATGTCATATCTTGATCCATTTTTTACAACAGGT
>Ga0123342_1008947_pt1 | contig 12267 bp, 15 predicted proteins | sample Turbeawhitnodule_FD_89960 | JGI IMG/M metagenome (GOLD analysis project Ga0123342, IMG submission 89960) | Root nodule microbial communities of legume samples collected from Mexico - Turtle bean Mexico white nodule | ecosystem: Host-associated > Plants > Roots > Nodule | place: Mexico: Nepantla... | reverse complement strand
GAATTTTTGTTTGTATCCTTCCATGAAGATTTGTAGAAGCCATCATTATGAGTATTTTTGAAAGTTGTTTTCTTCAAAAGTTGTGATTCCACCTTGATGGCTAGGTGAACCACTTTCTTTTAAGAAGACTACTCATATAATTCTATAATATCTTGAATTTCTCTCCTCAAACCACTTACAAACCTAGCTATCTTTGACTCTTCATTATCATGCATATTAATTTTAGTCAAAGTTGTTTCTAAGTCTTTAAAGTATTCCTCTACCGTCCTAGGTTCTTGGTGAAGCCGTTGGAGTTTCAACAAGAGTTCTTTCCTATAAGGAGGAGGAACAAACCGCGCACGCATACATTCTTTCAAATCATTCCAAGAGACCACAATTGGCCTCTTGTTTAGCTCAATGTCCATTACAGTTTGTTGCCACCATTGGTTGGCATAGTAAAAAAAACTAAGGAAGCTAACCTAACCTTTTGGTCTTTGATGACCTTTTAGACATTAAAGAGATGATCAACTTTAGCTTCTCTAAATACAAAGTAGGGTCATTGGACCCACTAAAACTAGGTAACTTTACAAAATCAAAAGAATGTTGTGGTTGGTGGTGGTGTTGATGGTTCCGTTTTGCAAAAGTGTGCACTCGCCAATCATGTTCTTGACTCCCATAGTTCATGGATGTTCTAGGTGCTCTTGGCGGCTCCAATCTCCTTTCTTGAATTTTCCTCGCTTGAGCTTCTTGTAGTCTTTGCAATCTTTTCGCTAGTTGGCTTATTTTCTCGTCTTTGTGGACAAGTCGCTTTTTGACCTCCACAAGTTCTCCCAAAAGGTGGGCTTTGTGATATGATTGCGGTTTTAAAGGTTCATCTAAAGACAAATGACCCATAATTTTTGCACAAAGGAACAAACAATTAGTGAATAAAATTTAAACACTCCTTACGTTTGCGTCACTTTTGGTGAAATTCAAGAAGAGAACACTCAAAGCACTTCAAAGAAAATTTTCTTTCCTTAACCAAGGTCTTTCTTGAGGTTGAAAACTCTCAAATGAAAGAGGTCAAAGCCTTCAACACTTGATCTTAGAGGAAACCAACACAAAACTTAAGGAAAAGAAATAAGAGACAAACAAGAAAAGCTAAAACAAATTTGAGAAAGAGATTATGACAAAACTTGAAGAAAGACAGTCATGAAAAAGGCACACAAAAAGGACTCAAGATACTTACTAAACTTTTAACAATGAAACTTTTTCTTTGGAAATTGCAAAAGCAAAAGGATAAAAATTCCACAATGGTTGAAATCAATTTGCCAATCAAGTTGAATCCAAATTTGGAAAATGTTTATTTTTAGTAGTTGATACCACAAATTTGCGTTTTCACTTTTTTTTTATACTAGTTTTTTGAATTATAGAAATGAAATGTCCATAGTTTTAATCATGCATAATTTCCAATAACTCCAATTTTCACAAATATTTTGAGATTCAATATAATTGAACACTTGAAATCTTTTGTTTGGAACTTTAAATCTACTTCTACTTCTACTAAAACAAGTTTCTAATTACTTCTCAAACTTTCAAAATTAAAAGCAAAGTAAATAGAATCAAAGTAACGACCCCTAGAACACTAGTGATCATATGACTCAAAGCAAAAAGGCAAGAACACAATAAGACCCAACAAATAACAATCAAAAAACGAAACAAGGCTATGGAAAATAAAATGGCCGAATGAAAAATTGCAAGAAAATATAGGGCTGAAAATTTAAATTGCAAGAATGTAAAGAAAATAATTAGAGGTACTTGAATTTAAAGAGAAGAATTAAAGGTACTTGAATTTAAACACAAGAAATTAAAGGTGCTTGAATGTAAAGACAAGAAATTAAAGGTGCTTAAATGTAAAGAATGTAAAGTGTCAATCAACTCAAAGCAAAATAAGCTCAAGAACCTAAGCTCTAATAAACACATGATGTTAGTTGATTTTAGGATTGTTCATTTAGGTGACACTTTAGATTTATGATTGAGATTTTAAGACAATTAAAGAATGAAAACCTAAGGAAAATCCCCATTGGACATTAACTTAACCAAGTGGTTAAGTAGATGTGAAGGTTCATCTCACAATGGCAAAAGACAATTATAAGGTGATGATGATGACAAGAATATGGTGCAAAATTTAAGCATGGAAATTAATGACAAAACCAATGACCGAATGAACAAAAGGAAACCAAAAGAAGAACATATTTATGGATTAAATGGAATGACAATGGAAGGAAAAGATGAAGGAAAATGAAGCTTATGAGAAATGGAGTTTGAGATGATGAGCACGCCACTTGAATGATGAAATTACTCCAAGATAAGTTTTGGAAGACACCACTTGAGAGCTCTCAAATTCTCACAAGATAAGACTAAAGACTGAGAGGAACAAGCCTCACTAGCATCTCACACAAAATGTGCAGAGTAACTTTACTTCTCAAAATTCAACTTGTAAAATACACTTAGTTGGCCTCTTATTTATAGGTGAAGGAGCCTTGGAGAACAAGCTAAAGGGGTAGGATGGGAAAAGGGAAAAAATGGGCAGCTTTTGGGTTTGACTAAGTCAAACCCGCATCCTAGGCTTGTCCTTCTAGAAACTAGGTCAAAATGCCTTCCAAAAGGACCAGGAACAAGCTAAAATGCTACCAACACCCCCTATTATGCTAAAGGTACCTTATTCTAGCCTATCTTTGCTATTTGGACCCCTAAAGTGAGCCTAAATTATTTACAAACATATTCTATTTTTTTAAGAATACCAAAAGGAAGAACTTTTGATACTTTTGTTTATAGCTTCTTCTTCTTTTGCTAATTCTTTCTCAAGGCTTGGTGGGGTCTGGCTTTATATCTTGAGATAACTGACCCTTTTGGAAAGATCTTGTTGTGTCCTTAGTCATCTGTCGGTTTGTATCAAGTTGTCTAGTGTTTGTTTTTTCTGTTTGGAGTTTTATTGAAATATATATCACTTGGTACGATTTTCTATACCTAACCATTGACTTACAATAAAATATATTTGTGATTTCTCTACCTTTTGCACATAGTAATTCAATACTAGTTATCCTTTTGTAAATATTGAACGTGACAACATTAGGGTCCTATGCACACATACCACTTTCATAATCAATGGTGAAAAAAGGAATTATATTCGATATATTCTTGTATGTGTGATCTAAGTGGACAAGAGAAGCTTTTAAAGGCATTTCAATTCTCATTCAAAGGTAAATGTTACATGAACCAATATGTCTTATTTATAGATGTCTATCCATGGTCACCTAATGCCACAATAAAGTGGCAATAAGAAGCTACAAATTTTACACACATGTGTAGATTAGCACCTCAAACATGCCTTAAAATGGCATTTCCTAGGTGATGTGAGACTTTCATGCTTCAAACCTTATTTTTTCTTCATGTTCATGTCTTGGCCAACATCTTCTAGGGTTCTAACTAACTTTTCAAACCCAAATCACTGCCCAATTGAGGCCTAAAGGAATCACACTCACGTCTCTACAAAAATACAAAGAGAATGTACACCTATACAATTTATATAAGACTAAGAAGAAAGAAGAAAATCTTAGTGTTATACTCTTTAAATGTAGAGTCTTCTTCCTTGAAGCTTTATCTTCTTCTATCATCTTATTCAAAGGTAATCAGATCCTTATCCGTCTAACAAGTTGGCCAAGCACCACAAAACTGACATGTCAGGATAACTAGACAAAAATTTGGTAACAATGCAAAGTGTGTCAATATGTGGAACATTTGTCGTGAACTAATGTTTTTTGTCATCCAATGCAAGGATATTTGTTCCACACTTGTGAGTACATGGAGTGGTACAAGCTCAAGTCCATATATTTCTTATCAATTTTGCAACTACTACAAAGTCCTCGAATATAATCAAATCAATCACCTGAGTCAAACATTCCTAATTGTAAACACTTCTGATTCACCAAATGAGAAGCCTTATTGATATTCCTTCATAGTTGAACAATTCATAATGTTTGCACCACAATTTACTATGCATGACATAAAACACGCATTTGCCTCGTATTCAGTTTATTTCTTATCTAATTTTTTTGCAATGGATCTTGCAACATCACCTTCAACCAATGCTTACATACAATTTATGTATACTGCTCCTGCTAAGGAGATGGGACCTAAAACACTATTGATGAGCTTTTTTATCCTCCTTTCTATCGGACGGTTGGTTTATGCTTCAGCTTCCTCTTCCAAGCTTCTCGCTTCTCCTTTGGTCTCAGCTACTCGATCACTCGGTCTTTTAGAGAATATCGAATGGGAGGTACCTACAGAAGGCACTCTGATGCTCAAGTCGGCAAAGGGGGGTTCGATACTCAAGTGTTAGAGTACAGTAATAAATGACGTACCTACTTCTTGGAATGTACGCTATTTATATTATTTTAATGGGCCTACCTGTTGGGTCGGATTAGTGAGGTGGATCGTGCTTAGAGGTGTATTACCTAGTTCTTAGTGATGGCTTAGTTTCATTGACCTTGATTGAGCGTAATTGGACCAAAGATGTTGATCGAACCACACGGGCGTTGGATGTTCGGTCGACCCAGTTGTGGGAGCCAAGGCATGGTATTGATCGTTCGGCCCATAACAGTACACTTGCCCCCCAGGTTCGAGGATACTTCGATCCGAAGAGTCTTGAATGTTGGGTGTCGGTCGGTCTTTTGAGTATAATGTGACTGTTGGAGTTCCTGATGCCTAACGTGACTTCAGGTGGCATCTGCGCTCGTGATTTGACTCGCATTGATGAAGGGTTTTTTGGCGCAAAGCGTTGGGAACTGTTGGATCTAGCAGATCTAACGGTTGAGATCGTTGTGACGCTTCGTTTCTCGAGACACTTGGGAGCAATAAATAGTGGTCTCAACAGTGTCAAGATACTATGCTATTTCTCTGATATCTAGTCTAAGACCCGAGTGTTCCCTTGTCTTTTTGTTCTGTTTTGGCTTTTCATAAGGTTAGTTATGTCTTCCTTTTCTCGACCTACTTCTTCTTCTTCGGTTCCCCCTTCTCCTCCTTTCGTGTGTCCCTCTTCCTCGTCTTCGTCTTTGTCTTCTGGTTCCTCTACTACTGATTCCTTATCGGTCAGTGCGGTTGAAGTACCGCACCCAGTAAAGGTGGTCAGGGGATGATCCGGTCAATGTTTTCGACCGGTCGAGCTCCCCCGAGTAAGCCATCCCCCTAGTGGAGTTTGGTTGGAAGGATCCTAGGTTGACTGGGATCGCTTCTATCTTTACAACCGAGGAGTCTGTTGCCAAGTTTTTGGGGAGGTACACAGTTTTGAAGGCGGATGTGCGCTCGAGTTTCTTTAGTGTTGAGACCTGCTTGCCGACCAAGAACGTGTGTATGGGTCGGCCTAATGCCGATCCTCCTTTCTTCTACATGTACTCGTGTCTTTTTTCAGACTTACATGTTCATCTTCCCTTTAATAATTTAACAATAAGTGTCCTTCGAACGCTTACGTGGCACCTACCCAGCTTCACCCGAATACTTGGTCGTCCATTCAAGCCTTTTGCCTAATATGTGGCGTCTTGCATTTGCATCCTACCCCTTCTTGTTTCCTCAACTATTATACTTCTCACCCGACCAACCCTGTTCTTTGGCATTCACTGATCAGTCAGTTGGGTAATGTCATTTTCAACTCCTTTGCTACCTCTTACAAAAAATTTAAAAAGAGATTTTTTAAAGTTTGTATTCGGCCAGAGGCGACGTCTTATTTCTTTGACGAGATCAGTTGGTCGAGGTTTTCCCTGTATTTGACCAAGAAGCCTCGTGACTTCAAAGAGTGGCCTCGACCGGCCGTGGGTGCCGAGGAGTTAGACATTCTCTCGTTCTTCGATACGCTCCCAAGGAAGCTTCCTACGAGGAAGTTAGTTGGCGTGTATGCGAAGTCATCGCGTTAGGAGGCCATTAAGAGTATGCTAGCTTCATTTTTTCACCGGTCGATACTTTTTTATTGTGATTAACACTTTGCTTTTCTTTGCAGAACTCATGGATCAAGACGTTCCTCAGGCGAGCATTTGGATGTCGTCCAACGAAAGTGTCGGCCCAATATCGAGACTTTGGATGCTGTTAAGGGGTCGACTGGTCGAGTTGGCCCTTCCGACAAGTCGAAGAAGAGGCCAAGGAAGACGAGTAATATAGTGATAACTAATCACTCTCCTGGCTCCCTGCCCATGCCTCCTCCTCTACATTGATCCCCTATCAATGTTGACTCGCCTCCGACGGACGAGTTCAACCAATTGATCACCCTTTCTTCAACCGAACGTCCTATGGAGGTCACCATGTCACCCTTGGCGATGTTGGGTGGTGACTTGCATTTTTAATGAAGGGTGAAGGTTACACTGCTCGGGCCAACCCGAAAGGTCATTCCGGCCATTCTGACGACAAATTTGTTGAAGGACAGGATGGAGATGTTGTGTCGCACCCTGGTCATGGTTTAGCTGAGAACCGAGACAACTATGCTGAGGATATATCCCGACTGGAGCATGAACTCTCTGAGGCTTCAAGCAATTTAAAGCAATTTCTTTTTGCAAACTCTGAGTATGCAGAAAATCTTGCTCGGGAGGTTGCCGAGAAGGAGAAGGCTCAGCAGGAGGCGGCTGAGGTTGAGCGTCAGGCGGTGGAGATGGCGGCTGAGGTGGCTCAGCTAAAGAAGTTGGTGGGGGAAGGTGAAGGTAAGATCTCGGCACTGGATGCCGAGGTCACTCGCTTGGAGGCTGGCAATTGAGAAGGCTGAAGCGTAGCTGGACCGCAACTTCGACCAAACCTTAGAGTTGCTTAACCAGAGCTTCCTCCAGGCCATCCGAGAGGCCCATGTGCCGTATGGGGGGCCGCCGACGTCTGGTAGCTTCAATCTTGAGAATGAGGTGTTCGAGGGTCGAATCATGCCGAGGGCCGAGGCGAGGGCGTTGGCGGTCCCAACGAAGGAGAAACTTGCATCAACTGGGGAAGCTGAAGGTGAAGATCAGTAGACCTAGGTTTTCATTTGTTGTTTCCTTCGGTCGGGGTGTGGCCCTTTTGTACTTCTTCCTCCGAGGTCAGGGTGTGGCCTTCTCCCCATATTTTTATTAATGAATCGGTAGTTTTCTTTGCATATTGTGAATGATCGGCCAGATTAACTAATTGGTTAAAGAAAATTAACAAGTTATAAGCTAACAGTCGATAACTTATATAAGCAATTGAAAATTGAACGTTTAAATAGGCGGTCGACCATTGCTTCGTAAATTTTTTCTTGGTTTAGGCTTGGTTTTGATGCAACAAAGGTTGTGAGGTGTCGGTAGGATATGCCGATTGAGGCTTCATACAAATTGAACCGAGCGTGCAAGGCGTTGGCAAGGTATGCCTATTAAGGCTTCATCTAGACCAAACCAAGTTGTGAGGTATCAGTAGGGTATGCCGATTAAGGCTTCATCCAGACCGAACCGAGTGTGAATGTGTTGGCAGGGTATGCCTGTTAAGGCTTCTTCCAGACCAAACCAAGTTGTAAGGTTTCAATAGGGTATGCCAATTAAGGCTTCATCCAGACCGAATCGAGTGTGAAGGTGTTGGCAGGGTATGCCTGTTAAGGCTTCATCTGGACCAAACCAAGTTGTGAGTTTTCGGCAGGGTATGTCGATTAAGGCTTCATCCAAACCGAACCGAGTGTGAAGGTGTTGGCAGGTATGCATGTTAAGGCTTCATCCAAACCAAACCGAGTTGTGAGTTCTCGACAAGGTATGTCGATTAAGGCTTCATCCAGACCAAACCAGTACTTGAGATGCACGAGCTTAGATTATTATTGAAGGGAGCCGCCTCGTTAAAACCTTCCCGAATGAAAACCCTCCTTAGGGATAAACGGTCGGGTCAAGAAAGAGTGCGTAAATTTTATTAATTTAACTATAGTAAAATTTGAGGTGCGTGGAATTCCACGTCCTCGTACAATTTTACCTGAGAGCCACTCTAAGTGGTATGCCCCCTAGCTGCAACTTCTCGGATTCAGAACGGTCCTTCCCAATTGGAAGAGAATTTGCTTTTGTTTCTTCTTCCGTCATTTCTCATTCTCCAAACGAGATATCCTTTCTGGAAGCTCCTCAGTCGAACCTTGGTGTTGTAGCGTCTTACCACCCGAAGCTTGCATGCTGCCACTCGGATCTTGCTCTTGTCAAGGAGCTCGTTGACCAGGTCAAGGTTGACCGACAATCTTTTCTTATTGAGGGTTACATTGAACATCTGTCTTCGGACGGAAGGCTCACCTACCTCGACAGGGATCATTGCTTCGGTTTCGTACGTCAGGTTGTACGATGTCTCTTGTGTGGTTGTCTGGAGGGTGCATCGATATGCCCATATGACTTCTATTAGTTCTTCAATTCATTGACCATTCGCCTTTCCAAGCCGTTTCTTCAATTCATTTAGGATAACTTTGTTAGCAGCCTCAGCCTGCCCATTGGTTTGGAGATGTTCGGCTGAGGTTGTAATAGACTTGATGTCGAGGTCGTCATAGAAGGATTGGAGCCCTTGGTCAATGAACTACCAACCATTATATGTTATTATTGTGTTGGGTATGCCGAACCGACACACAATACTTCGCCATACGAAATTTTGTTTGACCCTTTCCTGGTGCAAAAGGGTCGATGATGTCCATCCCCCAGATAGCAAATGCCATGGGGATGTCAGGCTATGCAGCACTTCTGATTTTGCATGATGTAAGGGGCCAAACTCTTGCCATTTGGCATTTCACATATTCTACGCAATCCCCCTGAACGGTCGGCCAGTAGTAGCCAACTGAGGACTTTGGCAGCCATTGTCTGGGCTCCTGAATGGTTGTCGCACACCCCCTCGTGTATCTCCTTGAGGACATACTCGGCCTGCTGCTGGGTGATGCACTTGCGTAGGTGGGCCAAGTAGCCTCTTCGGTACAGATCCTTGTTCAGCATAGTGTACCTTGCACACTGTTGCTTCATGGTTTTCTCCTCTTCTGGTTTACATGTGCCATGTTTGAGGTACTAGACGACAAGGGTCATCCAGTTGTCGGTACCGGCATAATGACCGCTAAGCATTTGGTCTTTGATACGTTGGGGTGCCTTAGCCATATCTGCATGACTGATCTCTGGTGGCTCTTCTTCTTAGTTACCGATAGCCGAGATAATGCATCAGCCCACTTGTTCTCTTGCCTTGGGATGTGCTCCACCAGTGATTTCTCGAAATGGGAAATGTTGTTATGAGCGGCATGGTAGTATCGTTGTAGCAGGGGTTCTTTGTTGATCAAGGATGATCTTGAAACTTTGATGTCTCCAAATCCATGGTGTTTGATGGAAGGCTGAAGTTGCTGCTTGTGTGGGTGGGATCTGGGTAGATTAATGTGTTATCCACTCTTTGTTTGAATCTAAAACAGTTTAGAATCAAAACCTTTTTGAAAAATATTGTTTTATAAAGAAGTGGAAAAACAACTAGTTGTTTTATCGTTTCAATCGGTTGTTTAACACTTAATGGTTTTTGAAAAGGGTTTGAAGTTGTTTGACTTGGTTGACTTTGTTGTCAAACCAATTCAATCGGTTGTTTCGAGAATTCAACCGATTGTTTGTTGAAAATCCATAATAGAATTTTTGTTATGTTTGCAAATCAACTTTAAATGTTTTCTAACTGAATAGGTTCCTGCTTTAAATGTTTTTAGCAAACTTTTGGAGTATTTAAAAAGGTTGTTATACACTCCTAAAGGAAGATAACAGTTTTTAGACATTTGTGAAAGTGTGAAAACAAATTTGAGTTTTCAAGATTTGCATTCAAGCTTTTGGGTTTTCTCAAAGAAGTGGAATCGGATTGCTGTAATCTTTTGATTTGATCTTCATCAGGTGTAATCCTTTCTGTATCTATTGTATTTCTAAATACTGGTGTGTAAGTGCAAAATCAGAGGGTGTTCTGATTTCTGTGGTGTTTGTGTGTCACAGGAAGTGTGTGACTTGAGGTGTTCAAGGTCATTTCTTTGGTGGTGTGTTTGTAATCTGGATTTTGATTGCATAGTAGATACCCAGTGGTTTATGGGGACTGAATGTAGCTCTTAGGATAAGAGTGAACCAGTATAAATTGCTTGTGTGCTTTTCTCTTGCCCTAAACTCATTTAAATTCTGCTTTTTAAGTTGTTTTTAACTCTGTTGATATAAACAATCGGTTGAATCACAAAAACAACGTGTTGATTTTCTAACAATCAACTTAAACAGTTTTTTATTGATTGCTTTCTGGATTTCTGTATTTGTGATTTTGCATTAAACTTCATTATACCTTCAAAGTTTGCGAAAATCTTTCATAAACAATTCACCCCCCCCCCCCTTTTGTTTAAGGCCATATATTCTAAAAATTGGCATCAAGAGCTTGGTTCTTGAAAAATATTCAAGTTTGATCCTAAAAATCTTTTTCTTATGGCTAAAAAATTACCCTTTGGGGAGGGTGCTTCAATAAACATACCATCTTTGTTCTGTGGTTTGAATTACCAATTTTGGAAGGTACGTATGAAGATCTTTGTTGAATCTCTTGATAAAGGAATATTGGATGGAATTGAAAATGACCCTTTTATTCGTAAGCTTGAAAAGGATGATGTTTCTATTGAAAAGCCTTGGTCCCAATGGGCTGATGCAGAAAATAAAAGTGCAAACTTTGATTGCATTGCAAAAAATATTATCACCTTTGCCTTAGATTCTGATGAGTTTTTCAAGGTCTCTCAATGCGGATTTGCTAAGTAGATGTGGGATACTCTAGAAGTAACTCATGAAGGAACAAACGATGTAAAAAGGGCAAGGGAACATACTCTAGTCCAAGAGTATGAGATGTTCAAAATGCTTAAAGGAGAATCGATTGTCGATGTGCAAAAGCGGCTCACTTATATTGGTAATCACCTCATGAGTCTTGGAAATGTTTTTGACAAAAAAGAGTTGAATATCAAGATTCTCAAATGTCTTGATAGATCTTGGCAACCTAAAGTGACGGCTATCTTAGAATCAAAGGACTTGACATTTTTTACTACGACCTCCTTGATTGGAAAGCTTAGGGAGAATGAGCTGGGGATGAATAAACTCAACATTCAAGAGAGTGAAGATAAGCATGTGAGAATCATTGCCTTGAAAACTGCAAAGCACAAGAACAACCAAGTTTCAAGTGAAGAGAGTGAAAGAGAAACTATTAGTTTGCTGTCCAAAAAGTTCAGCAAATTCTTGAAGAAGAACTGCAACAAAGAAAGGTATGGCAACAAGAAAACTAGTGATTTTAATGCTAACAATTATACTTGTTATAGTTGTGGAGAACATGGCACATAAATGTTGAATTCCCAAATAAAGAGAAGAAGTCAAGCAAGAAAGAAAAGAAGGCAAAATAAAAAAAAAACCTAATTGCCTAGGATGAAAATGATGTCTCTTCATCAAGCTCCTCATCAAGTAAAGATAAAGAAGCTAATTTGTGTTTGATGGCTAAGGAAGAGGATGATGCAAGTAGTGTAAGTTCTTGTACTTCTTTAAATGCTGAAAATTATAATCAACTTCTTCAAGCTTTTAAAGAAACACATGAGGAAGCTAACCGATTGGCACTCTTGAACAACCAATTGAAAGGGTTGAATAACTGGCTTGAAAACAGAGTCAAGGCACTGGAAAAAGAGTTGGAGAATTCAAAAACTGATTTTGAAAATCCAGAAATGCTTTACAAGAACTCTTCTTGCAACTGTGACTCACTTGTTTGTGAAAATTGTGAATCTCTTGAAAAGAAACTTCACTACCTTGTGAAAAATGTGGATAGGCTTTCAAAGGGTAAATACAACTTTGAGACTATCTTGGCATCTCAAAATTGTTTTTTTGGAAAAGTAGGTTTAGGTTTTAATCCACAGAGCAAGAAAAATGAGTTTTCAAAGTCATTTTCAAAACTGCCAGAAAAACAACCGATTGAAAAATTGAAACAACCGGATGTTACATGTTTTATTGCATGAAGAGAGGCCACTCAGTTAGATTCTGCAATATTAGGAAATATTTTGTTCCTAAAGGTGTTATGAGATGAATTCCCAAGAATTATGAGGTTCCACATGATAAAGTTAATGTCAAAGGACCCACATTTGTAAGGGGACCAAATCTTGTTGCTTGAATTTCTCTTTTGTAGGTAAGCTTGAAGGAAAACATGGAGATGTGGTACCTGGACAGTGGTTGTTCCAAACACATGACTGGAGATAAATCTAAGTTTGTGAACATCAATTTCAAGCAAGAAGGACATGTGACTTATGGAGACAACAAT
>Ga0123342_1008946_pt1 | contig 12267 bp, 12 predicted proteins | sample Turbeawhitnodule_FD_89960 | JGI IMG/M metagenome (GOLD analysis project Ga0123342, IMG submission 89960) | Root nodule microbial communities of legume samples collected from Mexico - Turtle bean Mexico white nodule | ecosystem: Host-associated > Plants > Roots > Nodule | place: Mexico: Nepantla... | reverse complement strand
TGTGTATATCTACTGCATAATGAAGAAAATCAGAATAAATTGGATCCACATCATCAAGGAGCACATGCAAAAGGCAATGAGGTTAAGTGACTATCACTATCCATATGCTGTTTTGATTTCTAATTTTTTGCTGTATTTTGAAGTGAATCTGGAGGATGAAACATCGGAGTTAGTCAAGTCAACTCAAGAGATGAACAATGGATCTCTCAGCAAAATGGGATTCACCAAAATAGGTGGCAAATGGATAAGCAAAGATGGTGACCATGGTGCCTCATCAAGTGCTTCTGCTGATCTTGAAGAAGAAGAACATGCTGCTGATATGGATTTTCAACATGAAGATCATCCTAAAAAAAATCAAGATGCTGGACCTAGAGCTGGAAATCAGAAAGATGGAATGCCAACCATGTCTTCTTTTGAGAGATATATGGTCAATAGGCTTGATGGATTTGCGGAAAATCAAAGAAATCTCCATGATCTGTGTGTAAGCAACTCCACAGCTTTGATAACAGGTTCAACGGCATGGATGCACGCTTCATGACTTTGGATGAACATATTGAAGCTGTCCAAAATCAGATTTTTGATCTACATATGCTGATGATGACTGAAGAAGGAAAAACAACCGGTTGATATCTCGGAACAACCGATTGTTTTTAGGGCTTGTATTAGTTTTTGTTGTTTTCTGCTTCTGCTATTTAATTCTGTGTTATTATCTCTTCTTTTTGTCTATTTTTGAAGACAAATAGGGGGAGATTATGTTGTGTGTTGTTTCAGTTTTAATTTTCTACAAACAGTTTATGGTTGTTTAAAGAAAGCCTTGTAGGTTTTTCTATGCTCTGATATTTTGCTCTGATATACTGTTTCTGTTCTAACCCTATATCAGAAGTGCTTTGCTTAAACTGTGTGTTGCAGGAACTGCTTCAGATTCAATCAAATCCAACACAAGCAATCAGGGATTTGTCTTCATCAAATAGGGGGAGATTGTTGAACCAAGTGTGTTCAAGCTTTCAAGAATCCAAACCCTTTGAAGGATGATGAAAGGCTGGTTGTGCTTGCTGTTGCTGAGCTGTCTTTTAGATAGGATCTGGGCTAGAATTAATGTATAATCCACTCTTGATTGAATCCAAAGCATAGGCATCCACTCTTGCTGAGCTTAGAGATTGAGTTTGATTAAAGAGTGTGAGATAGGATTTTCTGCTTGTATTGATTTCAGATTTGTTCTGTAACAAGTGTAATCCTTTGTACTGTTGAAAGAAACCTTGTGTATTTGTTGAGAAGTGTTGTCTGCTCTTGAGGGGATCAAGATCAGCATTCTTAGTGTTGTTGTGCAGGACCAAAGGAAGTGTGTGTCTTGAGGGGATCAAGGTGAGTTCTTTGGTTGTATTGTAAGTGATCTAGGGTTGATTGCTTAGTGGATTCCCCAGTGGTTTCTGGGAAGACTGGATGTAGCTCTGGGTTTAGAGTGAACCAGTATAAATCTCTGTGTGCATTTTCTCTATCCTTAACTCTTTAATTTCAGTTTTGATATTTGTGAACTGGTATAAACAATCGATTGTTTCTACGAAACAACCGATTGTTTTTCTAGTGCTGTACTTTTTGCTTTGTGCTTTGGTAAACTGATTTCTAAATCAAGTGATTCTCGAAGTAAATTTCATTCTTGGCTTAGAAGTTTTTTAAAACCCTCTTTAAACCATTCACCCCTCTAGTTTAAAGCCATACATTCTAACAGAGTTTCTTTACTATCCAAATTCAACGTCTTAATACATGAGATAAGACACTCTATTTATAGGAGAACAAGATAGAAGGGTAAGAGTATCATGTGTGAGAAGCCTTCTAGAAGGTAGAACAAAGAAACCCTAAACCTAGAAGCACTTGTCTTGAAAGGTGGGCTTGGCACAAGCTCATATTGCTAAGCACACCTTACTCAAATTACTAAGCACCACCCTACTCATATTACTAAAGCACACCCTACTCAAATTACTAAAGCACACCCTACTCAAATTACTAAGCACACCCTAATCAAATTACTAAGCACACCCTACTCTAGCTTATTCTTCTATTTGGACCCCCAAAGTGAGCCCAATTTATTTACATAAGTTTCTCTTGTGGAAAGACAAGAAGGAATAACTTCTGATATTCTGGTTTATATTTGGTTCTTCTTCTGTTGATGCTCTCTCTCGAGGTTTGGTGGGGAATGGCTTTGTATACTGAGATAATTGACCTTTTTGTGAAGTGATTGATGTATCCTTAGTCATTTGCTGGTTGTTGTGGTTTGTATCATGCCCCCCAGGTTGGAAAGAATTCATTCTCGAATTTAGAACTCCTTCAAATAACATAGCTAGTTTGTTTACTCGATTTATATATGTGAGTTGTGAAGAAAACTTATGTTCATTGATTTTTCGGAGTTTGGATGGAATGGTTCTAGTTACATGTAATGTTTGTAGAGAATTTGTAGGCTCAAAGTGCATTTGTTGTGAAAAACTTCTTATAAGGTGTAAACCTTTAGAAGGATTTTGAAAAATATTCCCACATTTCTCTAACAAATGTTGCATGTAATTAGATCTATGAATAGATAAACAAGAGAAGGAAGGAAAGTACCAAAGTGAGTCAATAGTTTTTATTTTTGGACGAATCAACATTACAGTTTTCACCATGTTTGGTGAGGTGACGAGTCTCATTTTGTTATTTTCATCCTCTTTTTCATTTTTTTTTTCTGTTTCATTTTTATTTGGTCTTTATTTACCTATTTTACCATCATGGTTCTTTTGGTTGGACAGTTGGCAACTATGTGCCCAAAACCTAAACATTTAAAACATTTTTTGTTTGAGGTTTTCGTGAGTGACTTAGGGGTAGAGATGGAAGGGTTGTCTTTAGAAACTTTATGGTGAGTAGTTGTTTCCTTTGAAAAATTGGAAGGAGAAGTTTTTGTAGAAATTTTGTTTTTATTCTTCCATGAAGATTTATAGAAATCATCATTATGAGTATTTTTTTAAAGTTGTTTTCTTCAAAATTTGTGATTCCACCTTGATGGCTAGGTGAACCAACTTCTTTAAAGAAGTGTACTCATATAATTCTACAGTATCTTGAATTTCTCTCCTTAAACCACTCACAAACCTAGCTATCTTTGACTCTTCACTATCATGGATATTAATTTTAGTCAAAGTATTTTCTAAGTCCTTAAAGTATCCTTCTACCATCCTAAGTCCTTGATGAAGCCGTTGGAGCTTCAACAAGAGTTCCTTCCTATAATAAGGAGGAACAAACCGTGCGCGCATGCATAACTTTAAATCGTCCCAAGAGACCACAAATGGCCTCTTGTTTAACCTAATTTTCATTACAGTTTGATGCCACCATTGCATGGCATAATCTAAAAAATCTAAGGAATCTAACTTAACTTTTTGGTACTCTTCTACCTCATACACATTAAAGATTTGTTCTACTTTAGCTTATCGTCCTAAATATAGATTTGGGTCACTATCCCCACTAAAACTAGGTAACTTTACAAAAGGAAAAGAAGTCTTTGGTGGTTGGTGTTAATGGCGCCTTTCTTCAAAATTGTAGACTCTGCAATCTTGTTCTTATTCTTGACTTCCATGGTGCATGTTCTTGATCAAGAGCGATCATGTGCTTTGAAGAATCCAAATTCAAGGTGTTTGATGAAAGGCTGGTGTTGCTGCTATGTTTGGGTGGGATCTGGGTAGAATAAAGTGTGATCCACTCCTTTGTTGAATCTAAAACTGATGTGATTTAAAACCTTTATGAAATTAAGTGTTTTTCCAACTAAGTAAAAAACAACTTGTTGTTTTCTCAAATCAACCGGTTGTTTTGCTCTTAGGAGTTTTGAAAAAGGTTGAAAACTGTTTTGGTTTGGGTGACTTAACTGTCAAGCCAAACAATCGGTTGTTTCGTGGTTTCAACCGATTGTTTATTTGAAAATCCTAACAAAATTCAGTTTTGAATGGTGAATCTGCTTTAAATGTTTTCTAACTGAATACGCTCCTTCATTAATTACTTTGACCAATCTTTGGAAAATATAAATGGTTTGTTTATGTTTTCAAATAAGAGAAGAAACAGTTTTGAGAAATTTAGTTTGACAAATTTGATTCTAAGATTTCAAGATTCACATCAAGCTTTGGATTTTCAAGAGAGAGTGGAATAAGATTGCAATTGTATTCAATTCAGATTGTACTGTGATCAGGTGTAATCCTTCCTAAACCTACTGTATTTCTAGTATTTTGTTGCCAAGGAGTATTGTGTGTTCTTGAGGTGTTCAAGATCAATACTCTTGGTGTGGTTTGCCAAAGGTAGTGTGTGTTTCTTGAAGGGTTCAAGGTTACTACTTTGGTGGTTTGTGTTTTGTAATCTGATTTGATTGGTTAGTGGATTACCCAGTGGTATTCTGGGGACTGAATGTAGCTCTTGGTTTAAGAGTGAACCAGTATAAGCTGTTTGTGTGATTCTCTCTTACCCTGAACTCATTTAAATTATGTTTTAAGCTTTGCTGAGATAAACAACCGATTGTTTCGAAGAAACAACCGATTATTTTCCTGTTGCTTTGTTGTATAACTGCTTAAATTCTTAGCTAACTTGATTCATGTTCTGGATTTACACAAAGAATTTCGTTAAACCTGAAAAAGTTTTAAAAAAACCCCTCTTAAACAATTCACCCCCCTCACGTTTAAGGCCATATATTCTAACACATGTAATTTCTAGTAGCTCTTCTAGGATCCCATCTCATTTATCTAGCTTGTCTCTCTTGAGCATCCTCTAGCCTTTGCATTCTTTCCACTAGTTGTCGCATTTCCTCTTCCTTGTGGGCCAAGCTCCTCTTGGTATCCTGAAGCTCTCCCAAAAGACGTGCCTTTTGAGGAGATTGTGGTTTAGAAGGTTCTCTTGAAGATAAATGATACATGATATTGGATAAAAGAAAGCAAACAATTAGTGAAAATAACAATTAATGCACTCACTCACGTGTATCACTCAACATTTTTTTGTAAGGATGAAAAAAAAGGTTAAATTCACTCAAGAAAGGTTTTTTCAATTTTTCCAAAAGGTCTACACTTGGTAGCAACACTTCAAGTGAAAAAAGGTCAAAGCTCTTATCACTAGCTCACCAAAGAACCCCCAACAAACTCAAGAAAGAATTGAAGACAAGAAAAGTTGAAAGAAAGAAAGCTAAACCAAAATGGAAATAATATAATGACAAAACTTAGAGAAGACAAACAAGAAAAGAACTTAAAAAGACTCAAAGACACTTACTTAAACTTTTAACTATAAAGTTTGATTTCTTAAAATTTGTAAAAGCAAGAAGGATAAAAATCCACAAATATGAAAACAATTTTCCACGTAAAAAGAATCCTCTTTAGTAATTGAACTTTGTAAAGTGAATTGAACTAAGTTTTCTTTTGTTTTATGGATTGAAAATGTCCATAATCTTGTCATGCATATTTTTACTTCACTTTTCAATTTTCACAAATGGATTGGGATTCAAATCATGTGATCACTTGAATTCTTTGTTTGGAACTAAATCAACTACCACTTAAACAAATTCTAATTGTTTTGGGTGCTTCACAATTAAAAGCAAAATAAGTAGAATGGATTAAAGACTCCTAGAACACTAAGAACATAAGGCTTGAGCAAAAAAAGTAAGGTAAAAAAATGAAACAAAATAATTCAAAAGCAAAATTTAAAGTGCTAATGAATAAAAATGGCGAAATTGTAAATGAAAAAGGTTGAAAGGCCGAATTGAAATTGCTTGAATATAAAAGCAAGAATTGAAATCTGCTGAAAATTTAAAGAATAAAATCAACTTTGAAAAGATAAGCACAATTAGAATCATGTTCTGATTACCACGTGATGTGAGTTTATTTTAGATTGATACATTAACAATTTAAGGTGAGAACCCAAAGAAGATCCCCACTGGAAACGAACTTAACCAAGTGGTTAAGTGAGTGTGAAGGTTCACTTCTAGAAGGCAAAGAGAAAAAACACAATATGGTGATTATGATGATGATAGTAAATTGCAGAAATGGAAGGAACATAAGATGAAGAAAGACAAGTGATAACCAAAATTAAAAGACAAGCATGATATCATAAAGAGGAATGGAATGGATGGCACAAAAAGAAAGATAAAAAGAGGAAGGGATGAAGAAAGCTTATGGAAGAAGAAGGGTTGTGACGCCACTTGGAGAAAAGAGACACTCCAAGATGAGTGGTGAAATAGCTGCCACTTGAAGAGCTCACACACTCGAGATAAGACCCAATATGAGAACTCTCAAGTCTCACAAAAATACTTCTACAGAGTTTCTTTATTATCCAAATTCAATGTCTTAATACATGAGATAAGACATTGTATTTATAGGAGAGAATGTCTTGGAGAACAAGATAGAGGGGTAGGGGTATCATTTGTGAGAAGCCTTCTAGGAGGTAGGTAAAAAACCTTAAACCTAGAAGCATTTGTCATGAAAGGTGGGCTTGGCACAAGCCCAAATTACTAAGCACACCTTACTAAAATTACTAAGCACACCCTACTCAAATTACTAACTCACCCTACTCAAATTACTAAGCACACCCTACACAAATTACTAAGCACACCCTACTCTAGCTTATTCTTCTATTCAAACCCCCAAAGTGAGCCCAATTTATTTACATAACTTTCTCTTGTGGAAAGAAAAAAAGGAAGAACTTCTTATATTCTCGAGGTTTGGTGGGGCCTAGCTTTGTATATTGAGATGATTGACCTTTTTGTGAAGTGCTTGATGTATCCTTAGTCATCTATTGGTTATTGTGGTTTGTATCACACAGTGAATCATATGGCACCATACCAATGCTAGAATGGAAACTATTGTTGTAATTGAATTCAATCATTGGCAAGTATTGATCCCAACTATCAGAATTCTCTAATACATAAGATCTTAACAAATCCTCCAAGGATTGGATGGTTCTTTCTAACTGACTATCGTTTTTAGGATGATAAGCTGAGCTAAGATGGAGTTTAGTCCCTAGAGCCTGATGTAGGCTTCCCCATAATTTAGAAGTAACTTTAGGATCCCTATCAAATACAATGATGGATGGAATTCTACACAACCTTGCAATTTCTCTTATATACAATTTATTCATTTTTTCCAATGAATACCTATTGTTAATGGGTAAGAAGTGAGCAGATTTTTTTAACATATCCACGATAACCCATATGGAATCAAATTTTTGAATGGTTCGCAGTAAGCCAACTACAAAATCCATTGCCATACTATCCCATTTCCATTTAAGTATATCTAAGGATTGTAGCATTCATGCTGGCTTTTGGTGTTTTATCTTAGCTTTCTGAAAAGCTAAAGATAATGCTACAATTGTGCTATCTCATTCTTCATCTTGGGCCACCAAAACATTTTCTTAAGATCTTGGTACATTTTTGTAGTTTCTGATGTATATTCAAATTGCTCTTACGTGCTTATTCTAAAATTATATTTTTAATCTTTACATCATTGGGAACACATATCCTACCATCAGATCTAAAAATTCTTTCCCCACTCGTGCTAAAGTTTTTCCACTATTTTTTTCTGTGAACTTCTTTTTCTTTTAAATGAATTAATAACTTGCCTGAGTCTAATGGATTTTCCTTTGTAAGTCACTGGTGATTTCAATTGAGTTCAATTTCATTCTATCATGGCTTACGGTAATTGGAAAATTCATGTCTATAATTTTTCCAAAAAACTAATTTCTTGAATAGTTAACGAGGAGACATGTAAGGATTTTCTGCTTAAAGCGTTTGCCACTACATTTGCCTTTCTTGGGTGGTAATGTAGATCAAAATCATAATCTTTCAAAAACTCCATCCATCTTCTTTGTCTCATATTTAACTCCTTCTGGTCAAATAAGTATCCAAGACTTTTGTGATCACTAAAAACCTAAAATTTACCATCATACACATAATGTCTCCGTATTTTGAGTGTAAAAATATTGGTTGCTAGTTCTAGATCATGAGTTGGGTAATTTCTTTCATGTGTTCTTAGTTGTCTAGAAGCATATGCCTCTGCCTTTTATCTTCCATAAGAACACATCCTAATCCCACTTTGGAAGAATCACAAAATATCACAATTTCCAATAAAATTGGGTAATGTTGACACGGAGGGAGTGGTTAATCTTTTCTTGAGTTCTTGAAAACTATTTTCACATTTTTCTGTCCATTCAAAAGTTTTTCCTTTTTGGTAATTATTTTAAAGGCATAGTCATTCTAAAAAATCCTTTTATGAATCTCCTATAATATCTAGCAAAACCTAGGAAACTATAAATTTCAGTCACCATTTTTTGTGGTTCCCACCGTAGAACTCTTTCCACTTTGGTTAGGTCAATTGGCACTTTTTTTTGGAATTCATGTATCCCAAAACTTATATTTCATCTAACTAGGATTCACACTTAGACAACTTAGCATACAATTGTTTGTCTCTCAAAATTTGAAGAACAGCACGAAGTTGTTCTTCATATTCCTCAATTGTGTTAGAATAAATGAGAATGTTATCTATAAAAACAACTATAAAGTGATCCAAAAGGGGACAAAAAATCTTATTCATAAAATCCATGAACACTACAGGAGCATTAGTTACACCAAAAGGTATAACTTGATATTCATAATGACCATACCTGGTTCTGAATGTTGTTTTTTGAATGTTTTATGCCTTTACTCTAATTTGATGATATTCTAATCTTAAATCTATATTAGAAACACAAAGGCTCCTCTCAGTTGGCCCATTAAATAATATATTCTAAGGAGAGGATATTTCTTATTAATGGTGAATTTATTTAATTGATGATAATCTACCCATAGTCTAAAACTTCCATATTCCTTCTTAAATAACAAAACATGAGCTTCCCAAGGTGACACACTAAGACAAATAAACTGTTTTCCAGTATTTCTTCTAATTATTTCTTCAATTATGCTAGTTTAGAGGGAAACATTTTATATGGTGCTATAGAAATTGGTGTGGTTCTAGGGATCAAATCTATTGGAAATTCAAGTTCTCTGTTGTGTGACAAACTAAATATCATCAAGAAAAACCTAAAGAAAATTTTAAACAACTACTATATTTTTCAAATGGACTACCTCTTTTCAGTCCACATAAGACAACAATAAATATCCTTGAATTTCATCCTTTAAAGACTCATTTTATGGAGTTTGTAGATACTTTCAAAAGATCCTCAATATTGAAAAGTATTATTAATGTCTCTGCACAATTTAGAAGGACTTGACTGAAAAATAACCAGTCCATGCCTAAAATTACATTTGATTATGAAGAAGGTAGACAAATTAAATCTACATGGAATTTCCTATTCTCAATTAATAGAGAACAATTTAGACAAACTTTATTGGTAGTTACTTATTCACTTATGGGAGTCGAAACAACGAAACTAGCATGTAAAAATGAATGAATGTGTTGTGTTTAAGTCATACAGTACATTTAAAGTTTTACCTTTAATGAAACATATACCTTACATCAGATCATGGTTTTTAGTGGTTTCAACTCTACTCACGGTATAGACTCTCCATGTTGTCATAGGTATTGCCTTAGGTGAAAAATGCTTGGAATGTGACTTTTGTGGTCTACATTAAGAAAATACATAACCAGATTTTCCACAATTGAAACAAACATGTTCTTTAAGGTCTTTGGCATAATGATGTTGTCCACACTTTAGACACTCAATCTAATTATCTTCAAGTCTACTTGAATTTCCTAAAGAAAATTGACTAGGTGGGGATTTTCGTTGGGGGCGTTTGAAGGGTTTTCCCTCATTATGTCTTTTTTTTTTAATTTGGTTGAGGTCCAAAATAACTCGATTTATTATTTTGTCTATTCTCGAAATCTTCTAGAAATATATACTTGTGAATAAGCGTAGAAAAGTCATAAATTTCTAATATTCATACTACTTTTCTCAATTTAGGCCTAAGTCCATTCTCAAACTTTATACACTTCCCTCTCTCACATGGGTGATAAAAGAAAGTAGAAGAATACTTCCATAACTCCTCAAACTCGGAGGAATATTCTCCTACTGACAAATAAAGTCTATTTTGCTCTCTTCAAATCATTGGGGAAATATTTTTCAATTTTTTTTTTGTTCTAAATACTTCCCATGTAATGATTATTCTCCCTCATTCTAGTAATTTTCTAGTACTATCCTGCCAATATTTAGCCTCTCCTACCAACATAAACACAATGTAATTTACCTTTTGGTTATCAGAACAATTTATAACTCATAATATTTTTTTTCCATCCCCTTAATCCACAATTCAACTTTTTCTAGGTTATAACCTCCAGAGAATTGTGGACGTTTGTTTCTCCTGAATTCAAACTAAATCTTGTGACTCAGTAGTTTTTTCATGCCATTGGTTCCTTAATAGTACAACGACCATATATCTAATAGCTTCTACTGCTTCAATCAACTCATTGTTTCTCCTATTATTTGCCATGTGAAATTATACAAGTTTTAGTGTACATAAAAAATTACGATTAACACATTTCACAGATCTCACATGAAACGTCGCTCTGATACTGTAAAATGTAACATCCTCTTTTATTTCTTTGTTAACATATTAATGTAATCAAATTATTAATATGTTTATATTCTTTTTGTAATTATTTTTCGAAAATTTAAATCATGGCAAGAGAAATATATAAGATAAAGATTTATGTGCATATATATTATAATTTGTTTTCTATTTTACATACTTATTTACCTCTTTCTTGAAAGGAGGAGTTTTATTTATCTCTAAATCGTTCCTTTTATAGCACTAATACTTTATTTTAGGGTGGAGAGTCTTGTCCCACAAAAAGTAACTGAATTGTCAACAATATTACTGTTCCAACTTGTTCCCTAAAAAACTGCAATAATGACAACGAAGAATGGATTGAGATAATTTTGAGCCTCCATCTATTTATATGATATTTTCAAATGTGTGTATTTGTTTTCATGCACCAAGAGTGAAATAGGAAAGTGAAAACACATTGCAAGTAAAATAATATCATACCAAAACAATATAAAAATCATCTTTTACAATTTCAATAATATAATTATTTTTTTTCTTTTTGTTTCATACGAGAAACATTTTGAATAAATTTTTGTACTGGTTAGTCGGGATAAATGAGTTTTACCATGGTTGACAGAATAGTACAAAATCATCTTTAGCAATATTTACTCATTTAAATCTCCAAGGTCAAACTTCCATCTACAATGTCATCAAATCTTTATTTATCAATAGTCTTATTATACTTGCACAATAAATTTTTCTTTTTAAATTATTTCTATCATATTCATTTGTTGAATAAAATAAATAATAAAGATTACAATCAATAAATACATATTAGTGAGATAACACAATTAATATAAATATGATAAAATAAAATGGACCAGTGCATGCCTAGAGCTAAATTAAATAATAATAAAAAAATGAAATGAATTAGTGTGTGACATGAGATAAATAATATAAATAAAATAAACTAGTGCATTAGATTTAGTGTAAATAAAATGGATGTGTGCGTGATTGGAAATAATAAATAAAATAAAAGAGGTTACCTCTGATGGCATTGAGCTCTTCTCTTTTACGGTTTTTGGGTGGTTTGCGGAAGCTTTAATGGGTTGTAGGTGGATCAAGGCTCTTCTAGGAGTTGTGGTAGCCTTTGAGGTGCATGAAGAGTAGGGAAATGAGAGAGGTTCAGCCAGCTCTCTTTGGTTGGTGAAAGGGTTGAAGATTAAAGCCCTAAATCTAGAGAGATTTAGGCAAGGGAGTATGAATGGCACAAATTTGGCAGCATTTTAATACTCAAAATAATCTTCTCATTACATGAGGTAGGCTCCTCCTTAAATAGCCTTGGAGGACCGTAAATGTATATGTAAATGAAAAGGAAATGCTAGCCAAAATACATGCACATGTGAGCACATGGGAGCACATGGGAACGTTAGCACATGGGTGTGCCTAGGCTTCACATGGTCGGATTTTCTAAGAGAAAAAGGAGGGAAAATGCAAAGTGATGGCACATGTGAGAAGTGGCGCCTAAATGGAGGTAGGTTCTAAAATCCTTCCTTGTGTGGTTGGTCTAGAATTTACGCCCATTAGGTCTAGCTAATTGGGTCGGTCCCAAGTTTACTTAGAAATGGATATTTCTAATTAAACTTAGGTTTAGCCTTTTAAGTACCACTTTGCATGTTTCATCACATTTACAAAAAGACTTAAACTATGCTACTTTGACTAGAAAACTAAGAAGAACTATCACACACTAG
>Ga0123342_1008944_pt1 | contig 12269 bp, 8 predicted proteins | sample Turbeawhitnodule_FD_89960 | JGI IMG/M metagenome (GOLD analysis project Ga0123342, IMG submission 89960) | Root nodule microbial communities of legume samples collected from Mexico - Turtle bean Mexico white nodule | ecosystem: Host-associated > Plants > Roots > Nodule | place: Mexico: Nepantla... | reverse complement strand
ATCCACTCCTTTGTTGAATCTAAAACTGATGTGATTTAAAACCTTTTTGAAATCAAGTGTTTTTCCAACTAAGTGAAAAACAACCTGTTGTTTTGTCGAATCAACCGGTTGTTTTACTCTTAGAAGTTTTGAAAATGTTGAAAACTGTTTTAGTTTGGTTGACTTAACTGTCAAGCCAAACAATCAGTTGTTTCGTGGTTTCAACCGATTGTTTCTTTGAAAATCCTAACAGAATTCAGTTTTGGTTGTTGAATGTGCTTTAAATGGTTTTCAACTGAATACGCTCCTTCATTAATTGCTTTGACCAATCTTTGGAAAATATAAATGGTTTGTTTATGTTTTCAAACAAGCAAGAGAAACAAAATTGAGTTTTTCAGTTGTGACAAAGTTGATTCTAAGTTTTGAATATTCACATCAAGCTTTGGGTTTTCAAAGAGAGTGGAATAGGATTGCAATTGTATTGATTTCAGTTTGTACTGTGAACAAGTGTAATCTCTTCTCAACCTAATGTATTTCTGGTGTTGTGTTGCCAAGGAGTGTTGTGTGTTCTTGAAGTGGTCAAGATCAATACTCTTGGTGTGTTTTGCCAAAGGGAGTGTGTTTCTTGAAGGGTTCAAGGTCACTACTTTGGTGGTTTGTGTGTTGTAATCTGGATCGATTGCTTAGTTGATTACTCAGTGGCTTTCTGGGACTGGATGTAGCTCTTGGCTTAAGAGCGAACCAGTATAAATTGTTAGTGTATCTTTTTCTTACTTTGAACTCATTTAATTTTGTTTTTAAGCTTTACTGGTATAAACAACCGATTGTTTTGAAGAAACAACTGATTGTTTTTCTGTTGCTTTGCTGTTTAATTGCTTATATTCTTGGCTAACTTGATTCTTGTTCTGGATTCACACAAAGAATTTTGTTAATCCTCGAAAAGTTTTCAAAAACCTCTCTTAAACACTTCACCCCCTCTCATTTAAGGCCATATATTCTAACACCTTTTGCCTTCTCTAGTCTCCTCTTCAACCCTTTCAGCATGACTATATTGGCCGACTCAACCTGGCCATTCGTCTGAGGGTGTTCTATCGAGGCAAATATCTGCTTTATCCCGAACTCCAAGCGTAGCTTGCACAACTGTTAACTTGCAAATTGGGTTCTGTTGTCGGACACCAAGTGTCTAGGAAACACAAAACAACATAGAATGATCTTCCACACAAAATGCTGCACCTTGTGAGCAGTCATTTGTGCGACAGGCTCAGCTTCGATCCACTTAGTAAAGTATTCAATGGCCACTATGAGATACTTCATCTGACGTATCGCTAAAGGGAAAGGACCTAAGATGTCTATTCCCCAGGTATGGAAAGGCCATGGGCTATAAATTTACCGCAGCTCCTCGGCTGGTGCGTGATGCCAATCAACATGCTTCTGACACTACTCGCATCGTTGTGTATACTTCATGCAAACCTCCTTCACAGTTGACCAATAATACCCAACTTGGATTACCTTCAATGAGAGAGCTCTTCCTCCGACATGGCTTCCACAAATACCCGTATCTTCCTCCGATACGGGTACATTGATCCCCACTTACACAAGTGATGATTGAGTGGGTATAACCGTGACAGAACAACTTGCCATCTATCAGTATACTTCCCCGCATTCCTCTTAACCGCCTTAGCCTCCGTAGGTTCTGCAGGAAGCAAACCATCAGCTAAGTAATGCTGGTATGGGGTTATCCAAGTCTCTATGGTGTCGACCTGCAGGACCTTAAAAGACTCCTCTCCCAACAACCCACAGGTGGTTTTCTTGGGAACTTTCAAGGTCTCTTGAGTCAACAACCGACGCTTTTTCCCATTTTCTGAGCTTACTCCCAGGATCTCCACGCGGCTGACCTCGACTGGTTCAACTTTTGTGGTCCTAGGCGACTTCAAGATCTCTTGAATGACTGACCTCAGTCGACCTCCCTTTCTCGAGCTTGCTAGTTTGGACTGCAGGTCTGATTGGGAGTTCAATTCTCTAGGGACGTGAACAAGCTCAAACGTAGAGAAAGTTGCTTTCGAAAGCATGACATACCTGAGATATGAGGCTAATTGCAGATCTTTGGCCTGGTACTCACCCGTGACTTCCCCAGTAACCAGCAATGAGTCATTCTTCACCAGGAAACTACGAGCACCCAACTCCTTGGCTAACAACATCCCCACTATCAAGGCCTCATACTCAGCTTGATTGTTGCTGACTTTGAAAGCGAACCTCAAGGCTTGCTCGATTAACAACCCACTTGGCCCTTCTAAAATGACCCCATCTCCACTCCCCTGTTGGTTGGAGGATCCATCCACCGACAAGACCCACTAAAAGTCATTAGGATCAGGCTGAGGACCTTCAGATGAAAGCTCTACCATGAAATCAGCATACACTTGGCCCTTAATCGGCCCTCGGGGTTCATACTGCACATCAAAATTGGATAGCTTAACTATCCCAACGAACCATCTGACCTGCTATGTCGGGCTTTTGGAGGACCTTTGCGAATGGGTAGATCAGTCATCACAATCACAATGAAGCTCTGGAAATAGTGGCGGAGCCACCGAGTTGTGAATATCATCGCCAAAGCGGCCTTCTCAATGGATTGGTATCGCGTTTCTCGTCCCTACAATACCTTACTCATAAAGTAGATCGACTTTTGGACCTTATCTTGATCTTGCACAATGACCGAGCTTATTGCCCGATCTGTGATCGCAAAATAAAGACGAATGGGGGTACCCGGAAGCAGCTTACTAAGAACAGAGGGACTGGCCAAGTACACTTTCAACTTGGTGAAGGCTTCTTCAAACTCACCAGTCCACACAAACTGGTTGTTCTTCTTTAGGCATTGGAAATATGGATACCGCTTATCTCCACTAGCTGACAAGAAACGAGATAGGGCAGTCATACGTTCAGTTAACTGTTGGACCTCCTTCACGCTGGCTGGGTTTCTCATCCCTATAGTTGCAACACAATTTTTGGGGTTCGCCTTTATACCCCTTTCAGTCAACAAAAACCCAAGGAACTTCTCACCCCAAACACATTTCACTGGATTCAGCTTAAAATTATACTCAGCTATTGTCGTGAATAGCTCCTCTAAGTCAACAATGTGCTAATCTTTCTCCTCTGATGCGACGACCATGTTGTCTACATATGCTTGTACGTGTAGCCCAAGCCTTGGGGTGAGAATCCTGTCCATCAACCTCTGGTAAGTGGCGCTAGCATTCTTGAGGCCAAATGGCATGACCTTGTAACAGTAGTTGGCGAACTCGGCCATAAAGGCAATCTTGCTCTCGTCTCTTGGGTGCATACAGATTTGGTTGTACCCTAATAACGCCTCCAGGAAGCTCAATAGCCAACAACCCGAGACACTATCCACCAAGGAGTCTATACTTGGAAGCGGGTAAGAATCCTTGGGACATGCTTTGTTCAGGTCGGTAAAGTCAACAGACATCCTCCACTTCCCGTTGGCCTTCTGTACCAACACAACATTTGCCAACCACTCAGGGTATTAGATTTCCCTTATGTGGTCAACAATCAAAAGCTTCTGAGTTTCTTCTCTGATGATCAGGCGCTTATCCTCGTTAAACTTTCTCCTCCTCTGGACCACTGGTCTGACCTTCTCATCCATAGTAAGCCTATGGCATAAAAAATCTGGGTCAATCTCGGGCATGTTCGCGGATGTCCATGCGAAAGCATCCATGTGCTTTGATATCACTTCAGCTATCTTATCCTACAACTCTTTGCATATAAAGGTGTCGAGCTTGAACTTCTTCCCTTCTATTTCTCTCTCATGGACCTTACCAGCAAGTCTAGCTCGTCTCTCATTGGTGACTCCAACCTCCACGATCCTTCTGGTTCTCCCACCTGAACAGTGATTAAGTATGTTCCCATTTTGCTCTTCAAGCTACTCTCGTAGCATTTCCGTGCCATCTTCTAATCAGACCTAATGATAATAACTCCTCCCTCAAGAGAAGGCAACTTCATCTTCATGTGTGTTGTTCAGGCTAACGCACCCAACCTATTCAAAGAAGGTCTCCCCAAAAGAAAATTATAGGCTGAAGAAGCATTAACTACAATGTACCTTACAATAATTGTCCTAGCTAAGGTGCCATCAGAAAAAGTCGTCCTTAGATCGATGTACCTCCGTACGTCCACCTGATCTCCCGCGAAGCCAGCCAAGCACTCATCGTACGACCTCAGCCTGTAGGGAGATAACTGCAAACTGTTGAATGTTGACCACAACATCACGTCAGCCGAGCTCCCCTGGTCAATGAGAACTTTGTGTACCTTCCTTCCCACAGTGACAAGAAATATCACCACTGGATCATCCTCGTGAGGAAACACTTCCTCCAAGAGGTCGTGAAGCAGAGAGTGGGCTCTGGTGGATGGTTGGGTCTCCTTGCCTATATGGATATCACTGCTCGTGCGTATCGCTTACGTTTGGAAGCAGAGCTCCCTCCTCCAGAAAATCTTCCCGAGATGGTGTTCAACTCTTCATAGACTAGTTTCTCATGCACTTGGTCCCTAAGAAAAACTTCTCCCTTTGGCTCTTCCTGATCATCCTCGATGTACTCCTTCAAGAACCCTTCCTTCAGCAAGCTCACCAGTTAGTAACCCAGAGTTATACACCGCTCAACGTCGTGCCCAAATCCCTTGTGGAACTCACACCAAACCTCCTTTCGTGGCCCCAGATTCCTATCAGTCTTTTGAGGAAACTTCAGCTTGTCCATGACCCCTAGCATGCCCAACAATTCCTTGTAGGATTCTCGAAACATGGGTCGAAATGTCAACTCCCCTTTGGCCTTCGTTTTGGGCTCATTTCTCTTGGCTAGGTATGGTACATACCTCGAGTCCATTCTCTTCCCAGCTAAGGTTTCGTTAACCCTCAAAGGTCGAGCTCGGATGCTATCCTTAGGCTTAGGATGCCTTGAAAGCGAGCTGCATGCTTTGTGGTCACAACCTCCTCCGCATTGATGTGGGCAACAACCCATTGACGTATCTCAGAGAACGTCTCCGTCGAATTTCTGATCAATGAATCGCTGAAAGGTCTTGCCGCGGTCCCTTGTTCAAAAGCGTTGATCATCACATCTTCATCATGGGTCTGGATTCTTACGGTGAGTGCCCAGAGTCTATTCAAGTAATCCTTCAACGACTCTTCCTCCCTCTATCTCATGTTGAAGAGGTCATACAACACCGGAGGCTTGACCTGGTTGACAAAGAACTGTTCTCTAAACAGTCTGGAGAACTGCGCAAAAGAGGTGATGTGGCCATCAGGAAGCCCACTGAACCATTGTAAGGTTGTACTTGTGAATGTGCTCATAAACATCTTGCACTGAATAGCATTCGTTCCTCCTGAAATAATCATTTGGGCATTGAACGCCGTGAGATGAGTTCAGGGTCTTCTACCCCTGTGAAAACAATTTTGGGCATGATGTAGTACGGGGGCACAAACTCATCCATGATTGCTTGCGAAAATGGCTTAGGACGATCTCTCAGGGGTAGACTTAAACCTCGCTCCCTTGTAGAACGTCGGTCACACTGTTGTAGATTCTTGCGCAAGTCCTCGTCGGTCTTGCGCAATTCCTCATTGGCTGCCCGGGAAGCCTCTATCTCTGCCATCAGTTGATCCTGCAGAAGCACTTGCTTAGCTCGGGCTTCTGCTCGTAGTGTCTCTTGCTCGAATTTAGCTTCTTGCTGAATCTGTTGCTGCTCCTACTTGTACTACTCATTGGCTTCCTCGAGAGCCCTCATGGTCTCCATGAGTTGCTGTAAAGTGTGGGCATCACTTCTCTAAGATCCCAGTGGTGCTTGACTAGGGTTCCCCATCACGTTGGAAGGCTTTAAACACGAATGTGGATGGGTCAGATTTTATCAGGCACTACGGTGGGCGCCAAATGTTCTCGCTGCTTGACTTTCTCGCCGCTTGACTTTGGTGAAAAGCTCCACTTCTAATTTGTATCCTCTAGAATCTGTTTTGCGTCTTCTTATTGCACTGCAACGTGGCATTGTTGTAACAGAGGGGACTCTATTTGTTGATCACATTCCGACGATCAAGTCAGTGAGAGCATACAAAACAAGATAAGTATTTAGTTTCGGTCTAGTATTCAGAAACATCGTACCTTTACCGGGGGACTCAAACCCCTTTTATAACTACTCTTGTAACAACTTTCTGTCATGAGAATCTTATCTCTACTGAAAGCATAAAATAACAATAGAAGAACCACCTACTAACGGGCACCACTTATCTTTAAGTGTTAACGATAGAAAAATATTGTCTTTACATGTGCACAATTACTCACAGTGCTTTCCACTTATTTAACAACTTTATATTTTCAACCAACAACTTTATGCATATATTTACTTAACTAACGACCATATATATCAACACATACACTTATCTTTTAGGTTCAAAAATATGTTCTACTAATAACATCATATTAATATATGACAAAATTTATTATTTTAATTATTCTTCATCGAGCTTGCCAATATTATTGGGTCAAACTCATGGCCCACCCTTTAAACTTAACAACCGAGTTGACCTAGCCACATCCGTGAACTGAGGTGCCAAGCACTCGAACACTTTGTCTAGTACAAAGTTATGTAATAATGTAATAATACCATATTAATTATTATTTTCTTTAAAAATATGTATTAGAATAATGATAATAATATTTTTATTTGTAAATAAATAATAAAAAGAAATTATGATTATATATATATATATATATTCAAAATTTTAACAATTTCTTAATAAAGATAATTTAGAGTATTAAAAAATTAAATTTAAAGGTCCCCTATTTAAATTACTATTTAGGAAAATACAGATAATCATGTAGGATATTAAAGATAGATACATTAATAGACATAACTCATAGTGCATCGTTTCTATATTTTTTTATAGTATATGTTTAAGGTTTTTTCATCTACGATAAATATTATTTTTTAATATAATTTGAATTTAATTATTTATATTTTTTTAGTTGGTTTATTTTGATATATTTATGTATTACTATATTTTTCTATCTATTATTATAGCTAATTTTTTCTCTCTATTAATGTGTAATTTAATTAATGTGAAAAGAAAAAATTGTTAATAATGTAATAACACATAAATATATATTGAAATACAAAAATCTGAAAAAGTATATATTAAAGTAGAAATTTAATACTTTTTTTTATTTTTTTAATAAAATCAACTAAGAATATTAATTATTTTTAAAAAGACTCCTTCATTAGATAAATGTTTTGGGGAATATTGATATAAAAAAAAGTTATAAAATAAAGGTAATATAATACATAGGAAATTAAATTAAACAGAATCTCCATGATGGGCTTTGAAGTAACCATCCTCTTATTCGAAAAATCAATCCAATGCAAGCTCTGGATCAGATTCCCACCAAATAGGTTTTGATCTATTAAGTAATGTAATTAAGTTAAATAATATGTAATTATTATACTCCATTTATTCCTTTCTAATCATTTATAAAGTTGAAGATTGTATTAATTATTTTTTTATCAACCGATTATTCTTTTATTTTTAAAAATATGAAAAATAATTAAATTAGTTTTTTTATAAAACTTTAAGTGAAGTATTGTTTCTATCTACCAATAAAATAATATCAAATGATAAAAATGTTATTGAAAAAACTTAAAAAATATAATACAAAATTATACAGGTTAATTTTTTTTATTAATTTTTGTAATGAAACATTAAACAACATTTACATAGAAACAGAGAGTACTAAGTTACAAAAAATAACTACAAATTATTGTAAATTAGATTGCGGAAATTGTTTGTTTTTTTATATTATTATGAAATATTTTAAAATGCTTCTTAGATGAGGTAAAAAAAGTGGCCCATGCAGGTCTCGAACCTGCGACCTTCGCGTTATTAGCACGACGCTCTAACCAGCTGAGCTAATAGGCCAGATGTTTATTACTTTTAACATATTTCTATACTAGAATGATGTTTCCTATCTTTAGAACTTCAATTGTTCTTTGTAGTGTATATAAGTGCTTTTGAGAAATAAGTGGTTATGGTAATGAGCAAGCTTGGTGGATAATTTCATTTAGAAGGTGTAAATGAATTAATTTTTTTTATGTTCACTTAGACATAGACATTGGTGACTAGTGAAAACTTTACAAACATGCTTATTTCCAATGTTTAATTGATTTTCTCATATAGTGACTAAATAATTAAAAAAAAATATTTATACAAATTTTCTAACAATCTAAGAGTAAGGTGTTTCTTTACTAAAATCTTTAATTCATTGCTTTATTAAATATGATAAGAGTAACATAATATTTTTTTCAATAAATTTTTATTTTAACTAAAGAAAGTTAGATCCCCACCTCTTATATTCTTTTTTTTTATATAGAAATTGGACTAAAAGTAATCTCCAGAAAATATTATTTATTTTAAGTATGTTACTTTTAAAAAAAAAATGTAAACTAAACATGAAAAACACATTTCTCTATTTCAAATTTTCGAGAAACTACAAATTTTCATTCAATCAAATTTCTATAATATGTTTATCGTTTTAGTCTTACCTTTAAAAGATCTCCCACATGACAAATTTATTTTTATTTTAGTATCTGAGTTTAACTACTTACTATCATTTTAATTCTCGAATTTAACACCTTATTTTCATTTTAATAACCTGAGTTAATCAATTACTCTCATTTTAGTTCTTAAATGCATTTCCAAAATTTTAATTAAGTCTCACTAAAATAGTGACATGTGACCATGTTTATATACTAAAATGATAATAAATAGTTTAATTTGAAAACTAAATATGACAAAAAGTCTAAACCTATAACCCGAATGATACATGTATCCTTTGAGATGCCATGTTTTATTAACATTTTTTAATATCAATAAAGTAGAAAATAAATCATATTAAAATCTCCTAATATTTTCTTATATTACATATATATCTTTGTTTTATTCGTTATTACAATTATCTCCTTAAAGAAGAATCTAAGTTATATTTTATTGACAACTTTTAATGTAAGATAAAGTAAATTAAACTGAAATATGGAGAGATTTTTTCAGATAAATTGCGTTTACACTCTTTATCATTATATTATTGTGTAAAACTTAAAAGCATACCATAAGCTTAAACCTAGTAAAAAAATTAGGTATCGGAAGAATATTAGTAAAAAATTATCTTAAACCTAATTTAATCTTCAAAAAATGGATTTATAAACTGAGATTTATCTGCAACACTGGTGTATCCTGAGATGTTTTAATAAGATGAAATTTGTTTCCACCAAATTGTATAGTTATGAGATGTTCTTACACTGGGGGATGTGGGATCTAGCTTACTATTTTCATGTTAAAAAGCTGTGGAATTAGCATGAAACATATGAGTAACATCATAGAAGAATGAAAGGCATGCCATTTTCTTCACAATTGAGATGGTCACCACATGAATTTTCCTTGTGCCTTAAAAAATGCCTCAAAGCAAAGACCTTGAGACCAGGCATGCAGGTCCATGCCACCGTAATCACTAGTGGAACAAACATGAACATTTTGTCTCTTCATTCAAAGCTTGTTGGAATGTACGCTAGTTGTGCTGACCTGAAATCAGCTAGGCTTTTGTTTGAAAAGATTGAACACCCCAATGTTTTTGCATTCAATTGGATGATTTTGGGGTTGGCTTTCAATGGTCACCTTGATGATGCATTGTTGTACTTTCGTTGGATGCGTGAGGTTGGCCACATGGGCAACAATTTCACCTTTTCCGTTGTTCTTAAGGCCTGTGTTGGCTTGATGGATGTGAACAAGGGGAGACAGGTTCATGCCATGGTTTGTGAAATGGGTTTTCAAAGTGATGTGTCCGTTGCCAACGCTCTCATAGATATGTATGGCAAATGTGGGGGTATTTCTTATGCTCACAGCGTGTTTGATGGAATGCATGAGAGGGATGTTGCCTCGTGGACGTCAATGATTTGTGGGTTTTGTAATGTGGGGGAAATTGAGCAAGCATTGATGTTGTTTGAGAGGATGAGATTGGAAGGATTGGAGCCAAATGATTTCACATGGAATGTGATTATTGCAGCGTATGCTCGGTCAAGTGATAGCAGCAAAGCTCTTGCTTTCTTTGAGAGAATGAAATGGGAAGGTGTTGTTCCTGATGTGGTTGCATGGAATGCATTGATTTCTGGGCTTGTACAAAGTCATCAAGTCAGGGAAGCGTTCAAGATGTTTAGGGAGATGATACTTTCAGGGATTCAGCCAAATCAAGTGACTGTCGTTGCACTGCTTCCCGCATGTGGATCAGAAGGTTGTATTAAATGGGGAAGAGAGATTCATGGATTTGTATGCCGGAAGGGGTTTGATGCGAATGTTTTCATTGCTAGCGCTCTTATTGACATGTATTCAAAGTGTGGGAGTTTGAAAGATGCTCAAAATGTATTTGACAAGATGCCATTTAAGAATGTTGCGTCATGGAATGCAATGATTGGTTGTTATGGAAAGTATGGCATGGTTGATTCCTCCTTGGAGCTGTTTAAAAGAATGCAGGAAGAAGGACTGCAGCCAAATGAAGTTACTTTTACATGTATTCTTTCAGCATGCAGCCATAGTGGCTTAGTGCAGAAAGGTTTAGAGATTTTCTCATCAATGAATGAATGTTATGGGATTGAGGTAAGCATGAAGCATTATGCTTGTGTGGTTGATCTCTTGTGCCGCTCCGGAAGAACAGTAGAAGCATATGATTTTTTCAAAGCCTTGTCAATACAAGTCACAGAGTCAATGGCTGGAGCTTTTCTGCATGGGTGCAAAGTCCATGGAAGAAGAGATCTGGCTAAAATGATGGCAGAGGAAATAAAGAGAATGAAGTTAAAGGGACCTGGTAGCTTTGTTACACTGTCAAATATATGTGCTGCGGAAGGTGACTGGGAAGAGGTTGGGAATCTAAGGAATGTGATGAAAGAAAGAAATGTCCATAAGCAGCCTGGTTTTAGTTGGCTTGAAAAGCCAGGTGAGGTACATGAAGGGAGGAAAGAGAAAGAAGGGAAGAATATGGCCAGTGGATTGGATGTGACATGATATTATTGGTGATTCTGTCCATCACATTTAGCTGTAAATACATCACAAAGAGTGACATGGATTTAGAATTTATCCTTCTACTGGAAGAGCTGCTCCACACTAATTTTTTTTAGCAAGAGCAACACAGATTTCAATATTTTTTTGTTTATGTCTATTTTCCAGTTTGTAATTTTTTATCTACTGCTTAAATCTAGACTCTGTTAATTTTATGGAACTTTAGAACAGAAATCAACTTTTAGGTTTTCTACATTTTGATAAGCTATCTCTAGTTTGTGTTTTAATCCGTCAAAAAATTGCAATTTCTACAAGACATTCAAATAGTCTAGTGTAAAATAGAGTAACACGCTAATGATATCTAGTTGGAGATTTGAAATTTGAAAATTTTGAATAATCTTTCCTATACAAAAGGATTTTTTTGCAAAAGAAATAGACTGTCTAATGTGCAATGGTTCAGACTCTGGATGATGAATGAGAAACCCATTTTAAAGTTAGTTTAGAAATAGTTGTTTTCTGACCATTCTTTATACCAAACAACTGGATATAAGATCATGACATCTCATTGTTCTGATTATGATAGGTTAGAGGTGAAAAGTGCATGAACATAAACATGAATATATTCCTGGTTGAGGCTTGGGAACATCGCAAGTCACTTTCCATTTAAAAGTTGTGGCAGGAGTACCACTAGCTGCTTCGTTTTGATTGAGTCAATCCAGAAATAAAATTCAACAATAACTCTATTATTGTTAAAGGGATGTCTTCAACTTCTTTTAACAACCTGAGGCCACTGTTAGAAAGTCTTTCATGGTGATACAGAAGCTTAACTTTGTCTGTCAGCATTATCCCTCAAATTAGAATGAGCATGCTTTTGACTTTTGAGATTCAATGGAGAAACAATAATTTTTTCCTTCACAATTGAAGAAAGGTTGAGGTTTGAATATGTGAAATTGAGTTACAAATTTGCTATCCTTTTGATATAGGATGGGAGTGGTAGGAATCTCAGTTTTACGAAAGTAGTTAATTTGTTAATTGATTTAGACAATATCACAGATGTGTGTTAGTTTGTAATGACTTCCAATTCCCGGCATCAATGTTGTCAAACTCGTAACTCGGAGGCGGATCGGAGAGGGAAAAAAAACTCGTAACTCGGAGATCGTAACTCGACTCGGAAGAGTTACTATTCGAGTTTCTATACATAAGATAATTCATT
>Ga0123342_1008943_pt1 | contig 12269 bp, 2 predicted proteins | sample Turbeawhitnodule_FD_89960 | JGI IMG/M metagenome (GOLD analysis project Ga0123342, IMG submission 89960) | Root nodule microbial communities of legume samples collected from Mexico - Turtle bean Mexico white nodule | ecosystem: Host-associated > Plants > Roots > Nodule | place: Mexico: Nepantla... | reverse complement strand
TTGAGGTGTTCAAGATCAATACTCTTGGTGTGGTTTGCCAAAGGTAGTGTGTTTCTTGAAGGGTTCAAGGTCACTACTTTGGTGGTTTGTGTTTTGTAATCTGGTTTGATTGCTTAGTGGATTGCCCAGTGGTATTCTGGGGACTAGATGTAGCTCTTGGCTTAAGAGTGAACCAGTATAAATTGATGGTGTATTTCTCTCTTACCCTAAACTCATTTAAATTTTGTTTTAAGCTTTCCTGATATAAACAACCGATTGTTTCAAAGAAACAACCGATTGTTTCAAAGAAACAACCGATTGTTTTTTTGTTGTTTTGTTGTATACTTGCTTAAATTCTTGGCTAACTTGATTCCTGTTCTGGATTTACACAAAAAAAATTGTTAAACCTGAAAAAGTTTTCAAAACCCCCCCTTAACCAATTCCCCCCCCCCCCCCTCTCGTCTAAGGCCATATATTCTAACACCATTGATCATATCTCAGTGTTATTCTTTTGAGGGACTTAGTTATATTTTGACATCTCTTGCAATATTTGCATTTGTAATTTTGTGAAGAATTCAACTTGTACTTAACTTCACTTTGAAATATTCCAATTATTCAATTATGTGTAACTCCACATCTTTCTCTGTTATTGTTCTCGCTGGTTGACGTGGTTGTCGGTTGACTCTAACGACATCTTGAGGCCCCTCCTGTCTCCTTCTTCTCTCGCACTTCCTTGGGTTGAAGAACGCTTTACATGTAGAGACAAAGGGCGCTCTTACGGTCGTTTGCACTCCGACGCTCAAGTCAGTAAGGGCTAAAGAAACATTAATGTTTGTAAAGTAGTTTCAGTCTTAAAAACGGCGTACCTTTTTTAGGGTTCTTACCACCCTTCATATAGGCTGTATTAGGTCAACTTCCCTATCCCTCAAGATTCTTTCCTTAAGTGGAATTAGGGTTTACTGGTGAGGCATCCTGTGACGCGTTGCACAAGCTTAGCGCAGCTGTGGCACAAGACTTGCCTCTTCTGGAGTGCAATCTTTCTAACAGCATAGCCGTCAGGGTACCTACTCATGTACCAGCGTTGCGGCATCATCTGTTCTGTAGGTGCCCTAAGTATTCACGTGTCATGCATGCAGTCTTTCCCTGAAACCCTAACCCTAACGGGCCTTAGCGCCTCCAAGGAACACTTTCTTGTGTCGTATCCGAATGTACTATACACACCCCATGCATAATCGTCTCGTGACTTAGGTTTTTTTTGGTATCTGGATGTTAACTCACGTTAACTCATACTATTTGTGGGACCCAGCTTACGTGGCCCACTATTACTGTTGGATCACCGAGGTCCGATGTCGACGTCGACCTCTTCCTCTGCCGAGGTCTGACTTGTACAATTATCTATCACTTTTTTCAAATATTTACCTATGGTGGAGTAAAAATTAAGTCATATTTAGTATTTTTCTTATTACTTTCTAAATTGACTAAATTGAATTTTAACTTTTAAAATACTTGAAAATAAAGTTAATATTTCTTATTATAATAACAATAATTATAATATCTCCTGTAATAATACTGTTACTAAAAATCGAATAACGGAAGGCATTTATTCATTGTTATTCAAATATACATTAATTGCTATAAAATAACATAACAAGATTTAAATGTATTAATATTTTATTTAATTGCTTTAAATAATACTTAAGCATTTAATTTTTCCTTTTTAAAAATTAATTTAAATTGTGATTAACTTAAACATTATATTTTTATTATAATATTGTGGTCTTTGTTTATTTTATAAATATTGAAAATAAATAACAACTATTTTTTATTTATTTAATTCTAAAGAACTTTTTAATTTTAAGAACTTTTTCTATATCCATTCAATTTTTTTCAATATTTAATTCCAAAGATCATATGAATTAGGTAGAAGTTGAAAACTAAAAATTGAAAATAATCTATTAATTGAAAATGAATCTAAATATGTATATTATTTATCTATTAATTTGGTTATTGCTTTATTATTTAGACAGTGGTACTTTTCATGAATTTAAAGGTAAATCCTAAACTTATAACTACTTTATAATTGTTGATTTTTATTAGCTGCCTTAATTTAATTTTATTACCTTCATATAATAGAATATACATATTTTTGTATGGAACTTGAAGAATTTTAAAGAAATATGTTCTCATATTTAAAAATATTTTGCATTTACTTTGGTGTATTTTTTTATTTATTTCAAATATCGGATGTTGGAAGTGGTGCTCCATCACCAAATCAGAATATTATAAGATCAAGTGGAGGCAGCAAGATAAATTAGGACTATGACTTCACTTGTAATATGTTCAAATATGGAACCATTAATATTTTGACAATTTAATTTACTTGTTGTTTGGATTAGTTTAATATTATCAACTTTGTTCTCTCAATGAATGAATGAAGTTATCTTTTAATTATTATATTTATCAATTTTAATTATAAATTATATTATGAAATTTAACTGTATACTGAAATTTAATTATAATATGAAATTAAATAATATTATGAAATTAAATAATATTATGAAATCAAATTATAAAATAGAATTAAATAAATTATTATAAATATTAAAAATTAAATTAAATATTTAATATTTGAATTATGACAGTTATAAATGGTTATAAATCCCATACTATACTGTATTAAGTGGCGGTTAAAACTACCACTATGTACGTTAGAATTGGTTTACCCAGTTTTAAAATTACGACATTTATAACTGACGTAAATTACACGCTTAAAACCGCCACTTTATACAATGCATAATATGGTGTCTGCTACAACGGTTCTCAATTGACCGCCACATTAAACTTTATGGCGGCAAGAATTATTGCGATACGCGGTACCGCCACAGACATATAATGTGGCGGTTAAAAACACCACTTTTTATGAAAATAACCGTCACCACATACACGTTTTTTTGTAGTGAAAGGATCCTTTGAGGTAGACCGACCCATACAAATGGTATCGGTTAGTCGCCAATAATCAATTGTCAACATGTCATCAACAACATCTGACTTCAATAGATTATGGTTATCCACAAAGGATCCAATAGAGGATGAATCCCTATACATAGAGATGAACTCAGTCACCCTTAGGTCAACCCAATCAAATCTCGAACGATAAAATGACTCTTCGGCAGGGTCTGCTCGGTCGGCAACGTCCTTCGAATCGTTGACCCTCACAAAAGTCTCCACGGGGGCAACGTTTGAATTACCCCGACCAACAAAGGTTCAGTCTTGGAGGAATCAAGAGAGGAGGAATACGAAGAGGAAGATGAAGAAGAAGACGAAGAAGAGGACGAGGAGCTAAGAGAAGACATGACTAACCTCTGAGAACGAATGGAAAACACCTCGCTAGAATGATTGGGGTTCGAAAGTCGGAACAAAGGAGCAGTGAGACGTAACAGTGGGGAACCATCATTTATAGCCTTCGAGGAGAGAGGACGAACGCACGTCCATTGCATCTCAACCATTAGATCTCCCTTGATCCAACAATCTACATCAAATGGTGCCTAAAACCCTAGTTCATCATGACACGTCACGTCGCGCATTTGGCGCCACCAACATCACATCTCACCTCGAAAAGCTCAATTGTCACAAAGACTCTTCGGATTCAACATTCTTGAGCTTAGGGGGCAAGTGTACTGGTCGAGTCCATACAACCGATTCGAACCCCAGCACCCGATCAACATCGGCCGAAACCCGGTCAACACCCAAGCAGAGGATTGACGAGACTAATCAAAGATCAAGCATTAAATAGTGTATTCTTAATTACAAATTAAATCCTTAATCAGGCCCAACAAGAAAGGACCCACAATAATTATATAAATAAGCACAAATTCCAAGAATCAGGTATATGATCATCTAGTACTAAATACACTGAGTGTCGAAGTTTGACTTGAGCGTCAGAATGCCTTTTGTAGGTATTATCCGAAGTTCATGGAAACGAGGAGTGCAGGAATGAGAGGATAAGAAGGAATTTATTCGAGAGAAAGAAAGAAGAACAGACCGACCGACTGAAAAAGGGTGGAATGATTTTCTTGGTTCCTACATCGTTCGAGACTATACTTAAAAAAAAAAAAACTCTTCGATATCTTTCCATTTATATTAAAAAAAAACAAAATATAATCAAAGATGTATTTTCTCTAATTATGTGATTTTGGTGTAAAATCATAAACATTTATTTCCGTATCTAAGAAAATGTTCAATGTTAAACTTAAATAAAACATTAAAAAAAAGCATTAAAATCATAGTAAAATTTAGGTTCGTGTTTCTATATCTATTATTATTATTATTGGTTTAATATTTTTATTGGCTTAATTGCACCTGATCTTATTTAACAAATTCTTATATTTTCAATATTTTGTTAGCGCACTAACTCATTATAATCTTTCCTTAGCAAAACTCATATTAGAGTTTATATAATAGATATAATATTATTACATGCATTAGATTCCCAATTACATTAATACATGCTGTTAAAAAGAAACACGAGTCTCTTAAAATTTTGCACAAATATTCAGGAAGATAAATATCTCTTTAAGTCTATGACCGAAAAAATAATATTTATTTAAAAATACTTTTATTTCAAACACCTACTTATAATAATAGGTCACTAATTAAGAGACTCGTATTTCTGTATTCTGAAACACAAGTAAAGATTATGATGCCAGATGTTATCACCATATATATGGCGAAAAAAGCAAATTGAGTTGGAAATTTGATCTTCCATCTTGTTCTTTTGTATTAATGCAAGATGAAATAGCTATTGCATATAAGAGTATTTTTTGAATATTGGGTTCACCTTGTTATGTAATAAAATAATTAAATATTAATTATGATAAATAAATAATATATTTAGGAAAAAATTATTAAAAAAAAGTGTATCCAGTTCTTAATAAATTTAATAATACCCTTAACATCAGCAAAAATATTTCATATCAATTAATTGGGTCTTAAAAAGGGCTTTTGTATCTCCAAAAACAAAAATGAGGGTGAGTTTACCAAACATGCACAGAAATTCCACCCAAGAGTGGAGGTCAAGTCAAGTCAACTAAATCTGAGCCTCGAAAATCGAGACTAAAACTGGCTTCTTTCCAGAAAGAGTACACAAACGCGCTTTCATTCATTCACTCACTCACACAGACATGAATTCCCACTGCTTCTTAGTTTCCATTTATCATGTTTTCTTCTCTTCGCTTTCGCCGCATGTTGTTTTTCACAACCTTCTCTCCTTGGCGTACATCCCCTAGGTAGGTGCCCGTCTAACCCTTTTGCTTCGAAACACCAAAGCTTGAATCTTTTCTCAAGTGGGTGTGCAACCCAAGTCAAACATTGCAGTACCATCAAACCATTTTGCTGTTATTTGTGTATTTTTATTATCTTGAATTGGTGTTTGGGTGCAGATGAGAAATATTACAGCTCTGAGGTGATCAAGTGCAAGGATGGGTCAAAATCCTTCTCCAGAGACCGTCTTAATGACAATTTCTGTGACTGCCCTGATGGCACTGATGAGCCTGGTATGTATTTATGCAAGATGATGATTTTTATGGTTGTGTGATTTCCTACTTCTAGATGATTGTATTATTCAAGGAAATTTGGAAGGACAAAACTTATAGGGAGTTGCATAAGTATTTTCAGTGTTGTTTTCGAACTATTATTAGAGTTTCACTTCAGTAGTTTGCGTAATGAAGGGCTCCGTTAAAAGTCAGCATAGATTATGGAGGTGAAAATCCAATTCTCAAGGGAGAACAACATCAAAATGATCTAAAGAAATGTTTTTAAGTTTTTTCCAAATTGAAAATTGACGAGAAAAGTATTTGTTTCTCTTCAGCCTTAGTTTTTAATATCGTTGGCTTTTATTGATCTTATTAAATATGTTGATAGTTTGGTTGTTTCTCTGACGTCATAAATTTTCTTAGTTTTTCATGAACATCTTTTTTGCAATATCATGAGATGGAATTTCTTAACATTTATAGCTTGTTAGAATGTTGTTGTTCATTTGATTACAGGGACTTCAGCTTGCCCTGGCGCAAAGTTTTATTGCAGAAACCTTGGTAGCAAGCCGCAGTTTATAGTTTCTTCTCATGTTAATGATCACTTTTGTGGTAAGCATTTAATCCTGTGTTTTTATATCTTGGATTCCTTTTTCCTATTTGCCTTTGTGAGGTTTTGTTAAGGTTTGTTTGTTATAGCACTTTGTACATGTCCTTGGAATTTTGCCAAGGCAAAGGAATGGAGTAGAGAGCTTAATAATTACTACCTAAGGCTTAAAGGCGTTGTGTTCTGAAAATGATGGATAACCAGTGTCTCCTCAGTTGTCTGGACAGTGAATTGCGTAACACATGTCTAAATCTCCATATTTTCCAGTGCAAATGGTTGATTGTTTTTGGTGCTTTGCCACCTATCTGTTTTGATCTCTTTATACTCATTACCTGTTTGAGATTAAATGATTTTTAGATTTAAATTCATTAGTACAAATTATGTCACAACTGATCTGGTTTTAAATTTCACATAAGCAATCTGCTTTAACGTAAATTGGCAATAAAGTTACTTTTCCTGGGGCAAGATATAAAAGACTTCTTCTGCCTTCAACTTTGAGTTCCAATATTCATTCAATATTGCTGCAGATTGTTGTGATGGGAGTGATGAACATGATGGAATCATTTGTTGCCCAAACACATGTGTCATGGGTGGAAATGCAGAGTCGACAATTAGCATTTGCAAGTCAAAAGCAAATAAAAAAGAAGTGAAGTCAGAGGAATCAGTTCATAACCTTACTGGTAATTTGTTTTCCTAAATTATTTTCGAGTGTTTAGAAACTCAGGCAAAAATAAATTGTAACCTTCCTGGTTTAGGTTTGAAGTTGGTGTTTATTCTACAAATGCTTCTGGTTATTTTTCTTGTATTTCTCTGGAGTTTTCGATGCCGCGCCAGATCTAGAAGTAGACTTTACCATTGAATTCAAAGAGACCTTGCTGTTTACCTGACATCATACAGGTAATATTTTGAATTTTTTTCTTCATTTTCCCTTTCTTAGGTCTTGCTGATCATGATTTTGTACTTTTGAATTAGTTGATGCCAGTGCCCATTTCATAATAAACTTTTCCATAGTATTTGACAAAAAACAGAAAGAGTGAGAACAAGACGAAAGCATCATGGAATATATCACCTTTTATTTGTGTTTTCATTTAGGAAAGATATATAAGAAACCATATTTGCATGTTGTAAAACAGATATTAAAATTTCTCCAGTTATATTTTTAAATTGATTGATAGTTTCTTTGATGTATCATTTAGGCTGCAGGATTAAGTTGAAGAGTATGGATAAATAGTCCTTTCTATGATATCATGCTTCCCTTTGACCATGACAACTATATGTTGTTGCTTAACTCATTTTTTGTTTTCACAATTTGACAAAATAAATTTGTGGGAACATATAATTAGTGATTCTCTATGTGTGGTCTATAACTCAAGCCGCGAATATTGGTTTTTTTGTACAAGGTGGATTTGGCTTAAAAGATCATTTTTGTATGATAAGGCAAGCATAACTAACATAAATGGGAACCTTTTTTTTTCCTTCTACATGATATCACTACACGCTTGGTTTCTATTTACTTTGAATATATAATTCAATTTGGTTATTTCAATGTTCACTGCAGTTAATTGGTTCTGCTCATATGTTGCATTACATCCTAATGTTTAAATGTAGTTCTATGTTTGTTATTGTACCATACATCATTGTGCGGGTATCATGACCTTTATTACTGATTTACCAAATCAGTTGTTACATTAATGATATTTTATAATTATATTCAGTATTTTTTCACCATTGGCAATGTATAGTTTGTGGTTTCATGTGATATTTTATGTGATGAATGAAAGTTAGTGGTGACATTGCTGAGATGGAAATGTGAATAAAAAGTATGAGTTTTGCTTGGTGTTGGAGTAACTGAATTAGAAAGCCTAAAACAACTCTTCAGGAATATGTTTGTTAGTGAGAGAATGAGAATATAAGCCAGGTAAAGAATGAGTAAAGGGGGCATTGAGTACTGTTTTAATCTCACTTTCATCTTCTATCTCATGCTATAGTTGCTGTTTATCTCTGTAATCCTGTTAAACTGGTTTCGGTCTGAATTCGTTACTTACTCCATTCTTATACTGCTGTTGTTTCCATTACATCTTATCAATACACGGCTTTATCTTTTCACTTCTTTCATTCGTCATATTTGTACTCTCTTTAAATGCCATATTGATCGATTTAATTAAGTATCTCTTCCTCTGCAGTTTTCATGTTGGTTACTGCACCAGATGCTTCAATACTAGATTAATTTATCAACAGCTTTGATTAGATCAACAATCAGACAGAGAAATTTCTTCAGTTCTGCACTTCTAGGAACAAAGTCTTTCAATTAATCCATGGTCATTCTATAAGAACTAGAGCGGAGAACCATGAGAACAACTCCCCACTTTTTCATTTCCTTGAAGTCCTGCCAAATTTAATATCCCTTTTCTTTCTTTTCTTTATTCCACATAAATCAAGAATGCAAATTGTTGATGAAATGCTGCAATCATTGATCATTTTTAGACCTCTCAAGTCTTAGCAAGCCTGTTCCTACGTTCTTGCTTACACCCTCCAAAGGTCCCTTCCCCATTTCTTACTCTTGCTATCTGACAAAGGACTCAATGTTCTGGTTGTATCAGGTTCCTGAAATACAAGTTCTTATTTCGTCTGCTTGGTTAGAGGATTGAAGTAGCAATGCCTGCCTCAGACATTCTGTGTATAATATTTTGCTTGAGGTGCAATCAATTGGTGCCACCTTATGGGACTTGTAATTTATTACTACCAAGTCATTATGGGTTAAGATGCAGTTTGCAAATTATGAAGCAAATGGTGAAATATGGATCCATTCTAGTACAAGGATTATTGGTGAAATTGTTGGAAGCACCATAATCAAATTTAGAAGTAGAGAAAGTTGTTGAGGTTATTGATTTCCAGGGTACAATTTTGGCCTTGTTAGATTTGAAGATTATATCATGTAGTGATTGAATAGCAGTATTATGGTAGTACAAAAACTGCCATGCACTATTTGTTTGATACACAAACCCACATAGCAACATGGAAACAATTTAAGAAACTAATTGAAATGGAAAATTAACCAAATTTGAAGATAGTTGGGTATGAATTTCTATACAGCAAGTATATCTTATCTGTTAAATGATTGAGTGGTCATAGTTCTTAATGGTCAATTGGTTGGCACCTATTGGAAGTGGTATGAGGCATCTAAGAATGTGTTTCTTCTTGCACTCCGTCAAGACGGTCAAATTTCATCCTGAACTTTATCAATTAGGTGAAATAATCAAAATATCTCATCTGATTCGTTCTCATTTCGAAAGTTCTTTTCAGAACATACTTTGGAAATTTTATTCTGCAAAACACTTACGTTCCGGAAAGTTTATTTCCAAAACACTGTTTTGGAAAGTGTTTTTCAGAATATATGTCTGAATTCTGGAAAGTATGTCTTGGAAATATCCCAGAAAACAGAATATGGAAGTCATTTTTAAAAAGCTAAAACAGTCTTTTTTTTGTAATTGAAGGGTGCAGGAAGATTGATGGGGTCCCGAAGAAACACCCCTAAATTTTGGAGTCATGATTATTTTCCTGGATGACAATTAAATCTGAACCCTCAATAGGCTATTATTTACCTTTTTGTATACGATTTTTTTTAAGAAAGTTCTCTAATTCATTGTCTTGTGAATAATACTTATACTATTTGTACCCTTCCATGTTGGGTATCCAAGTACTTGTAGCATAGTCAATTATTTAATCAACAATGAAAAAGTAATGAATAAAAATTTGATTAAAAAGTAATTCATGGAGTAAATATTACATTAAGTATTTAGAACAACAATTTCCTAAACCTCTAAAGGTTTGGGTCGGTATTTTTCAAAATCTATGAAAAAATTATATGTCGGTCTTTTATAATTGTAAACTCAAAATTAAGAACATAAATTGTTAAGTAACTTTACTTCTAAGCTATCCTAATAAAATTAATAAAATCCTAGCTTCAAAACTTTTGCAAATAAGATAAATGGAGGGGTGTAATGGTGGAAAATCAAGGTCAAAGGGACAAACTACAATGTTTAAGCTAGTTTGATAGGTTGACATTTTAAACTTGGATAGACTCATTAACATGTATTTTCAATTAAAATTTAAAATAAAAAGTGTACGGATAGAATCCGCACAATCGGGACTCTGACTCAGACCGACTGACATGACCAATAACAAACTGATTAATGATCCAACATTTGTTAATATACTTTTATTAGACTCATTAACGACAAAAAACTCACAATAATTATATAAATAAGCATCGACACCAAAGGATTAGATACACAATCATCTAATACTAAATACTGGGTGTCGAGTGTCGAAGTTTGACTTGAGCGTCAGAGTATCTTTTGCAGGTATCATCCAAGTCCGGAGTTCAAGGAGAGGAGGAGTGGAGGAGCGAGAGTAGCAGGAGTTTTTCTGAAAGGAAGGAGTGAGGCGTAGCTCGACCGACTGACCGAGGAGTGGTATAATCGTTCTCTTTGTTCCAACCCTTTTCGAGAATAAAAAGTAATTTAAAACATTAATTTTTTTTATTATATTATTTGAATGAAATAAAATTGTATTATACTTTTAATTTTTTTAGTTAAAAACATTGATTAACCAATTAAATATTTAGAATATGTTTTCTTAAAGTATATTTTATTGATTAAAAAATTATTAATGTGGGTATCACTTCTTATTTAATAATTCCCTATTCTAATTTTTTATATAAATTTCAACTAATATGTAGAATGTTTTAAAAAGTATGTCAAAATATGTGTCCTTAACACTCCTTTATTAAATTCCTAACATTTCTGCCATTGTTTTTCTTCTTTGAATTATTCTTCAATGATTTACTCTTCCTCCATTTTCCTCAATGCATTTTTCATTTTCTTTTTTCCATTTTCGTTTTAATCACTTTTACATTAAGTGTTTATTTAGCTTTCTACTCACCGTTTATCTTTCATCAAGACTTTACATTTCTAGTCATTAGATTTTTGAAGTCACATTTAGTATTTCTTTCAAGCATTTAGTATTTTATTTCTCGAAGAATATTTCTCTTTCCTGCATACGCCCGAATTCTTTTAGCACATTCTTATTAAATTATTTCATTTAATTGTTATTTAGATAATAAAGTTTGATTAAAAATTCAAATTCAATATTAGAATTTAATTCTTTATGAGTATAAGTTTCATGAGGGAGACGTAGACTATCAACTTTAATTTGGGTTGAGATCAACTCAATTTTATAAGTCTTGCTTTAGGTATAATTCATTCAACAAATCATTTTTTTTTAAAGCTATCATGTTAGGTATCACTATGAACTTGACATTTCAGTTAGGCTGATACCTTAAGTATCAACAATCATCTGCCACCACATGAAAAAAGTATTATTAAAAAAAAAAAGGAAATACAAGCAAATATGGAGGATTAGAGCAAAACCCATATATAAAAAACCTAAGAAAAGCAATACTTAGGTAATCTATACCTATTGATAAAGAACTCAAAGAATAGACTAGATAGAAGCCCATTATACCAGTGAAATTGTTCTCTATGAATAAACCTGTATTGGCCAGACCTCGGACATCGGCTTCGGAGGGGTCGACATCAAACGTCGACATCGGACATCGGATGTCTGGTCGCATTAATGGGCCACATAGGTGGGCCCCAAAAATAATAATGAGTTATCACCCAGATGTAAGAGGGACCCAAGTCACGAGAGAAGTTCATGCATGTGGTTTGTATAGCACGTTTAGGTGTAGCACAAGTAAATAATCCTTGGAGGAGTTAAGACACGTTAGGGTTAGGGTTTCCAAGGATAGACTGCATGCATGGCACGTGAATACTTAGGGCACCCATAAAACAGATAGCCCCGCAACGCTGGTACATGAGTTGGTACCCTGGCAGCCATACTGTTAAAGATTTTGCACTCCAGAAGAGGTAATGATAGAGATCAAATAAGAGAGGATTCTACCAATGGAGGAAGAGGTCATTCACCCACACATTTGAAGTTCTTCCTTCTAGTCTTCTCAAAACTTAAAGAAGAATTAAATAAAGAGAGGACCAAGCTTAAAGCCAAAGAAGACTACAAGCTTTCAAGAATGGGCTTCAATTAATATCTCTCTTTATAGTTTCTTTCAATTTGTAAATAATACTTAAATATAG
>Ga0123342_1008941_pt1 | contig 12272 bp, 10 predicted proteins | sample Turbeawhitnodule_FD_89960 | JGI IMG/M metagenome (GOLD analysis project Ga0123342, IMG submission 89960) | Root nodule microbial communities of legume samples collected from Mexico - Turtle bean Mexico white nodule | ecosystem: Host-associated > Plants > Roots > Nodule | place: Mexico: Nepantla... | reverse complement strand
ATTAAAAAATAATAACTTAAAAACACATAACCTAATTCAATATTATTAATTAATATATATTACAAAAGAGTTGAAAAGACTATGCTTGGGGTATAGGACGACAAAGTCAGAAGACTTGTGTGAAATGACAAAAAACAGTAAATCATAATAAATGTATCTGACAACATTGAAAATGAAGAGTCATTTACCTCCACGCAAACCTAATATGGACTCAACTATCAAGAAAACAATGAGTTAATAAAACTTATACAATGCATTAAACAATAAAGCTAATCAAATATCTATTTATGTCATCATTACATAATATGATAAAATATCTTCACAGGATACCAAATAAAGAACTGAAAAGACTTTAGTTGGAGAACGACCAAGTCAGAGCACTTATGAGAAATGAGTAGCGCAATTCAAAAAACACTAAACATGGAAAATGGAACAATTTACCTATGCCTTCTTCTATTAGGAAAAAAAGAATTGTATATGAGAAATATGATTAAAAAAACACAGAACAAATGCTTGGCATAAAAAAAACTGGAGAAAACAAAACAAAAATTTAAACCGGAATAACATCAATATGAAATGCAGTAAACACAATATAAGCTTATCAAGAATTGTTGATGACCTTTTGGGGATTTTGAGAATGATAGTATTGAGGAATGAAGTGCAGAATCCAATGAATAGTGGAGGTATAAATAGTAAAAAAAAGGCTCCAAAATTCATCATAAATCAAATTTGAAATTCAAAAACCAATACCTTGAAATATGGTTAACCAAAATATTACTTTACTGCAAAACATGTCCATAAAGAAAAAAGCTTGGAAAAAGAAATATCATGAAAAGGAAAAAAAATTTAAAAAAAAAACCTAGAAAAGATGTAACACGATTCAGGAAAAGGACCTACAAATACTAACACTAACACAAGGTAAGCAGAACAGTGTCAGAAAAAGAACATACAATAAAACCAAATTTGAATTTAGAAATTTTGAAATATTGACAAACCCTAATGACTTCCAAAATGATTAAAAACAAACATTAATCATAAAAAGAAAATCTCTTTGAGACAAAGACTTTGAAGTAATCCAGTTAAACAGTTGATTAATTTACGATAGAACATGTCTATCACAAAAAAACTCGAAAAATGAACCAATCTAAAATCGGAAAGATCTTACCATAAAGAAAATCTTAGAAAAAATGTAACACGGTTTAGGAAGAAGACCGCGGATGACGCAGTTTTGCTTTCCCAAACGTATAAAAAAAAGGCAAAAATCTTTCCTCAATGCGATTGAGGATACTATGCTTGAAGATATGATGAATTCATTACATAAAGAAGGAAACCACAAAGAAGCTATGAGAGAGTAGAGGTGGCTCTCATAGGAGCGAAAAAGAAGAAAGAGGAAATAGTAACACAGTGAGAGGAAGATGAGATGAGAGAGAGGTTGAAATGAAAAATAAGAAACACCAAAGAGAGAAAGTAGGTAGAGAAAAAAAAAGTGAACATGTGTCCTTCTGAAAGTGTGCCACATGTCACTTTTACTTTTGGTTAAATTGAATTTTGCATTTTGTTTGTCGAATTATTGTGTCTTCACACGTGTAAAAACATTTCCTAGAATAAGGTTGCATTGTAGTATAGATAGATTAAATTTAAGAAAAAAATAAGAAAAAAATAAGTTGTCCAAGAATAAATAATTTTAATTTTAAAAAAATATGTTTATATGCATTTCTTCACTACAAGAAAATCATGAAATAAAAATCAATTTTAGAAAAAATAATAATTAGTTATTATATAACTAAATTAGAAACCATTTTAGGGTCTAAATACATTTGGTTCATAAATTAGTTTTTATTATTGTTAAATGGTTTTAAAGTTTTTGCTACCAAATTTATAATTTAAGTAATTGGTAGTTAAAACCTTGGTTGCTAATTAGATATCAATTTAGAAACTATTTAACAATAATATAAATTAATTTAGAAACCATTTTTTTTAGTTTTTAAAATGATTTCTAATTTATTACTATTGTAACTAATTATGTTGGTATCTAACAATTTGATGTTTTTTTTAATGGTTACTTACATACATTATTTTTTTAAAAATAATCCGAAATCCTACAAAAACAACTTTCATATTTAGTATTTTTTTTTCTTTCAAAAGATGTTCAATTTTTTTTAATTCTTACCTAAAACCGTACACACTAATATGACTTTCATTTTTTTATTTTATTTTGTTAATAAGTGCAGCTTGCATAAATGACTTTTATTTTTTTAATTGAAGCTGTCTTGGAAACACGATTTTTTTTTTTAATTCTTTTTGTTTTTAAATTTTTTTACGAACTAGAAAATATAATTACTTAATTTGTAATTGAATTTTTTAGTTATTTATTTTTGAAATTATGTATTTAATTATTTGTAATTGAATAGAATTTATATAATTTAAACAAATATTTAGTTAGTTTAAGTAATTCACTAATTTATTTTTGAAATTGTGTATTTAATTATTTGTAATTGAACATAATTTAGGTAATTTATTATTATAATTCAAACAAATATTTAGTTTTTTTTAATAATTAATTAATTTATTATTGTAATTTAAACAACATTTAATAATAATATACTAAAATTGAAAAACAAAAAAAAAATCAGAAATCTTTAATTAATCCTTAACATAACCTCTGTACAAAATAAAATAAATTGAAAGTCTTATTTTGACGTACTATTTCTGATCTGGATTGATCAATTTTCCACAACCCTTGAGAGTTCAAAGGTGTGTATAATGCAAAAGCGTGTAGACCAATAAAAATTTTCATCTGTATTATATCTTTCCATTTTAAGAAGTTTAGAGTACACAGCACGCATTATGTGCCAAATTGTTCGTTTTATCTTCAATATTAAAACCCATGACGATAATAACTAAGCTTAACCGTTAAAAATAATTATTTGTTTAAAAGAAATCAAAGTGAAAATTTGATAAATTTACATGGAACAAAATAATGGGTTTGAATTTTACAATAATGGATTCTTATTTATATATATTCTTATTTTCTCATGTTCATGGAAAATGGAAAAACTACGCGGATTCTGAAACCTTACCCCATTTCCAAGTAGGGCACAAAAGGTGGAAAGAAGAAAGAGTAATTGATGAGTATTGAGTTCAGTAGTGCTGGGAGCAACCCTTAGAAGTTTGCATGACTCTACTCAAACTTTGAAAAGGACATCAAACTTTGTCATGTTAAAACCTCTGGAATGTTCGGTTTTCTTTTGTTAGATATCATATATTCCTCCCTCCACATGATAAGAAGCTAACAAATATTATCATTTAATAGCACAACATATTTCCTATGATTTTGTGTTTTTTTTTTTGCATTTTTCAAGGATAACTTGTCAGCTAAGGAGTAAAGTCAGTCAATGACTTTTTTGCATTATAAATTCATTTCCACAACACAACACATTACAGACACTAAGCTTTTGTCACCACCTTCCCTTCCCATCTTTGTTGCAAACTACAAAGTTAAGTGTTCACCAAAACCAATGGAGATTGTAGGATTCGGTTTTCGTCCCACAGAAGAAGAACTTGTGGACTATTACCTCAAACATAGGTTGCTCGGTGATGATCCACATGTCCACGTCATCCCTGACATTGACCTTTGTGAGGTGGAACCTTGGAACGTACCAAGTAATCATCTAAACATTTAACACTCCATGCATCTTCATGCAACGATAATGTGTTCTTTATCTTGCTCTTATCTCTACTTCATTGTTGTTCTTTTTTCTTGTCTGAAACAGTGTTATTAGCACAATCAGCTGTACAATTCGAACTTCCAGAATGGTTTTTCTTCAGTCCTGTTGATTTCAAGTACTCAAATAGTAAAAGGGTTAACAGAACAACCAAGTGTGGCTTCTGGAAACCTACTGGAAAAGATCGTGAGATCAGGAGCTTGGACACAGACACTCTCATTGCCACAAAGAAGACTCTTGTTTACTATAAAGGCCGTGTTTCCCGTGGTGTCAAGTCCAACTGGATTATTCATGAATACCATGCTGTTACCTTTCACGAAAGCCAGGTTGGTATACGTTTTGGAGAATTCTAACACTGAATGGAAATAATCTTTCTTGATTTTTCTTCACTGTTGTATAGCTTTGACATCCATGGACTAGCAAGAGTGAAAAAAGTTAATTGGAGTCTAAGATAATTGAGATTTAGAGTGATGTGATCACCTGTAAAAGTCACCTAAGCTTTTAAAGATATCATTAAACTTGTGTTTTAAGTTTGAGGACTTATATTAAGTTCCAATGATCATGGTAAGGTAAAAGTATTTCTTACATCTCTTCTTTTATATACTGTATTTATGATATTAGAAGGTTATTGTTATTGGCTCCTTTGATTGAATCTCATGTGTTTTTTGGTCATACACACTATTCATGTTCTGTATTCTCCACTTGGTCTTGTCTTCCTTGATGATAGGACTAAACTTCATCAAAAGAAGGACATGGAAGAGCTTATATTGGCTAATAAAAGTGACTTACGACCTTCCTATAACCTCTTTATGGCTTATTTTATTTCAATGACTTTTGCTTAGAAGCATATCAAAACATTATCTTTTTTGTGTATTCAAACAAGGTCCTAGATAAAGCTCATGGAATAAGCACCTATATATGACATACATAAATATTTCATCCAACCATACGCACAATTCATTATCAATTTTGCTGGGAATCATCGACTACAGATCAATTTGGTTGGAAATCATTGACTAGAAACTAGTACATCAATTTGGCTGGAAATCATTACTAGAAACAAGTACATTTTATACGTTTTATAATGTTGAATTAAGATTAAAGTTTACTTCTTAATAAGTTTTTATTCAAAGACCGAGAACTTCTGCTGTACAATTGTGAGAAGGTGAACCTTATTTTTGCAGTATAACTCTTGCTGTGAATAGAACTGTTCAGGGAATAAGTTCCAGATTGGAGGCGTCAGCCTGATTTGTTTTGGCTTTTCATTTCTGCGAATTGTATGAAATAACAGATGACTGTCTTCTAACTTTGCAGAGGACTTCTGTTTTATGTCGCCTGATGAAGAAACCTGGACCAACAACTGAAGGTGAAGGTGATACACAGACTTGTGATGAAGGGGAGAGCAGTAGAGTCATGGTTTCTGGCTATGAAAATGAGGTAATAGAAGGGGGGATTCCTTCAGTAAGCTGAAACATCCTTCACAAACATATTTACACTCAGTCATGTGAAATATGCTGAGAATTGATACTTGTGTGTGTATTTTCAGAGAGGTACTTCTGCTGGAATAGAGACGACCTTTCAGCCTATGCATCAAACATATAATTACTTCCCCCCACTGCAACAGTCTCCAATTGGTATTGAGCAAGAGGAATCTTCTCTTCCACACTCCCCATTTTACAGTTCCCATTTTAGAAAAGAATCCAACAATATGCAGATTCCATCTGAAACTTCCCAGGAGGAGGAGCAATTCCTGAGTTCTATTTGGGTTGATGAGAGAGAACTTGGATACCAGATGCCATCAATCTTCTGATGACAATACAAAAGGTTCTTTCATCTATATGGAGACAACTTCATCAAGCCAACAAAGCCTATTTCCACAATTATTATATCTTGTCAATGTAGTTATATGGATTTTTCTGTGTGTATTACTACGTTAGTTGTGTGAAGGAATGGTGTGAGTACTACCACAGTTTCTTTTCATGTAGTGTGACTACATGGAAAACTCTGTTTTAAGAATTTCATCATTATAAGATAGTTAAGAAATGTAGTTCACATGTATTTCGCATTGATGCAGGCTCACTGCATCTTATTATAATGAAAGATTTGTGCACATTTGTTGCCTTTTAAGTCATTAATTTTCCAATTGCAATCTTAATATCTTTCTAATTAAAATATGATGTAAACCACTAAAGTTGTTGTCTAAGATCACAATAGCACTATAGTTGTCTGTGTCTGTTCTTTTGTGGCTCCAGTCTAGTTCTACACAAAGACAAACAAGGTGACATTTTTAATCTTTGAGGGACTATTTTGGTGACATCGTAATATTTGGAAGTCCAATTTAGGAGTTTACTCCTTAAACCTATGATAACAGAAACCTTACGGCTAAACAAATTTTGTTTTGTTTTATGAATTTTGAGCTGAGATGAACTTTCTTATTTGTTGCTAATCTAATTGGTGGTTCTTAAAAGCAATGTGCAGTCATATTGACACATATCTTAGTAAGCCTATGTGGCCTGTCCTGAAAATGTTTTGTTTCTGTTCAAAAACATGCTAGCATGCGTGTCAGGTCAATTGTTCAATATGTAGTCAGCATCAGGATTGTTTTCTTATCCAATAAAGATCTTTAGGCAAATCTTCACAAAAAATTATTAAAAAATGAAGGTTAGATGGAATTCTATTAGAAAGGTAATGCATGGCCATGTTCTTAGTAAGCCTGGTTAAAAAATATCACCTAGAAGAACCTAACCTAAATCATTATTCAAAAGAATGAAATAGGAAGTAGATATGTAAATTTAAGCCATCCAAATTCCAAAGCTTCATTTATTTATGCATCGTTGTAGAATATCTGATATAATCTGCCAAACAGGCTGACATAGATTATGCAACATTTAAACGGTATTTTCATATGCTCTGACCAAAAAAAAATTAAATTACACACAGACCATTGAGATTGCAAGTATTGAACTAATGACTATGAAATGGCACCACCTTCTGCTTTAGATATTTCGTTATGACATGAAAGGTGCAGTAAGCTGCATCATTTTAGGACAATGTGAATTTTTCCTTGTGTAATTAATAATGAATAATTCTTGAAAATTCAGAAGTGGCAATGATCATGAACATGAGAGTTTAGTAGCATACAAACACCAACAACTCATCATTTTTATATTCGAAGGAGAAAGGAAAGGCACTCATGTAACACTGCTCCATTTCCACCTGCTAAAAGGTAAACACAACTAAGATTTGAAGAAGAGTGAAATCAGTTTAAAACATTAAACACTAATGTTACCCTCACAGCTTGTGTTTTGGTAGACACTTCAAAGACTAATAAAATATAGTGATAAAATCAAATTGGTATATAACAAACAACTCTAAACTTAATTACCATCTCAATTGTTATAATGTTTTTTCAAGGAGTCAAATCCTCATTCAATCCTTAGTGCAGATCCTTGCAACACATGAAAGAGGCATAGCAGTATAACTCCTAACAGTGTAGTGGTATCTTAGCATAAACTGTAATCTTGTGCTCATAAAACAGTTTATCCTTTGACAGAAAGAGTTTCCAATTTTTAAGGGGACAAAAACTAGTGGGGAGCATAACAAACCAACACTATACAAACGCCTTAAAAACATGGTGGGGCAACAAAGAGAATTGACTCAAAGATTCGATACTCTGTTACAAGGACGTTGAGTGAAGGTACAAGGAGTTCATAACTTGAAATGGTAAACTTGGGAAGCAAGTCTCACTGTTTCATAAATTCATATTACCAACTTCAGAACTGTTAACCAATTTCTTTCTGGAACCTTCATAGGAAAGTTCATTTCCACCAAATATCAACATAGATTAAAAAATAAAGTCTAATCAATAGTTAATTTTAAAGAGTGTAAACATTTTAGAATTTAGATTATTTAAAAAATAATTACATCTATAAGCAGTTATTGTTATAATCTAAATCAAAAGTAATAAAAAAAAAAAATTTTGAATAGTAAATTGCATAAAAAAGGTAAGAACTTGTTGTGGGGAAAGCTGAATATAAAAAGCCATTTAGCAGATACTGAAAAAGCTCAGGAGGGAAAAGAATAATGGAGGTGATAACATCAAACGGTGGAGTTCAATATTAGTACTTGAAATCTTAAAAAGTATATCTACCTTTGGAGTCATGTTATTGATTAGTAGTGGAGGGCATAACAAACCTCCAAAATAAAGCAAAAGATGCATCAAAATTCAGTAACCAATATTCTTGAAAGAACATTGAAATGGTGGGCCATGGAAGAAACTTGGGAACCAAGGCTTAAGTAAGAAACTACAAATAAAAATAATTATTTATTAAAGTTTCTACTTTTAAGTTTAAGTAAACATTATAAAATGAGGTAAAAAGTTTGCCATTACTTATATATTATACTAACAAATTTTTTTTATCATAAATTTAACATAACTTCGATGAATTCAATAAAATTAATATTAAATCTAATTCAACTTTATAAAATTAACTTATAATTAAGACTTAGAATTCCTTGTATATTATGAAATATCTTTATCGAAAATTTTTAAAATTGTTTTTCTAAACTTCAGATTAGCCAAATAATCTTTGTACTTTAAATTAATTAGTTTGAAAGCCATTGATCGTGATGATAGGGACTCGTAACAGATTACATCCCTATAGAATGAAAAAATATGTTAAATACATTTTTGTCCATTTCGTAGAAGGTGGTGTGGGTTGTGAGGAAAAAGATTCTCATTCTCACGCGGTATTAGTACAATACAATCACTGTATTTATTACTGTATCTATATTACTTGCATATGTTAATTATTTTTATAGTTATATTATGAACTTTTTTATAAAGATTGCAAATAATCTTATTATAATGTATTTTCCAACGACAACTTCTTCACTAAGGAGTCAAGTCAAGGAATATGGCACTATAAATTCAGTTCCATAACACAACAAAAACACAAACACTGAAAACACTCGCTTGCTTTCTTCATTTTCTTTTGTTTCATCGTCTTTCTCTCTTTCTTTCTTGTTAACTGCAAACACAACTGAAGTCAAGTGTTCACCAAAACCAATGAAGATTGTAGGATTTGGTTTTCGTCCCACAGAAGTAGAACTTGTCGACTTTTACCTCAAACTCAAGTTGCTTGATGATCCCCGTGCCCACGTCATGACTGAGATAGATCTTTGCAATGTGGCACCTTGGGAAGTACCAGGTAATAATCTAAAACTAAGCATGGATTTTGATCAAATCAACGCTGTCCTTTTTCTTGCTCTGATCTTTACTTCAATTTTGTCTGATTCTTTTATTGTTTCAATTAGTGATGTTAGCGAAATCAGTAATACCATTCAGTGACCGAGAATGGTTTTTCTTCAGTCCTGTTGATTTCAAGTACTCAAATAGTAAAAGGGTTAACCGGAGAACCAAGAGTGGCTTCTGGAAACCCACTGGAAACGACCGTAAGATTAGGACCTGGGACACCACCACTGTCATTGGGACCAAGAAGACACTTGTTTTCTGCATTGGTCGTGCTTCCAAAGGTGTCAAGGCCAAGTGGGTTATTCACGAATATCATGCTCTTAATGCTCTTACCTTTCATAAAAACCAGGTTTGTATTTCTTTTTTTAAGAAATTTTAACTCTGCTGATCTTTGTACTAAACTATGTTGTGTAGTAGGAGTGTAAATTAGCACTGGATGTGTTTAATTGAGTCTTCTATCTAAGAACACTCACAATTCATCATTATTTCTCACCGAACACTGTCAATTTCTTCTGCATACGTTTGCTTCATTTGTCTTGGCCTTATACTTTTGTAAATTGCGCCAAATGAATTCTGACTATTCTCCAATTTTTGCAGAAGGATTTTGTTTTATGCCGCTTGATAAAGAAACCTGGGAAAACAACTGAAGGAGGAACTGATGCATTGATTTGTGATGAAGGTGAATCCAGTAGAAGCGTGGTTTCTGATTGTGAAAATCAGGCAATAGCAGGACTTCCATCTGTAAGCTGAAGCATCTTTCATGAACATATATACACTGTGCCATGTAAAACATGCCGAGACTTGATACTTCCTTTGTAATTATATTCAGGGAGGAACTTATACCGGAATGGAAACAGTCTGTGAGGCAACACATCAGGCAGATAAATCCATCTCCCCAAAAGAACCCCCCCTAATTGATATTGAGCAGGATGAAGCATCTTCTTCAAACTTTGCATCTATCAATGCCTATTTTAGAAATGAAAACAACATTATGCAGATTCCATCTGAAACTACGCAGATTCCATCTGAAACTATGGAGTTTTCTTCTGAAACTAAGCAGATTCCATCTGAAACTACCCAGATTCCATCTGAAACTACCCAGATTCCATCTGAAACTAAGCAGATTCCATCTGAAACTATTCAAATGGAATCTGAAACTATTCAGATGGAATCTGAAACCAAGCAGATTCCATCTTCTGAAACTATTCTGAAGGATGTCTTGAATTCATTGAATTCATTTTTATTTAACGAGGTTGTCCTGAATCTATTTTTAGTTTATGAGAGTTTAGTTATTGATGAAGAAGCTTTAGTTTATGAGACTTTAGTTATTGACGAAGAAGCTATGCAGGTTCCATGTGAAGTTACGGAGACTCTATCTGAAGATATGCAGGGTGTATTAACCGAAACTATGCAAGCTATGCAAGCTCTATTATCTGAAGCTAAGCAGGCTCCATTATCTGAAGCTACGCAGCCTCCATATGATACTACGCAGATTTCATCTGAAACTACGCAAACTCCTTATATGCAGGTTCCATTTGAAGCTCCACAAACTCCATCTGAAACTAGTTCTTTTAACCATTCCACTCAATCAAAGCCATTGAAAAGGGCATATTGCGAAAGCCCTTACATAGATGCAGAAGTCGTCCCTAAACTGGTAAATATATATATGCAGAGTCCATATAATATTGAGGAGTTTTATCTCCTTTCGTTTCTGAACTTTCATGTTGGTTTAATAAGATAAGATTGCAGTGTGCATTATGGTGTTTCGAATTTTGTCAGATTTTTTGCAATGTATAGGGATTTTCTCCAGTAGGTTCTTAAAAGATACTCAAGTGAATTGTCTGGTTTGAGTTGGCTTTGATGTTTTGGTGTGATTCATGATCGATTGATGGGTATTTATTGAGACTGTAAAAAAAGGCAATCTACTTATATACCTATTTTTGCCTTTCCTTGCATCTCTTCCCCTGCATAGACCCTAGGACTACACTTTTTCTCGAGATTGTGATATTTTTTATATTTGTTTTGAGCACTTCAAGAATTGAATTCATCTGTTTTCTTTTGAAATCATTGCAGGATGCTAATATTGGAGATATTTCAATTATGTATACTAAATATCTTAATTCAGATGAATACTATTCATCAAAAAGGTTTAAAACATCATACGATGTTGCACTTGGTGACACATGTCTTCTATTTTCTAACCAAGAAGCAAATCAAGAGAAACAAGAAAGTATATTTCAAGATGATTTCTGGGGAGAGGAGACATCCTCATGTGACTCTACAACAAGTAAACCTTTGGAGATCAATTGTTTTTAAATTTCTAGTAAGTATCATGTCATGGGAAGATCAGTAAGTATCATTCAAGACCAAACAACGTCATATGATGGGAATTAAGAACTTAGTTCCATTAGTGGATTCGTGGCACTTAATTATAGGAGTATATGTTATTAAAATAACTTGCTCTATAGTAGCCAATTTATTAGAAATCGCATAATGACAATTATGCATTAAAATTTAGAAGTATATATGATAGCAAATCAATTACAAAGTATCAGAAACTGCATGATGTTTATATTTAAGATAGTAGATTCTGTAACTAGGAAGTTTGTGTGGTTATTTGCAGTTTCTGGACAGAGTACATTTTGTAGTATTTTGTCTATGATAGCAAGTGTATTTCTGAATCGATGTGTTATATGTGATTTTAGTATTTAATAATATATTTTATTAGTTTTTGGAATTCATGAAGAACACAGTTGTCTTCCCAAATTAACTTAACAGGGGATTGGCTAGACAACTACTTCATTTTTATCATGCTCAGTTAATCTTTGTTTTTCTGAAGCAAGGATGGTTTATTTTGGATCATAAATAATGCTCTAGGACTTTAGGGAAATATTTAAATTCAGCATGCAAATGCCATAAAAGATTCCCTTTCTTAAGGACCCCATTTTGTATTTGGAATCAAGCTTGAGCAGATTTACTGTGACCAACATTAATGAATCCTGCCTGGTTTTTTTGTGTAAGGGTAGAAAGTTTTGTAAAGATTGGAGTTGAATAAGAAATACCCAACCAGAATATAGAAATCATTATTCAGGTTACTCTCATGCAACTCTAACAAGGCATGCATACACACACTTGTTAATGGCATGAATGGGAAGGAAAAGCCATTAGAGTAGAAGAAGACTTGAAAACCAACCTTACTGCATTTACACCTGCTAAAAGGAAAAGAAAAATTATGATGTGAAGAAGAGTGAAACCAATCTATAAACATTAGAAACACATCTCATCATCATTGT
>Ga0123342_1008940_pt1 | contig 12274 bp, 15 predicted proteins | sample Turbeawhitnodule_FD_89960 | JGI IMG/M metagenome (GOLD analysis project Ga0123342, IMG submission 89960) | Root nodule microbial communities of legume samples collected from Mexico - Turtle bean Mexico white nodule | ecosystem: Host-associated > Plants > Roots > Nodule | place: Mexico: Nepantla... | reverse complement strand
GGGCGGGAGGGGTGGGGGGGTGGGGGTGGTGGGGGTTGGGGGGGGTGGTGGGATGGAACGTGTACCGGGAAGGAGGACACGTCGACTGGACTCTGGGGTGTGGGGGAGGGCATCTCGGTGTTTGGGCCCAAGAGGTGAGTCGTGAGCTCGGCTTAGATGTTGGTCAGTCCAGAAAAGGTAATTAAGATAAAGGAATATTTTATCTGTTGTGATATTATTCTGAAGATAAAAGATAAAGAAATATTTTATCTGTTGTGATATTATTCTTAGGATAAAAGATAAAGAAATATTTTATCTGTTGAGATATTATTCTTAAGATAAAAGATAAAGAGATATTTTATCTGTTGTGATATTATTATGAAGATAAATGATAAAGGAATATTTTATCTGTTGTGATATTATTATGAAGATAAATGATAAAAGAATATTTTATCTGTTGTAATATTATTATGAAGATAAAAGATAAATAGATATTTTATCTGTTGTGATATTATTCTGAAGATAAAAGATAGAGAGATATTTTATCTGTTGTGATATTATTCTTGAGATAAAAGATAAAGAGATATCTTATCTGTTATGATATTATTCTTAAGATAAAAGATAAAAAGATGTTTTATCTGTTGTGATATTATTATAAAGTTTGTTCCTGCCGGTTGACTCGAAGTGTCTTCGTGCGCCTACGTCACTCTGTCGTTGCCTCATGCACCCTTAGGGTTTGAGGACAACCTATCGCGCACGGGCGTGTGGGAACCACGCATTTGCGCTTTTCGCTAACTTATTCCTCCGCCGCAATATGAGCCACTGCGCGACGCCTTATCTCGGCGAAGGTCTTAGGCTGGTTTCGGATGAGTGACTCACTGAAGGGTCCTGACACAATGCCCTTTCTGAATGCATGCACCATCATCCTTTCGTCTTTGAGGTTCCACCTCACCACTTGTGCTCCAAAGCGGTGGAGGAACTCCTTCAAAGACTCTCCTTGATACTGTCTTACATCAAAGAGATCATGAGACATAGACGGGGGAGCTCGATTCGCGATGTATTGTGCCCTGAACAGCTTTGTAAGTTGTGGGAACGACGTTACATGGCCATTAGGGAGGCTGATGAACCAGTCCATCGCTGTTCCCGCCAGAGTGCTCATGAATAACTTGCATCTCACCGCATCGGAGCCCCCAACCAGCATCATCTGCGTATGGAAAGCCGTGAGGTGGGCCCTACGAGCGTGGCTGGTATCGCTGCATCCATGATCTCTTGCGAGAACGGCGTCGGGAACTCCCTGGCGGTGTCACTGGCTCCTGATTTGCACCCTCACGCTCACCCGTACGGGTTTGCAGATCTCTGCGCAGTTCCTCGTTTGAACAGTTCTTCGCTCGTTGCTTGTGACGCTACCAAGTCAGCTTGGATGCGTTCTTGGTTTGCTCTCGACACGACCATCTCTTCCTGAAGGGCTCGCATCGTCTCCATAACTTGTTGCAGGGTGAGGCCCTCACCCCCGTTTGGTGCAACAGGTCCCTGCCTCGTACTTCTCATCTCCTGGATCTTCCTGGTTCTTGCTGGTGTGACAGTGTTTTGTATCGTGCCCCACGGTGGGCGCAAAATGTTCCTGCCGGTTGACTCGAAGTGTCTTCGTGCGCCTACATCACTCTTTCGTCCAGAATCTTTGCGTTTGCACGTGTCGTTCCTGTGATGAATGGATGAAAACACAAAGACAAAGGGCGCCCTAGAGGCCGTTTGCACTCCGACGCTCAAGTCAGTATTAGGGCTAGGAAACACCAAACTGTATCATTGTCACTGTGTTAAGCGGCCAAAGAATAACATACCTTGCCAAGTTTGTTACCTTACTATTTATAGACTGAAACTAGGGTTTCCTCTTTACTCGAAATGAGCTTTTCTGATGGGGCGGGACCAACACTGTTGTTACCCTACTTTCGAGATAACATAGCGCGTGGGTTCCCTAACTGGAGTGCAACCTCTGGCGGGGTGACCACCTGGGTGCCTGGGGTCACTCACCTCTGGGAGTGCCCTAGCTGTTCACGTGCTATACGTGCAGCTCACCCCTGGAACGCGACCCTCACAGGTCATATGAATGATGATTTGTTCATGTATTCGGGGCACTGTTGGACATTTTTAGTTTGTATTTGTAACTTTGTTGACTTTTTTCAATTTCTATTTACAACATATTATTATGTATCAGTACAATCACATTTATGTTTATTTAATACTGCTGATTTCATCAATCGATGTTTTCTTCCATTTTTTAAAAGCCTGTTTAATTAACATTTTCCTTTCAGAGGACGAATTATTATAGGTATGTATGACTATTTCTTTCTAACAACTCTTTTATGTGTTTCAAATTTATTACTCTTTTATATGTGTTTCAAATTTACAGTCATAAACATTTTAGTTGTTTTTCTTCATTATTTTATCTTTGTTATTGCATTCACATAAATTTGTTTTAACTAAGTAATTTTTAATTAATAATTCGTACATTAAATAGCTGTCAGAGCAATTAATGCACCCTTTAATTTTATTTCTTTTTCCATAAACTGTAGCGGTTCTCTATCCCTTATACACTCTTTTCAACGTAGTAATATCTTCTTCCTTTGCAGTTCTCTTAGATATGACAACAAGTAATCATTTCAGGTTACGTATATTTTAATATTATTTCAATTTTGAGTTTTTCTTTTTAAGTCCTTTAATGATTACTTATAAATGTATTGTGTTTTATTATTTATTATTATATATTTATAAATATTTATAAATGTATAAATGTCCTGACCAGTCCTCGGTCGTCGACCTAGTGACTGACCTCAGACATCGTGCACCGGTGTTTGGTAATGAAAGGGAACACACAAGGTGGGCCCTAGACGCACCTACCAGGGAATTAGTTAGTCTTTGGACATTGGCATCATAGACCCCGATGTTGGAGATCGACGTAGGACCTCGTTAGCAAAAGGAGAGATCGGACATAGGCGGTCTGAACGTTGTAGTGGGCCACGTAAGGTGGGCCCTAGAGTTATGCTAAGTTAACATTTAAGATATGAGATATGTGGGAAGCCTAAGTCACGAAGGATCCATGCACGTGGTGTGTATAGCGCATGAAGGCACGACACGAGTGAATAATTCTGGGAGGCGTTAGGGCCCATTAGAGTTAGAGTTTCCAAGGAAAGCCGCACGCATGACACGTGAATGCTTAGGACACCCATAAAGCAGATGGCGCTAGAGATTAGGTGCACAAGTTGGTACCCAAGCAACCACTCTGTTTTACGTTGCACTCTAGTTAAGGGAAGTTCATGTGCCAGATACGCTAAGATTATGTAAATAGCAGCGCAAGGACATTCCCCAAGGAACCCTAGATAAGGGTAACATAACAGAGGTAAACCTTAGTTTCAACCTATATAAAGGGTGCTAAGAACCCTAGCAAGGTACACAGTTTCTAAGATTGAAACTACTTTATACACTTGGTGTTTCTTTGCCCTGATACTGATTTGAGCGTCAGAGTGCAAACGGTCGTCAAGGCGCCCCTTTGTCTTTGTAGGTGAGAGATTCTTTGATCAAGAAAGTACGATTCTCAGGCGGAGATAGAAGGGTCAAAGGCTGCCGTTAGAGTCAACCGGCATGAACATTTGGCGCCCACCGTGGGGCCGTTAAAGAAAGATCCCACTCGCAATCATGTTAGGAGTCTTTACCAGCAATATGAGGAGTACGAGGCAAGGAACTGCTGGACCCACAGGAGTTGTTCCCTCCGGAGGGGACAACGTTACCACATAGCAAATCTTGGACACAATGAGTGCCCTCCAAGCAAAGGTGGCGACATTTAGGGTTGAAATTGCCGTGTCACGAGTGGACAACGCGGAACTGCGCAGGGATTTGCAACAAGTAGGGGAGCACGCGGCGGACGAACGTGCCCCACCTGTACTACTCAGGGCACGTCCCATGACGTTTTCACAGGCAATCATGGACACAACGTTGCCAACCACATCTCTGGGCCCGAAGGTCACCTTCACAAGAGTAGAGGACCTAGAGGCCCATCTCACAGCGTTCCACACTCAAATGATGCTCACAGGAGGATCTGATGTTGTGTACTGCAAGTTGCTTATGAGCACGTTGGCAGGCGCGACGTTGGAGTGGTTCATTAGCCTTCTCGACGGACACATCACCACCTTTGACCAGTTCATGACGTTGTTCAAAGAGAAATACCTTGTTAACAAGGCCCCCACCCGGATCTCTTATGATGTCTTCGACATTAAACAGTACCAGGGGAGTCCATGAAGGACTACTTGAACAAATTTGGGGTCTAAGTGGTGAGGTTGAAACCCACTGATGAGGCCATGACAGTGCATGCCTTTGTCAAGGGAATGTTTCCAGGACCTTTCAGCGAATCGCTGCTAAGATTATACCCGAAGACGTTCACTGAGATCAGAAGTCGGGCGTTAGCACACATCGTTGCAGACGATCGAGTAACAGAGAAACAAGGTCTTATCGGTCCTATGCGACCTCAAGCGGCAGGACGACCTCAACCCATGAGGGTGCACGAGGAGACCACAGAGAAAAAGGGAGCGGGAAAACCCTACGAACGGACCCAGGCGGGGAAGCGCACGCGAAGGGACCCGCCCCCGAAGCATAATTTTCGAGTGGAGCTCAAGGAATTGATCGCCATCTCGAACATAGCAGCAAGGCTGAAGGTGCCCGCAAAGACCGATAGGGAGATGGGGCCCAACAAGAACGCTTGGTGTGAGTTTCACCAAGCAAATGGCCACTACATATGCAATTGCTTGGTCCTGGCACACCAGCTAGATGAGATGGTAAAGAGCAGGTTCTTAAAGGATTATCTTCAAGAGCCGCAAAACGATCAAGCACTGGTGACTGCAGGGGTAGATCAAGGGCACGAGGTGCCCATTCACGGGGAGGTAAACACAATCTCAGGAGGATTTTTAGGGGGAGGGTGCACTGCCTCCCAGAGAAAGAAATACACATGGGAGGTAATGGCGGTAGAAGTACAACAGGTAGATCAAACTCCCGTTGTCGACCTTCTCTTCACCAAGGCCGACCTCCAAGATGTCATACCCCATGATAATGACCCGGTAGTGATTTCCCTAGTCACAGCAGGAAGGACGGTGCACCGCGTCCTCGTGGATCAAGGAAGTTCGGCCGATGTGATGTTCTGGACGACCTTCAACAAGTTACAACTGTCCACAGACCAATTAAGGCCTTATACCGAATGTTTGTATGGTTTCGCTGGAGACCAGGTGGAGGTGTGTGGGCATATAGAGTTGAGGACAACCTTAACGGATGGCACAACTTCACGCACTACCAACATCAAGTATGTCGTTGTTAATGCTGCATTGGCCTACAATATATTGTTAGGTAGACCAACTTTAAACAGGATTGGAGCAGTCGCCTCCACGAGGCATATGAAGATGAAGCTGCCTTCCCTTGAGGGTGTAGTGATCACCATCAAATCTGACCAAAAAGAGGCTAAGAAGTGCTACGAAAATAGCCTCAAGACAAAGAGAGGGGTGTTCGCTGTTACAACCCAGCCTCCAAGAGAAGAAGGGATCACCCGTGCAGAGATCGCTTGGGAGAAACAACCCGAACCCGTCGGAGACATAGTAGAAAGGGAGATCGGTGGGAAGATGTTCAAGCTTGGCCAATCTTTGAGCCAAGAATTGCAGGATCAGGTTGCTAAGGTCATAGCGCGACACCTTGACGCTTTCGTATGGTCTGCCTCTGACATGCACAACATTGACCCTGACTTCCTGTGTCACCGTCTCACCATGGACCCCCAGGTCCGACCTGTTCGCCAAAGAAGGCGAAAATTCAATGAAGAAAGGCGACAGGTTGTACGTGAAGAGATGAAGAAGCTGTTGAAGGCTTGCCACATTAGGGAGATTCTGTACCCCGAATGGCTAGCCAATGTTGTATTAGTGAAGAAGGCCAACGAGAAGTGGAGGATGTGTGTTGACTTCACAGACCTCAACAAGGCTTGTCTGAAGGATTCCTACCCACTGCTCAGTATTGATGCCTTGGTAGACAGCACCTCTGGATGCAGACTATTCAGCTTCCTAGATGCCTTCTCTAGCTACAACCAGATCATGATGCACCTCAGGGACGAGTGCAAGACAACATTTATGACAGAGTTGTCTTGTTATTGCTACAAGGTAATGCCCTTTGGGCTAAAGAATGCATGCGCCACCTACCAGCGACTGGTGGACAAAGTACTAGTGCCCATGTTAGGGCGGAATGTCCAAGCATACGTGGATGACATGGTGGTCACCTCCCAGCAGAAGAAGCAGCATGTAGCAGACCTGGAAGAGCTGTTCACCACGATAGCAAAGTACAGGTTGAATCTAAACCCAGAGAAGTGCGTGTTCGGGGTTGAGGTAGGCAAATTCTTGGGTTTCCTACTCACTGAACAAGGAATAGAGGCGAATCCTGAGATGTACGTCGCGATAATAGCCATGAAGAGCCCGATCTCGGTGAAAGAGGTGTAGCAGTTGACAGAGCGCACGACCACCCTGTCCAGATTCGTATTGGCATGAGGAGACAAGGGGCACCCTTATTTCCAGTGCTTGAAGAGAAACACCAGGTTCGTATGGACCCGGGAGTGCGAAAAGGCGTTTGTAAAGCTGAAGGAGTATCTGGTCAGTCCACCAGTGTTTTGCAAGCCAGAGTCAGGTGCTCCACTCCGTCTATACTTCGCAGTCAAAGAGAAGGCGATCAGTTCGGTCCTATTGCAAGAGCAAGATCGGGTGCAGAGGCCGATCTATTTCATCAGCAAGGTGTTGCAAGGGCAGAGGTGAGATACCAGGCCTTAGAAAAAGCAGCTTTGGTAGTAGTATTCTCAGTGTGAAGATTTCGCCACTACTTCTAGAGCTTCACTGTGATAGTAATGATAGACCTTCCAATCCGCAAGGTCTTACAAAAGCCAGACGTGGCAGGCAGAATGGTGCGATGGGCAGTAGAGCTGTCTGAGTTTGACGTACGATATGAGCCTAGAGGCCCCCATTAAGGGCCAAGTTTACGCTGACTTTGTAGTAGAGCTCTCCTCGGCAACCACACACCAAGAAGGAGCAGGTTTCAGATGGGTACTTTCGGTAGATGGTTCCTCGAATCAGCAAGGCAGTGGGGCTGGTGTCATCTTGGAAGGACCAGATGGGTTGCTGATTGAGCAGGCCCTACGGTTTGCTTTCAAGGCTAGTAACAATCAAACAAAATATGAGGCCTTGATCGCTAGAATGTTGTTGGCTAAGGAGATGGGAGCGAAAGGTTTGCTGGCAAAGAGTGACTCTTTGTTAGTCACAAGTCAAGTCACGGGGGAGTACCAAGGACAACGTGGGAGAAGTCCAACAGATTAGCACATGGGAAGGAGTGAGGAGGAGTCATCGATCGTTAACGTAGGAGACAGTAAAATCACCCAGAATAAGCATGTGCCCGATCGCTGGAAAGATGTCGTCGCAAGTTTGCCAAGTTGAATAAGGAGAAACTTGGATGACACCCTACCAACAATATTTGGCTGATAATGTACTCCCATTAGAACCCGTAGAAGCTCAAAAAATCAAGAAAAATTCGAGCAAGTACACTTTGATCGATGGGATGTTGTTCAAGCATGGATTCACCCATCCTATCCTGGTGTGTAAGTGGTGAGCAATGCACGCACATCATGGCAGAACTGCATGAGGGGATATGCAGTAGCCACATCGGCAGTCGATCCCTCTCATCAAAGGCCATTCGAGCAGGGTATTACTGGCCAACCATGAGGGAAGATTGCACAAGGTATGCCCAGCGGTGCAAACAGTGCCAACAACATGTTGACTGGCACAAGGCGCCTCTAGAAGAGTTGAGGTCGATCTACAGCCCATGGCCATTCCATACTTGGGGGATCGACATTCTGGGGCCCTTCCCTTTGGCAGTACGGCAGATGAAGTACCTCGTGGTTGCCATAGAGTATTTCACAAAGTGGATCGAAGCTGAGCCAGTGGCACAGTTCACGACCCATAAGGTCCGGCACTTCGTGTGGAAGAACATAGTGTGCCGCTTTGGAATTCCGAAGAGGTTGGTATCCGACAACGGGACCCATTTTGCAAGCCAGCAATTGGGCAAGTTATGTACAGAGCTGGGAGTGAAACAGGTGTTCGTGTCAATAGAACACCCCCAGACAAACGGGCAGGCCGAGTCTGCCAACCGAGTTATGCTCAGAGATCTGAAGAGGAGGCTAGATAAAGCCAAGGGGACTTAGGCGGAAGAAATTCCTAGAGTTGTGGGGGCCTACCACACTACTTCCCAGTCCACAACCAGGGAAACACCCTTCAACTTGGTGTTTGGTTCGGACACCATGATTCCAGTAGAAATCCAGGAGAACTCGCCGTGTTTCCATAACTTCGTGGTTAAGGCGTCCAACAAAGAAAGAAAGGTGAACCTGGACCTACTAGATGAAGTAAGGGAGGAAGCGAGGATTAAGGCCGAAGCCTTGAAAAGGAGGGTGGAGTACAAGTACAGTTCCAAGCTGAGACCTCGGCAGTTCCAGGTAGCCGACCTGGTAATGTGGAAGGCCCACCCGTACCAATTGGAAAACAAGCTATCTCCCAAGTGGACTGACCCTTTCAGAGTAACGGAGGCCCTTGGGAATGGAGCGTATAGGCTCAAAACGTTAGAGGGTAGCGCGATCCCTCGTACTTGGAACGCGACCAATCTTAAGTTTTATTTTAGTTAAAAATATATTGCATTGTACACGTTTTAAGGGGGCACTATTTTTCCCTCGTAAGGGTTTCTTAACGAGGTCACCCAAATAAAATTTCAGTTATTCAGTTAAGAAATATGTGTGCGTTGCAGATTAGTGAACCTCTCCCTTGAAGTGATACACCAAGAGCAGAGGTAGTTTGGTTTCCCCAATGAGCCCCTTTTGTGTAAGTTCACCAAGGCGAAGAATAGTATGGTTCTCCAGTTAATGAATCTCTCCCTTGAAGTAATGCGCCAAGGTCGGGAATAGTATGGTTCGATGGTGAACCTCCCTCTTGCGCAAGTTTACCAAGGCTGAGAACAGTATGGTTGAAACGTTGAAGGCTTGCCCTTGACTTTTACAGCAAGGTCGTGGTCAGTTATTTAGATCTGTCCCTTGACTTTGTACAGTAAAGATGAGGTCGCTAAGAGTCGTTCACTCAAGTTAGAAGCACCAAGATAGGGGAAGTATGGTTCCTTAGGAGACCTCCCTCTTGCGTAGTAACTCCAGGGACGAACAACATGGCTCACCAGTTAAGTTCATCCCTACCTTCGCATTACAGGACCAAGGTTGAAAGCGGTATATTTGCCCAGCGTTGCCAGCAAGGCATTCCTGTCGATCTAAGGAGGGTAGGAATGAGATCAACGGAGACACCTTACTTTGCAAGAAGGAAATCAAGAACAGTGAGAGGAGCCTACCCTCGAACAGAGGTCGAGCTAGCTAAGGGGTTTGCGCACAAAGTTAAAACGTGCTACCTAAAGGGCGAACCTAGGTCGAAGGCGCTGTTAGTAGAGGTCAAGACAAGTAAAGGTAGAAACAAGCAGGTAAACAGAAGATAAATATTTATAGAGTTATATGCACAAAGAGAAAATTGTCCTTCAAGAAGATAGAGTTACAGAATAATCACTCCCACAACACGAGTTGCCCATCAACAACGCACTTGGACTCACTGAAAGGCGCAAGATCCACCTCCAGATGCACACATGCAAATTGAGCGATGGCATCTTGGAACCCCTCACCATAAGCATCGGCAGCATCATTGGTGAGTTCCTCCTCTGTCTTCTTGAAGAGCTCAACCTTTTCGGCCAGCTCCCCTTCAACCTGCCCCAGTGATAGCAGTCGTTTTGCTATCAAATTAATATGATCCCAACATAGACTTGTCCAATGCTAGAAAGATGATAGTATAAAAGTGGTCAGATGACCCTAAGTCGTCTCCCAAAGAATCCAATAGTGAGTCCAGTGAACAAAATTCAAAACTTATCTGTAAGCAATAAGAATTAGCAATAACAATAATAATAAAAAGGGAATTGTGATTGTTAAGCAGAAAAATATAGATGATGATTTAAAACAGTAAAGAATGCAAGTTGACTCCTAAGTTATTCCACCATTGAATTCCTCACAGGTTCTCTAAAGATTATTCCTTTCTTAATCCTCAAACAAAGCTAAAACAAATTGAACATGCACCAATCTAATTCAACTGAAACTCACCAGTAAAGCATGTGTCTACTAGTTTAATAAATACCCACTTTATTCCATGCGTATACTCCATAGGAATGCTTATCTCCTCTCTCTTGAATCAAGCGCCCAAGAAATTAATTAGAAAAATGCGAACTAACTAAGAAACCAAAGTTTAAGATAAGGAAGACTCTCAATCATGCGTTCAAGTACAACCTCTCACAAAAAACAGTTTTCCAGGAGATTAGACTATTAAAACAGTTGTTATAGAGAATTTAAAAAAATGAAACTTTTATTAACCAAAACCTCATAACTCAATGGGAAATTACAAGGGAATCAACCAAAAAGGTTTAGCCTTCCATGCGGAGGCAAAACAAAAGTATTATAAAGAAGAAAAGAAAACTAGGTCTAGAATGTGTTTGCTCCTCTAAAAATGTGATCGAAAAAGCCCCCCTTCTTCCTTCCCTTGAAGTCTCTTTTATAATCTTCTTTCCCATGCACAAAATCATAATAAAATCTGCCTTATGATATTGTTTTACAATTATCAGATGTTTCCTTTCCTGTTTCGAATTATTAAACATATATCTTCATTCCCAAATAGTCTCAGATTTTATTCTTGCTTTTCTCCCATAAATATTGTTTCCATTTTGTCTTCAGAATCATGCATAGATTGTAATTGATTCCAACATTGATGTGAGAGATATTGCAGAAGATTTTCTCGAATAATATCTTCAAAGTATATTTTCTCTATTTTTGAAGGTTTTTGCAGAGGAATTTTAATGGCAGAAGTTGTAGAGAATATCCTGGCAGAAACTTGCATTCAATTCCTTTTCTCAGATATTTGCAGATTTAATTCTCTAATTCTTTATATCAGGTCTTGTTTCCTATTTTGATCCAAAAGAAGCAACTTAGGTTAAAAATACAAAATTAATAGAAATAATAATAAAGGACCAAATAAACCCAATTATATGAATCTGAATTAAAATAGTGAATTTATTTATTATTATAGTCCAATAATCTATGATTAAAGCGATTAAATGTGAATAAATATATGTTCATCATCCAGCAAGACCTCGCGCTGGGTGGCCCTTTCCTCCAACTTGGTCATCTTCGCTTTCATCTCCTCGACCTGTCCATCCAGTTCGACCACGTTGTTGCGAAGATGCAAGATCTTCGCTTCCAGTTGGACAACCACGTGGCTCTTGTCAAAAAGAGCTTTCTTGACGTCCTTCACGGATTGGCGAAGGCTTGCTAGCTTATTGTACATAGTGGTCTCGCGGTTGGCAAACGTCTTGGTCTTGAGGGACAACTCTTCCTCCAGCTCTGCCAACCTAGCCTTCAGTTCTTCCGCCTCTTGGGCCTTACTTAGCGCAAGGTTGGACGCGATTAGGAAGTCCCCTAGACCGTGGGCCACACGGTCGTGGAAGAGATTGCCACTCAAGCTCTCCAACACTTCCTTGTCTTGGAAGCGCTTGAGGATTTGTTGAAGCAACATGGGAAGCTCGGGAGCGGAAGGCACTTGCTGACCTTTAGGAGTGCTTTCACCCCCACCTTCGCGAAGAACGAGTTGGTCCGGGGAGGAGGTGCTCGGGGGGTTATCCTTGAAGGCTGGGGTCCCACCAGATGCAGAGGGAGAAGGCGCCACGGATTCACCCACCCTCTGCCTTTTGAAGACAAGGTTCGTGCACGTCTCCTCGTCGTCCGAGTCAACGGCTACCACCCCTTTCTGCATGTCATCAATAGGGGCTAGTTCGATTAGGTAGGGGGTAGAAGTAGCTGAGGTTGGAGGGGCTCTGGGTGTTGAAGTGCCCACCTCGGCAGCGGCCGCCCTACACTTGGCAAGCAGGTCGGCCAATTTCTTCTTCTTGTCCTTGTTGAAGCCCATATCTGCACGAAAACAACAAGAACAAGTCAACATAGGCAACATTGATAAAGAAAATAAAATACAGGCAAACGTAAGACAAGAATGAGAAGGGTACCTGTACCGTCCCGTACCCGGGCGTTGACGAAGTCAAGGTCAAAGTCAGCGTCGAAGTCAAAGTCAACGTAAGGCGTCGCCCGGGTGGGGTGACGCCAAGCGCAGGCGTCGCCAAGAGGAAGCGT
>Ga0123342_1008939_pt1 | contig 12274 bp, 12 predicted proteins | sample Turbeawhitnodule_FD_89960 | JGI IMG/M metagenome (GOLD analysis project Ga0123342, IMG submission 89960) | Root nodule microbial communities of legume samples collected from Mexico - Turtle bean Mexico white nodule | ecosystem: Host-associated > Plants > Roots > Nodule | place: Mexico: Nepantla... | reverse complement strand
ATGACTTAGCTGCGCGGCTGGTTACTACACAGAAATAACGTTCAAGTTGCCCCAACCCAGATGACGACACGTGTAGGGTTGGATGCTATCTGTTACTCCAACCCAGATGATGACACGTGTAGGATTGGGTGCAATAGAGAAGTGACGCTCGAGTTATCCTAGCTTAGATGATGACACATGTAGGGCTGGGCGTTACCTACTATCCCAGCCCAGATGGCGACACGTGCAGGGCTGGATGCGAGCCACACGTCCAAAAGCATAACAACCTGGAGAGAGAAGAAACCTAGCTATAAAGGTAAACTTAACAGAATCTGCAGAGGTACGTTTTCATTACAGCTTATTTGCTAGGGTTGTGTGCTTTAGTACGGTCCTACAGAGCATATTTTCTCTGAGTTTTTGGGTGTTCTTGTTAATGACTTGAGCGTCGGAGCGCCACCAGCCGCAGAGGCGCCACCTTGTGTTTTTAGGTTCTCTGAATAAGCTTTTTGTGGTGTGGACTTGAAGGGCACGTGGAGTCAAGCTGGTGAGGAGTTTCGTGACGAGGCAACGCTTTAACGCTAAGTCAACCGGCAGGATCAAGAATTCATCTGATTGATTGTTGAAATCCATAACAAAATTTCTGTTATGTTTGCAAATCAGCTTTAAATGTTTTCTAACTGAATAGGCTCCTGCTTTAAATGTTTTTTAACATCTTTTGGAGTATTTAAAAAGGTTGTTATACGCTCCTCAAAGAAAAAAAAACAGTTTTTAGACATTTGTGAAAGTGTGAAAACATATTTGAGTTTTCAAGATTTGCATTCAAGCTTTTGGGTTTTCTCAAAGAAGTGGAATAGGATTGCTGTAATCTTTTGATTTGATCTTCATCAGGTGTAATCCTTTCTGTATCTCTTGTATTTATGAATAGTGGTGTGTAAGTGCAGAATCATAGGGTGTTCTGATTTTTGTGGTGTTTGTGTGCCAAAGGAAGTGTGTGACTTGAGGTGTTCAAGGCCACTTCTTTGGTGGTGTGTTTGTAATTTGTATTTTGATTGCATAGTTGATACCAGTGGTTTCTGGGGACTAGATGTAGCTCTTGGAATAAGAATGAACCAGTATAAATTGCTTGTGTGCTTTTCTCTTGTCCTCAACTCATATAAATTTTGCTTTTAAGTTGTTTTTAACTCTGCTAATAAAAACAACCAGTTAAATCGTAAAAACAACCGGTTGATTTTCTGAAAATCAACATAAACAATTGTTGTTTGATTGTTTTCTGGATTTCTATATCTGTGATTTTGCATTGAGCTTCGTTATACCTTCAAAGTTTGTGAAAATCTTTCATAAACAATTCACCCCCTCTTGTTTAAGGCCATATATTCTAACAATTGGCATCAAAAGCTTGGTTATTGTAAAATATTCAAGTTTGATCCTAAAAATCTTTTTCTTATGGCTAAAAAATTATCCTTTGGGGAGGGTGCATCAATAAATAGGCCACCTTTGTTCTGTGGTTTGAATTACCAATTTTGGAAGGTACGTATGAAGATGTTTGTTGAATCTCTTGATAGAGGAATATGGGATGCAATTGAAAATGACCCTTTTATTCCTAAACTTGAAAATGATGGTGTTTTTATTGAAAAAATTTGGTCCCAATGAACTGATGCAGAAAACAAAAAAGCAAAGTTTGATTGCATTGCAAAAAATATTATCACCTCTGCCTTAAATTCTGATGAGTTTTTCAAGGTCTCACAATAAAAATCTGCTAAGGAGATGTGGGATACTCTAGAAGTAACTCGTGAAAGAACGAACGATATAAAGAGGGCAAGGAAACATACTCTAATCCAGTAGTATGAGATGTTCAAAATGTTTAAAGGAGAATCGATTGCGGATGTGCAAAAGCGATTCACTCATATTGTCAATCACCTCATGATTCTTGGAAAGGTCGTTGACAAAGAAGAGTTGAATATCAATGTTCTCGTCGGTTGACTCAGTCGCCGTTGACTTCAAAGGCAGATGGTGGCTCCTCCTATCTCCTAGTGGTTTTCACTCTCTCTTTGGGTAGCTGAGAGTGGCTTTGCTGAAACAAAGGGGGCCCTACCTATTGATTGCACTCTGATGATCAAGTCAGTACTGGGCAAAGAAACAGTAAGTGTGTAAAGCAGTTTCAGTCTTAGAAACGACGTACCTTTTCTAAGGTTCTTACCACCCTTTATATAGGTTGTATTAGGTCAACTTCCCTATCCCTTAAGGTTCTTCCTTAAGTGGAATTAGGGTTCGCTGGTGAGGCATCATGTGACGCATTGCACAAGCTTAGCGCAGCCGCGGCATAAGACTTGCCTCTTCTGGAGTGAAATCTTTCTAATATCATAGCTGCCAGGGTACCTACTGATGGCATTGAGCTCTTCTCTTTTGTGGTTTTCGGGTGGTTTGTGGAAGCTTAGTGGTTTGTTGATGGATCAAGGCCCTCCTAGGAGGTGTGGCTGCCTTGGAGGTGCATGAGAGTAAGGAAATTGAGGGAGGTTCGGCCAACCCCCTTTGGTAGGTGAAGGATTGAAGATTAAGACCTAAATCTTAGGCAAGAGAGTAAAGTTTGGCAGCATAACAATACTCAATTTAATCTTGCAATACATGAGGTTGACTCCTCCTTTTATAGGCTAAGTAGGACCGTAAATGGTGACCTAAATGATGAGCAAATGCAAGCCAAATGAAATGTAAAAGAGTAGCACATGGAGGCACATGGAGCACATGGCACATGGGTGCACATGGCCTTCTAACTTGCACATGGCCGATCCTAGATTAGTGGGGAGGTTATAGAAACCGTAGCTAATCTAGGTTAACTCCTCCTTAATCCTAATTTGCAGAATTTAAACAAAGGTTCACAAGGCTATGCCATTTACACCACAATTAAGACTAAGCTACACTTGATGGGCCTTCATGGAACATATACAAATTGGTCTCTCTTCCATCCGTAGCTTGATCCAAGTCTTCGTTTAGTCTCTTGGCCATGGACCTAGTAATTGGTCCATGGTGCTCTTGCCCTTGTTCTAGACGCCCTTGCCTTGGTCCTAGACCGTCTTGACTTGGCTCTAGACGCTCTTGGCTTGGCTCTAGACGCTCTTAGCTTGGCTCTAGACGCTCTTGTCTTGGCTCTTGTCTTTCATGGGATGTTGTGCTTGGCCCTCTTCCATCACCTACTCATGTACCAGTGCTGCGACATCCTCTATTCTGTAGGTGCCCTAAGTATTCACGTGTCATGCATGCAGTCTTTCCCTGGAAACCCTAACCCTAACAGGCTTTAGCGCCTCCAAGGAACACTTGCTTGTGTCATACCCTAATGTACTATACACACCCCATGCATGATCCTCTCGTGACTTAGGTCTTTATGGTATATGGGTGTTAACTCATGTTAACACATACTGTTTGTGGGGCCTAGCTTACGTGGCCCACCATTACTATCAGACCACCAATGTCCAATGTCTTTCTCTGGCGCTGATGACCGAGGTCTTGGCCAGTACACAAGCCCCCAGGCTCGAGCTGTAACTTGTTTCAGCGAAGACGCTAAGTGATCATCTGGGGCAACCTTTGTGGCACTAGGTGATAGGACGTGAACAGTGCACCGAAGTGACGTCTCACCACACTTTTTTTATCAGCGTACACGTGGCAAGATGAATGGCTAAGGCTCGTTGCCACTTGCGCTTCTTCGTATACGTTTAAACCCTTCAAACCCCTACGCTCCTTCACTATTTCATTACTTAGCATTTCTCAAGCATTTCTTACTCTCAAAACGCTCTCTCTTCTTCTTCGAACACTTCAACCTTCGAACCGTAATTCGCTCAAAGGTATGCTCTTTACTGCATGATTACCCCTGCTTTATTATTTTGATGCTCAAAACATGCTATAACTGTTCTGGGAATGTTTATATTTCTGTACTTTATGATTTGCGCTCTTCGTTTTTGCGTCTCTGTTTTTCTGGTTTTCCTGAGTCGTGCCATCTTCCTCCTCTAAACCTTTGTTTTTTTTTCTTATTTTTCTCCTTTCCTTCCTTAGCTTTTCCTTTCGAGATGGCTCGAACCAAAACTACACCAAACCCACATCCCTTCATTCACTACCAATCACTTTATCGCTGGGCTCCTGATAGCCTTCTCGTAGAAACTTCTAAAATCTCCTCTTTTAAGCAGATAGAGGTGTACAAGGAGGGTGAGTCCAAGGAAAAGTTTTGCATCTTCAGGAAGGAGCACGACAGGTTTGTGCAGATCCTGCCTTGTAAGGAAGATGTTCCTAGGTGCGCTAATGACTGAGCGGGCCCAGACAAACCCTTCTTCTTCACATACTCCACCATCTTCAAGCGGCTCAGGCTTCGCTTGCCACTCACGGGGTTCGAGCGCGCACTCCTTACTGAGGTCAATGTGGACCCCACCCAGCTACATCCCAACAGTTGGGCGTTTGTCAGAGCTTTCTCTATACTCTGCAACCAATTTGGCTATACACCATCAATGGACGTCTTCCTGTACTTTTTTGAAGCGAAAAATCCAGGAAAGAAGCTGTGGTTGAGCTTCAATGGCGTTTCTGGGAGAGTTCTTCTAACTCTCTTTCAGTAGTCATATAAGGGCTTTAAAGGGAAGTTCTTTAAGAAATGTTGTAGTAAGTTCGATCACACCTTGCTGGATGGGTTTCCACTCTACTGGGTGGAGAAACCGGGGCTCAAGAAGCCTAGGAGCCTTGAGGACTTAGCCCCGCAAGATCGGGAGGTATGCGAGTTCTTCTCCAATTTGGGGGTGGTGTTTAGCACCGTGGAGCTGATCAAACTCGAGTATAACCCCAAGGCTCTCAAGGGCTACATTGGTACCTTTTCTCTTTTTGCTTCATACATTACTCTTAACTTGTGTTTGTGGGTTTGGGGCTCTTATGCAAGCATGGTGCTTACTACTGAGAAGAGGAAGCAGCTAGCTGAGGTGGCCCTCCAACACAGAGCTGCCCCTGACCCATCTGATGCCGATGCCTCAGCTCCTGCTGACGCCCCTCCTACAACTACCTCTGCCCCAAACCCTTCTGCTCCAACCCCTTTGGATCATAGGCTAAAGGGGACAGTTGAAGCCACTGCCTCTAAGGACGAGGACACCTGTTCTGGCCTCGTCTTCAAGAGGAAACGAAGTGCTGATGTCACGGCCCCAACGGACTCAGCTTCAGACGACCGCACCCCCTCCTGGAGAGAAAATCCTCCAAGTAATTCATCCCTTCGTGACATCGTGATACACGAGGGCGGGGGTAGAGCGCCTCTGGAGGTGATCACGCCACGCCTCATGCTGCGGATCTGCCTGCCTTCCTCCAACAACAGGAAAGGATGGAGAGCTTGGGCGAAGACCACCTGCAAGAGCATGTAGCCAAAGGCCTTGGGGAATTCCTCGTCGCGTCCAATCTTGCCATGACCAAGGTGCAAGAAATGAAGACTGAGATGCAGGAATTGAGGGAGGCAGCGAGTCAAGACGCACTTCAGATCATGAAGCTCAAACAACATGACGTCGACATCGGAAGTATGATTTTCCTCCTGTACCTCTACTGCCATCACCTCTCGTGCGTACTTCTTCCGCTGGGAGGCAGTGCATCCTTCTCCTGAGAACCCTCCGGAGATGGTGTTAATCTCACTGTGAATGGGCACCTCGTGCCCTTGATCTACTCCCGTGGCTGCTAACGCCTGATCCTCCTGCGGCTCTAGGAGGTAGTCCTTCAGGAAGCCACTTTTCACTAACTCGTCCAACTGGTACCCCAGTGACAAGCAGTTGCGTATGGGGTAGCCATATATTTGGTGGAATTCGCACCAAGCGTTTTTGTTGGGCCACATCTTTTTGTCGGTCTTCGCGGTTATCTTCATCCTTGCCACTATGTTAGGGACAATGATCAGCTACTTGAGCTCTACACGAAAATTGTGCTTGGGGGGCGAGTCTCCTCGTGTGCGTGCTCTAGTCTGGGGCTTCTTGTAAGGTTGTTGGTTTCCCGAGACTTTCTTCTCTATTGTCACCTCGTGCACTGTCATGGGTTGACGTCGACCTGCTGCTCGAGGTCGGACAGGACCAACGCAGCCGCGTTTCTCTGTGACTCGATCTTTCGCGACGATGTGCACCATAGCCTGACGCCTGATCTTGCAGAACGTCTTCGGATAGTATCTAAGCAACAATTCACTAAAGAGTCCTGGTAACATTCCCTTGGTGAAGGCGTGCACTGTCATGTTCTCATCCGTGGGTTTTAGCCTTACCACCTGGACTCCAAACTTGTTCAAAAACTCTTTCAAGGACTCTCCCTGGTACTATTTGATGTCAAAGACATCGTAAGAGATTCGAGGTGGAGTCCTATTGAGAAGGTATTGCTCTCTGAACAGCGTTGCGAATTGATCGAAGGTGGTAATGTGTTCGTCAGGGAGACTGACGAACCATTCCAACGTTGTGACTGCCAACGTGCTCATCAACAACTTGCGGTACACAGCATCAGATCCTCTTGTAAGCATCATCTGGGTTTGGAACGCTGTGAGGTGAGCCTCTAGGTCCTCTACACCCGTGAAGGTGACTTTCAGGCCCAAAGACGTGGTTGGTAGCACAATATCCATAATCGCCTGAGAGAACGGCATGGGGCGTGCCCTAGGTTGTATGGGTGGGGCACGCTCATCCACCGTGTGCTCCCCTGCCTGTTGTAAAGTCCTGCGCAGTTGCTCATTGGTTATGGGCAGCTCTTCGTTGTCTGCCTGTGACATAGCTATCTCAACCCTAGATGCTACTACCACCTCCTGGAGGGCGTGCATGGTCTCCATGAGTTGTTGCATGGTGACGTTGTCCCCTCCAGAGGGTGCAACAGATCCTTGCCTCGTACTCCTCATATTGTTGGTAAACTCTTAACACAATTGCGAGTGGCAACTTGTTTTATCAGACCCCACGGTGGGCGTGAAATGTTCTCTCCGGTTGACTCGAACGACAATCTATGGTCTGTCTGTCTCCGTCCGAGAATCGAACTTTCTTGGTTGAAGAATCTCTCACCTGCAAAGACAAAGGGCGCCTTGACGGTCGTTTGCATTCCGACGCTCAAGTCAGTACTAGGGCAAAGAAACAATAAGTGTATAAAGTAGTTTCAGTCTTAGAAACTGTGTACCTTGCTAGGGTTTTTAGCACCCTTTATATAGGTTGTAACTAGGATTTCCTTCTGTTCTGTTACCCATGTCTAGGGTTCCTTGGAGAATGTCCATGCGCCACTATTATGCAATCTTAGCATAACCTGGCACATAAGACTTCCCGTAACTAGAGTGCAACGACTAACAGAATGGTCGCCAAGGTACCAACTCATGCACCAATGTTACGGGGCCATTTGTTCTATGGATGCCCTAAGTATTCACGTGTCATGCATGCAGGCTACCCTTGGAAACCCTAACCCTAATGGGCCTTAGCGCCTCCAAGGGTTCTTTACTTGTGTCGCGCCCGAATGTGCCATACACCCCACATGCATGGATCCCTCGTGACTTAGGTTTTCTTATATCTGAGTGTTTCATCTGATAATTGATATGATTTCTAGGGCCCAACTTATGTGGCCCATCTTTACTATCTGGCACCGATGTCCGATGTCTGAGGTCTTCTCTAGGGTCGATGACCAAGGACTGGTCAGTACAGTTTTCACAAAACGTTACTGTTTTGAAAAAAAAAAACCTTTGTTGTATGATTTTAACATCAAAGTGCTTGCTATTTTTGAAAATGTGGTACTGTTTTGGGTTTCTTTGTACAATACCTTGCGGCTTTTTTTATCCTAAGTGCATCATGCAAATTGTCAAGAACATTCACTTTTCACAAAATTTTGGTGGATTCAATATAATTGAACACTTGAAATCATATGTTTGGAACTTAACATCCACTTCTACTAAAACAAGTTTCTAATTAATGTGCAAACTTCACAATTAAAAGCAAGTAAGAAGAATCAAAATAAGGACACCTAGAACACTAATGAACATATGACTCAAAGTAAAAAACGGATCAATGAAAGACATCACAAGAATATATTCAAAACGAAAAATGCTATGAATATAGGAAAGGCTTAAAAAAAATCTGCAAGAAATTAAGGTGCTGGAAAATTAAAAGCAAGAAAATAATGACAAAAAAGTAAAGGTACTTGAATTTAAAAACAAGAAAGTAAAGGTACTTGAATTTAAAAACAAGAAAGTAAAGGTACTTGAATTTAAAAACAAGAAAGTAAAGGTACTTGAATTTAAAAACAAGAAAGTAAAGGTACTTGAATTTAAAGACAAGAATTAAAGGTGCTAGAATGTAAATTGCTTGAATGTAAAGTGCCAAATCAACTCAAAAAAGATAAACACAATCATAACTCTTGATACCGCATGATGTGAGTTGATTTTAGGATTGTTCATTTGATTAGTGACACTTAGATTTTAAGACAATTAAAGGTGAGAAGCCTAAGGAAAATTCCCACTGGACATTAACTTAACAAGTGTTAAGTAGATGTGAAGGTTCATTTCCATAAGGCCAAAGAAAAAACACAATTAATGGTGAAGGTGAATGACAAATAGAGGTGCGGAATTTAAGCAAACACAAGGTGAGCAAGAATATGGACCGAATTGAAAACAAGGAAGCAAAAACAAGAACAAGACATATTTTGGAATTGAAATTGGAATGGAAATGGAATGGAAAAAGATGAGTGAAAGGAAACTTAAGAGATATGGAATTGTGAATGGAGCACGTCACTTGGATGGTGAATTGAATCCAAGATAAGTGTAGATGCCGCCACTTGAGAGCTCACAACACTCACAAGATAAGACCAATTTAGGAAGAGAATCTCTCACTCACAATTTGTCTATAGTAACTTTACTCTTCATTCAACATATGAATACATGAGGTAGGTCTCCCTATTTATAGATTTTAGGAGCCTTGGAAAAGAAGAAAGGAGGGTAGAATGGGGAGATGAAAAGTGGGGCGGTGTATGTGTTGACCATAGGTCAAAACCGCACCCTTCACACATTCTAGAAAATAGGTCTTCCTTTTTACCCTAGTAGGAAGAACTTCAAGTGCTCTGGACCTTGTCCATTCTTCCTATTGATGTGGTCTTCCTTTGATTGTTGAGATGACCCTTCGTAGTTGGCATCCTTGGTAATCTTCTTGTGGACTTGGTTTTGGGGTCTTTGTGGGTTTGCATCATGCTCCCCAAGTGTGAAAGTCTCACACAAATTGTGCAGAGTTTTTCTTCTATATTAAAATTCAACATGAGCAATACAAAGAGTAAGGCATCCAATTTATAGGAATGGGTGCCTTGGTGGGCAAGAAGGGCAAGGGTAAGGTGGTAAATGCGTGAGGAGCTGCCTTTAGGGTTTGAGTAATTCAAAACTGTACCCTAAGCTTGTCCTTTTAGAATTTAGGTCAATTTTCCTTCCAAAAGGACTAGGTACAAGCTAAAATGATAACTACAACCCCCTATTATGCTATAGGCACTTATTTTATCCTATCTGGCTATTTTGGACCCCCGAAGTGAGCCCAAATTATTTACATAACTTTTCTCTTGCGAAAAAGACCAGAAAGAAAAACTTATGATATTTTGGTTTATAGCTTCTTCTTCTACTGATGCTTTCTCTAGGTTTGGTGGGACCCGACTTTGTATACTGAGATGACTGACCTTTTTGTGAAGTGCTTGATGTGTCCTTAGTCATATGCTAGTTCTTTGGTTTTTATCAATCAATCAATTAGAAAACTATTCAGCCAATTATAAAACTACTTTTAGTTTGATTATAGAAAATCAACCAGTTATTTTTGCGAAACAACCAGTTGTTTATACCAGCAGTTTATAAAATCAAAACTAAAGCAGTTTAAAGAGTGTAAGGATAGAGGGATTCACACAGGATGTTTATACTAGTTCACTCCTGACCAAGAGCTACATGCAGTTGTCAGCTAACCACTGAGAATTCACTAATTAATCAAACCTTGAATACAAACAATACACAAAGAGTGATGATCTTGAACCCCTAGAGAACACACACCACTCTTTGGAAAAACACACAGTTTCAAGAACAACCCTTTGAAACTGCTCCACACTAAATCACACAAAAATACAATGATTAAGGAATAAAGGAATAGAATACACTTGGGTAAAATCAAATATTACAATCCAAAAAAACAAGTGAATCCTATTCGAAACTTTGAGATGATCCAAAAACTCTTTGAAATCTTGAAAATTGTTTTGAGTGATCTCTCTTTCTTAGTTAATGACCAAGACCATAAAACAAAAATTTTACACTCCAATTAGATGGTCAAAGCATTTAATTCAAGAACCAAAAGCAGTTTGAATCATTTAAAAAAGATTGGTACAACTTAACAAAACTATTAAGGTTTTCAAAAAAACAACCAGTTGAATTTTTGAAACGGTTCAATTGGCTTGACAGCTAAGTCAAACAAAGTCAAGCTTTTGAAATCCTTTTCAAAATCCACTAAGTGTAAAACAATTGGTTGAATCAACATTTCAACAAGTTGAATTTTAACACTCTTTAGAAAACACATATTTTTCAAAAGGATTAAGATTTAATTAACCTTGGATCATCATAAGAGTGGATTAACAAATTCAAATACTTATAAACACACACAAACAACCAACAACAAGGTCTTCAAGCATTCCTCTTGGATTTGGAGACATCAAAACACCTTGTTCAACACAGATATCGAATCCCACAGGGAACAATTGACTATTCAAGTAAAAGATTTGCTAAATATAAAAACAGAATAATAAAAGTGTGTTTGATAATTGTTATGATGGAAAGAATTAACAAGAAAACAAACCAAAGAGTTGTTGTTTCAATTGGAAAAATAGACATTACGTTTCATCTTTCTCACTCTCATATATTTTGATTAGCATGTTAACATTAAGTTCTTTGATAGAAATTGATGCCTATATAAAATTCATTCATATCGATTTCTCGCATATAAAATTATTAAGAATGTTTCCTAAATATCGATTTCTCACATATTTATAAAAAAAAACATAGAATCACACTTAGAAGTTAATAGTAATTAACATTTCAAGTCTATTCCTATCACTCAAATATGTTAAGTATTGTTGTTTAGGTCAGAACCCTAAAAATACTTTCAGTCAAATTTAAGATTCTAGATCAAGTGATAGAAATAAAACAACAATACCAATAATCAATCAAGAACAAAATATTATATCTTATTTAAATATCACCTCAATACATAAGAGTTCGAAAAGATTACTCCTAAATCCACAAGGTAGATTTTAGCCACACATCTTCTAGCACTTTCTATTCTCCCAATTGGGTTACAAGTCACTTCATGGTGGTTTCCTCTCCATCTTTCACCCTAAGGTTGTGCTTCTATCCCCCTATTTAACCTAATTTGCTAGGGTTAGGTGACTTCTTGCGTCGCGCTGATGGGCTTATTGATAAAAAATATAAAATGGCCCAATTTGTCTGACGCATTCTCCCTCAAGCGAGAAAGGCATCGATTTCCGAAAACGTCACTAGAGCATTCTCACTCAAGCGAGAATGAGCTTGCTTGAGCGAGATACTCTGCATGCTGAGTTGCACTTTTTTGCTCTTTATGTGCGTTCCGGACCTTCCAGCTTTCTCCATTTGGCTTATCCTATTCTATTTAGCCTAGTCATCTCCATTCTTCCTTAGAAACCTAAAATTAACAACAAATTTGGAAATAAAAAGCTCCTATTCAAATAAAGATCATAAAATATGTAAACATGTATAAATTCATAAATTAGGGATTATTTTATATGTAATTTAGCAATTAATACTCATAAGTGCCTATATTTTAATATAAAATATTACTGAAATTAGGCACTTATCACTCTCCCAACTTAGAATCTTACTTGTCCTCCTCAAGCAAAGTAAATGAATATATTTGAATTTAAATATCAAAACAACTTAATTTACTAAACAACAGATTAAATTATAAACTTATGATGCTTCCAAATTCAAAAATAGAAAAATGTAGATACAATCAACTTCCAGATCAAATCAAAACAAATAAATGACAACACATAAGAAATTTATTCTCATATCTCAAAGGTAAGTGTTTCTGTCTATTTTCACTTAATCATAACAAATCACAATTGCTTTTCATTTCATCTTCAAATCACAAACATATTAGAAGCATGAATCTTGAGGTCTTTTCCAAGGTTGTAATTGTTGAACCAAGTGGTGTTCAATGTTTTGAAGAATCCAAATCCTTTGAAGGATGTTGAAGCCTCTGCTTTGCTTGATGTTGTTGTGCTGGTTTAAGCTTTGTTCTGGGGTAGTTTATATGTT
>Ga0123342_1008938_pt1 | contig 12277 bp, 4 predicted proteins | sample Turbeawhitnodule_FD_89960 | JGI IMG/M metagenome (GOLD analysis project Ga0123342, IMG submission 89960) | Root nodule microbial communities of legume samples collected from Mexico - Turtle bean Mexico white nodule | ecosystem: Host-associated > Plants > Roots > Nodule | place: Mexico: Nepantla... | reverse complement strand
TTTATGTTTATAGATTCAACTTTTATGTTGTTGTAGGGTTTAATTTCTTATTTTCTTCATTCTTAAAAAAATAATTTTAAACTAAATATTTTTAATTTATTACTTTTTTTTATTTTGTAAAAAATCATTTCTTTATTTATTAATTATATTTCTAACTATTTTAAACATTAAAAATACTTATTTTTTAATGCATTTAAAATTAAAATTATCAAAATAATAATAATTATTTATTTATTTATTTATTTTTGAAATGGTGCTAGATAGGGAAATAAAAAATAAAAGGGTGCTAAATAGGGAAATAAAAACAAAAGGGTGCTAGATAGGGAAATAAAATCAAAAGGGTGCTAGTTAGGAAAATAAAAGTGTAAATGGTGCTAGATAGGGAATTTATCCTGATTATATTTCCTTCAGGAATAAAAAAAAATGCACCGAATTATTGAAGTTAAAAGAAAATTAACACTTAAAACATCATTATTTAATGTGTAAGTATTAGTTTGTCGATAAAGTGAAAGAAATAATATTTACCATATTTTGAATAATAATTTAAGTATTTAACAAATTATATCTAAATTATTATGTCTACCAAATAATATCTTGGAATACAGAGAGAGTTAAATGTACGATTAATGAGTTGTCAAAAACATTTCTCTCAAGAAACTTAAACAGTATGTTAGGATATGCATTATTTCATGTTTTCTAATAGAAATACGTTAGGTGCACATACATTGTTTTATTCCATTAATTGAACTATCAAAAATAATTATAACTTTGAATATTTAAAGTTAAGTTCATCCATACAAATATTCATCAAATTAAATGTATACATTTTAATAGCTTCTACATCTACAGTACAGAAGAAGCTTCTGCAACTAATTTATGTAAATGGAATATTTGAAGAGCTAAAGAAAAATTGGTGCCTAGAAATAATTAAGGTTAATTCAGTATGAAAATAACGACTATTATTTTCTCAAAAAGAACACAAACTTAAAAATTTAGTCTCTGTAAAAAATAAAAAAATTACGTTTTATGGGACTATATTTTTAAAAGAAAAAAAAGAAGCTCAAACTCATGTATGATTATGAAAGTGTTTTATTATTAAATTTAAAAACTAAGAACTAATTTGACATTAGATTGTATATTAATAAGATTATAATCTGATATTAATTAAATGATTAAGATTAGATATCACTTGCTTTTTAAATGGTATATTGTTTATTGTGTATATTAAAATATTATTTCTAACTTAATCTTATAAAATTGAATAAAGTTTACGTCCATTTATATATTTATATATTATGAATCGATCTTATTTCAGTTTACATGTGATTTCTATTATACTCTCTTCATTGGGTGTGAGATTATATATTTATGAGAAAGTTGCACTTTTTTTTTTGTTTTTGGAAAAAGTGTCCCTAATTATTTCAATGATTGGTGAAAAAGGAAAAGAATAAAAATTATGCAGAGAAAGGGTGGTTAATCCCTGCACGGGATTCCAATTTGATGCTAGGTATAATAATAAATAGTGGATTCAACTGCGATCAATGATTTAACTTTGCATTGGAAAGTTCTATTCAATCTATAGCATAGTGCAACCACTGCATAGGGATTCATAAAGAACATGATTAAGTTGGTGCATCCAATTCTTATAATATATTTAATTTAATTGTATTCTTTCTGAGAAAGCATCCAAGAAATTGAGGTGCCATTAGGGAGCTATTAAGTAGGGATGCCAATATGAGTTTTCTATTTCATCAATTTGTTGGGTCACAGGATGATTTAAACATAAATTTCATAATTTATGAATTAAAATTAATGTATTTTATATTAAATTTCATTTTAATTTTTTATATATTATTTGATTTATCGAAGTATTGCTAATATTTATTTATTTTTATTTTGTTAGACATTAAATTTAATTTTTTATTAAAATATTAAAATTTGATATAATAAAAGAAAAACTTAAAAAGTGACGGATGAGCGTGTTAACCCATCCTGTAACGCACAAATTACTAATTTCAGTTCTTTATCGACTAACATGTCTTGTTCTGCTTTTGACGGACCAATGACAAATCAGATAAGTCTGTTTTACCATACTAATCCTAAATTCCAATGTTATTTATATTTTTATATACAAGTACAAACAAATTTATATTTTTTTTAATGGTTTTTTCTTCCTAAGGTACTTTATTTAAACTTTTAATATTATTTTATTTATAATAAATATTTGTTATTTATGAGGAATTTAAAATTGTGATGGAAAATTTGTTAATAATCATGTTGAAAAAATTAATTTCTTTTTCATATTAAAATTAATTTGATGGATCCGAAGTTAATTATGTGAAGCATATGAGATAAATTTATTTTATACTTAAATGCGTTACTTTATATATATTTTTAGTTCATTACGTTAGGTTGTTGAAAAGATATATTAACGGAGATTGATAATGAACCATAGAATAATTTATACAAAATTATCATATCAACTTAAAAATAAAATAAGAAACATTAATAATCCAAAACCTTATAATGAATTACTAGGTAATAGCTAAATTCATTTTATTATTTGTCAATCTAAATACAAAAGGAGATAAGATTTTGAAGAATGACTTATGAGCATTTCTTGCTTCTTAACTTCTTGTTTCTTCTTTTGAAATTCCTTCTTTTTGAGTTTACTACAATTATTGACCAAATTGTTAAATAGCTAAAAGTTACTTCTACTCTACACCTAACTTTTGTATTACATAAGTATAGTGGTTTTTTTTTTATGAATTTGACCTCCAAACGTTTAATAACGTGGACTTAGTTTTTTTTTCATGAGAATTGATTAGTTTTTAAAATTAGAAAGGATTAAATCACAAAATTAATTGATTTTTTTTTTTAAATTAGAAAGAGTTATATCACAAAAACTTTAAGTTTATAAATAATATAAAGACATAAATTAAGTTTTAAGTGATAAATTTAAGTATTTTTAATATTAAGTTTTTATTAAAAAATCATTTTATTGAGTGCTTGAATATATTTTATTCTAAGTATTTTTAGTTGAATTTTTATTATTTTTTATTGAATATTCAAAATATATATTATGTATTTTCCTTTAAGTACTCCAATACTCTTGTTTTTCATTTTTAACTTATTCATCAACTCATTCTTTCTCTTTCTAATCTCACCCAACTTGTTAGTCAATTTGTTTCTTTTCCCTCCAACAATGAGATAACCAACATGTTAGAGAAATTTAGAGATGAAAAATATGAGTTAATTGACAAATTGGATAAAGAAAGATAGAAATAATTAGGGATGACAAAACTGGTCAGTCTCACATGTTCTGGCCCGATCCATCATTGGCCCGTCAAAAACGGGATGGGGTGGGTTGACCCATCAAAGTGATACAGGTGGAAATTAATAATTCGCCCTGTCAAATGGTGGGTTGGCGGGCTGACCCGTCATTTTTTGAATTTTTTTCTTTTTTTTTATAATTTTGTAATTTTAGATTTATTTACTTGGTTGTAGTAATTAATATCATTTTTTTTGGACAGTAAAAATGCAAAGAAGAATAATAGAATTGAATAAAACTTTAATATTTTAATAAAAGAATGTTTAATACCTAACAAAATAAAGTAAATATCAACAATATTTCGATAAATCAAATGATTTATAAAGAAATTAATATAAATATAGTTTTATATAAAACATTGATCACCATCAATTTTAGTTTCAAAAGTTTGAGATTCTTCTTTAAAAGTAACAAAAATAAATAAGGTTGTCCTGCCTACCTTTGGTCCACCAGATTGAAGGATTAGACAAATCAAGCCAATACGAGTTGGTAGGTTCAAAAAGTTAATTCACTTTATCATCCTTAGAAATAATAATTATATCATCATGTTGATGATAAAATCAAAAGACATAATAACATAAAAATATATTTTAAACATCTTAATATAAAATCAATTAAAATATTCAAATTTATTAAATAACTAAGATAATTAAGTCTTACATAAAAGTATATAACAACATTTTCACTTTTAACTGAAAATTTTTATTATTATTTACATGATACTTTTATAACAATATTTTGTAAATTTTTATCATGTCAATAATTTTGTGACACTTTTTTTTAAGAAGTTTCACAAATGTAATTCCATGTATGTGCATATCATTTCGAGGCAAGTGCTTCAAAAGTCCAAGTGTGTATTTATTTAGTTTTGTGTTGAGAAGAATCCAACATAAGTTTTGGAAGCAATTAATCGTAGTTTTTCATTGGAGTGCTTTCGTGTTCATAAAAAAACTAAACAAACTATAAAGTATGAATGATTGCACTGTGCATATGCCTTCCACTATCCATTTAAGAAATTTTGTGTTTAAATATATAAATCAGTAACAAAGTCAATTACATTAATTATCAACAATTTTGTCGTCAATCGTTTGTTTTATCATTAAAAAAATTTATCCCATCTCTTTGTAAAAAAATACACTCAAATTAGGCAATTGCTTCTTTGTAAATAAACATTATAAAAGAATTCGTGTATGTATTCGATCATAATATATACAATCTGGGAATAGATTTACCATTTAGCCTAGCTCAAATATAAATTACAAAAAGGGTTAAATATATTTTTTTTATATTTTTTTATGTTTACACAAAATTAGTTTTTTTTTTCCTAATTTAAATTTTAGACCTTAAGGAAATTATTGTAATGGATCATGAGAATGTTAAATAGATTTTCAGTATGAACTAACACTACAAGAAAATCATGAAATAGAAACTAATTTGTAAAAACCAAAATAATTAGTTGCAATAGTAACTAAATTGGAGACCATTTTAGAAACTAATAAAAATTGATTTTTAAATTAGTTTCTATTATTGTCAAATAGTTTCTAAATTGGTATCTAATTAGCAACCAAGGTTTTAACTATCAATTATTTAGTTTCTAAATTTGGTAGCAAAAATTTTAGTTGCTAATTAGATGTCAATTTAGAAACTATTTAACAATAATAGAAACTAATTTAGAAACCAATTTTTTTTTTTTTCTAAAATGTTTCTAATTTAATTACTCTTGCAACTAATTATTTTAGTCTCTAAAAATTGATTTTTATTTTATTATTTTTTTGTAGTGTAAGATGTTAAAATATTTTATATGAACTCATTGTTATCGTAGATGTTATAATATTATAATACCCTGAAAATTTGAAGTTGTTTTGTTAGTTAAGAAAAAAACTGATAAAAACACATTCCAATAATTTTTGTACTACAAATATTAAAAAAAATCTAAAAATATTAAAAAAAAAAAAAAAACCTAAAGTTTGGATTAAGGAGGAAAACTACTTTTGCACACGAAAACATATATTTAACCCATTAAAAAATAAATTTAATTTGAATGCATATCTCAGTTATAGTTTGAACGATTCAAACTTATTGAATATGAACTAATTAAACACAACTTTTTGGTAATACTTAAAGGCAAAAGATTGATTGAGTGAGTCAGAGACACTTGACACATATAAAAGTGTGAATTTAATATTATGAAGCATTGGGCTATGATTAAAGATAAGTATATCCTAATTAAGTAAGTAGAATAGTGTATGATCTACTATTAATCCATAGTCAAATATCTCTTAATACCGACATTAAAGTAACAACAAATACCATGCATTCTACTTGCTATCTGTCATCATCACTGCCAATTTTATTCAAACCCAGAATCATTATAAAATTAAGACTCAACAAGCTTCCATGTTAATAAAATATAGAAATGGAAGTGCCAAAGAGAAAAAGGACAGCTTAATACATATAGAGAAGTTCTTATGCAGATTCTTTAATTAACTACTTTTTGCATAGCTTTTAATTATTCACTAATCGTAATTACAATACTAATTAAACTATTCTGCATAAAAGTTAGGAAAATAATTGTTTACTATTTTCCCAAAGGAGTTTTTTATTCACCAAAAATAATTTTTTTGTTCATGATAAACTGCTTATAGTATAGTGTGCAATGATCATGTTAACCTAGAACTGTTTTGATTTTCACTATTCATTCGTACTATTATAAATTAAAATATATAATGTCAATATTTTCAGTGCATAAGTTTTTCTCTTTTTTTTCATTACATATTTTCAATATTGTTATGGGGATTATTTTTTGACTTACACATTTCATTTTCCAATTTTATTTTTATAATATTAAAATATAATAAATTTAACGATTATTTATTTTAATTAAATTTTGAATTTTAAAATATTTAGAGAATTTTGAATTTAAAAAAAAAATCCAATTTCTTCAAATTTTACCCTTTAAATGACTACTATTTTAAAATTCAAATAGACTTATGAATACTAATTTCGTTTATATATATATATAATAAAATTATAATAATATTTATAAATTTACATCATATATTAATTCAATCAATTAATTAATTAATGACTAGATGTTTCCCCTAAGTCCCTTTTAAAGGTAATTTTATATAGCTACCAAGAAACTTTCTTTGAAATCATACTTTTCTTAACTGTTACTTATTTTTATAATCTATAATCTTCTTCTGTTTATATTTAAAAACTAGAGTTTAAAAATAAAAATAAAACTATATTATTCAATCAAATGTTTTTGTAAATTTAAAATTTCATTTACATATTTAGATATATTTACTTATTTTAAACTTTTACAACTAAAAAGTTATTAAATAAAAAATAATTTTAGAGAAACAAAATAATCAAGTTACTATATTAATTAAATTAAATATAATTTTAGATACTAAAAAAATTATTATCTCTAAAGTTTATTTTTATTTAATATTTTTTTATAATAATAATGATTTTAATTATTTGGTTTTATTCTCAAAAACTACACTTATTAAACTACCCTTAGTTTTATTTATTGGAGATAATATTTAAATTTAAAATTAAGAATATGCTAGAACGATGATATTAAATAAGTTTGAAATATTTATATTTCAATTCCACTAAGCATACAATCTCTTTTTCTTCTTCTTTTTAGAGCAGAAGTAAAATATGTTGGACACTGACACTAGTTTTTTATATCAATCCAAAATAAATTGAAATATTTAAGAGATACTCCAATTTTTTTTTTATATATATTTAAGAGATAATTTTTTTTTTTATAAACTATACCTCCAAAACACCTAAGACCCTGATGTGATATTCAGCATAAGTGACAATAATACAAATAATTTGACCAAGTACTTCCCTCCTCCAATAAATGTATATTATCTTGTAGATGTTGAAGGAATGGTGTTCATAACACAGAACACTATTTGTGATACTGATATATACACGAGTAGCAACTGAGAAAGTGCAGGAATTCAGTGGGAGAGTGAAAAAGGCAAAGAAAGAGTAATTGAGAAGGTAAGCATGGCGCCACTATCACAACAAAAGTGCATGCACACACATACCTTCCCTCAAAAGTCTGTGCCGTCCTCAAAAATATTCATGAGTGACCTACTTACTTATCTTGCATGCCACCCAATATATGTATATATGGATGATGATGTAGCCCTAATGTGAAGGGCAAGATGAAAAACAATATTGTTTCCAAGACTTAGGGGACCCATATAGATTTTAGTACTTGATAAAGTTAAAAATTTGAAGAACACCCTTGATTGAATGTAGCATGAATTGAAGGGTTTTGAGAGATGGATTTGGAATTGAAAGAGGCAAGACGCCGTCTAGTGGAGACCCACCAAGATGATTAGTGGCAACAACTCCATTCTTATTTCTTACAACAATTAACCTACCTACCTTCCTCCCTATATGTTCCCATCCATACTTTTCATTACTATCAAATTCCATTACCTACACTTAATTACAAAACCCAAGATTTTTTAGGTCATTAGGGTAGAATATCACATTCTTTTCATTCTTTCTTTGCAACTTACATTAATGATTTAGTGTATGGCATCCTTTTAGTTCTTAATTACAAGAAAAATGTTTAAGATTTGATTTAAGTGGTTTTCTAGAACATAGTTGAAAATAAAAGTAAGTTTTTAGTTCTCACACATTTAGTTAATATCAAGAGTTTCTTAATGCTTTATTTAGATTGGAAGATGAATTTGAAAAAGAGGAAAATGATGGATTTGAGAGGTAGAAGAGTGGAAAGTGAGGTTGTTTTGAATAAAGTGAAGGAAAATGAAGGAAAAAATTATGAAAGTTTGTGAATGATATGATGAGTGTTATTGATATTTTTTTAAATTGATAAAATTGTAAGATTACAATTTTTACTTTGTGGTTAAAATTAATTTAAAGCAAAATATGATTACTTATTTGTACATGAAATTCACCTGTCATTAAAACATTATTCTTGATACGATTCGTGAATTCAGTTGAAAAAAAAAATACGAATTATCTGACATAGTGGATACATGCAAAATTGTTGAAAATGAATTTTGATAGAATTAAATAAAATTGAAATAGAAATAATCATAAAAGATTTAAGCAAAATTGTAAGTTTTGTAAAACTTAATAAAATAAACCCGTATTAGTGTAAAAATTCAGCGCCTAATTAATATTAAACATAAAATCGTACAATACAATATGATGAAAACAGAGAGTTAAAATACAATAGTTAAGCCAAAAAAATAATCATATGATAACAGCTATTATTCGAAAGAGTCTTGGAAGTCATCATATTTTTGTTGGAGTTGGTCATTTCTTTGATTAACCCTCTCAAAACCTTAGTTGATATTGATGTCAAAGTATTTAATCCTTGCTATAGCTCCAAAATATCACTCCAAAATTGTGAAAGCATTTGAGAATCATGAGGGACTAGAGCTTGAGGTGCAATGTCTTCTTCATGGTTATCGAGTATTGGTTGGTCTTGTTCATCATCCTTGTCATATATTGTTAACATGAACGATATTTAATTTATTCAAGATTTTTCAACCAAAATAATGTGACCAACCAAGTTTCACGAATGCATCGATGGATAAGTCCATGTCATATTCAGTCATGATTTGCACAATCAGAATGTCCTATGGAAGAGGCATGTTGTTATTCTTGTATTTGATCATATGTTGCATGATGTAATGAGGTATCAATATATTATTTTTCACGATCCATAATATAAAAATGTCTTCATGCAATAATTGAGAAAAATTGTTGGCGGACTCAATATGTGCATGAACATGTAATGCAATATTCTATAATTAATATTCATACTATTACATTCCTAACAATTCAACCGTGCATCTTTGGTCTAATCATGAAACTTAATGTCATATCACGATCGTAGTTGAGCTCTTCAAGGATGTTTGAAGATGACAATTTTTTACCATGGCTTCAAATTAGCCAAAGTCAAAGAATCTGAATGTCTGATTTGAATCTTCTTCTTATTGATCTCAATATAAATGTTACCAAGTTTTATGATCTTCAAGTTCAAATAAAACACTTTAATCAAATCCTCAAATTTTGGAGCTTTTAGTATAAAATATTGTTTAAAACCTTGAAAGTGTAAATGATGGTAAAAGTAAAACTATGCAAATAATTAGAAATTCATGATCTTAGGTGTCATGTCAAGACTATTCTGGTGTAAAATCTATTTTCATGATCAATCATTTAATCACGTTTTTTAGAAAAATGAAACATTGTGTTTGATTTAAGACATAATATCTAATATAATATGTTGTTTATATTCCATCTTAAAATGTCTTTCACATCTAACCACGGAATTTAATATGTTATGATTAATTAAATTTTATAAAAATATTAAATTAATTTAGATGTAAATATGTAATTTACATATGTGATCTTTCATATTGTCTACTTAAGTTAATTATTTCTAATCTATTTGATTCAATCTAAAAAGTTTCATTACAATCAAAATTATTTTTTCATTACAATCAAAATTATTTTTTAATATACCATTTTTTGTGAAATTTATTCATAACTATTTTTTTTTATTGAAGTTTAACATAATTATTACACAATAAAACTTTTCAATACATGATTACTAGTAAAAGACATACTTATGATAAAATTATAATTTATAGAAATAATTAGTGTTTCAATACAAACACAAATCCAAATGTAAATATTTTTTAATTTAAACAAATTATATACTGATAATATATTTTCTTACAAAAATTACATATTGTTATGTATAATAAATTTCTTAAATTTCATAATAAGTAGTTAAATAGTTATGATTACGATATTTACTAATTATAAATATAAAAAAAATACTGACAATATATGAAATTTGAATTCATATTTTTTTATATAATAATGGAGATCGGTTTAATAGGTTTAATATTGTATATTTTTAACTTTGAAATCTTTATATTAACCTAATTTCTCTTTCACTCTAATCAAATACAAACTCGTCATAATCAATTACAATAACATGCAAATAACGGTAAAGAATGGAGTTCTTACTTGGCGATGATCAGAAGATTGTGAGAAGGAGATGTCACCAAAATCGATTATGACAACCAGATCAACAATGAGGTCAAAATGAAACAACGAGATCATCTTCATCCAAGTAAGTGCATGTAATAGAATCCTCCTTAATCGATTATGGACATATTATGCTTCAAAATGAAAAACATAATCAATCATCATGCAAGGATAATTGATTATGTGCTTCATTTTAATGCATAATGAATTATCCAACCCATAATCAATTATGAAGAGTTATATATGCAATGAACGAAACAGGCAAGGGAAAACAATATCACACCACACTAGCAAGGAAGCTAAAGTTCAAAATAAAACCACACCATGAACAAAGCCACGAAGAACAGAATCACATCAACATAGACTAAGACGTTCCTTAAACACACCACCTACAACATAACACACATATTACAAGCTTAGCTAATTCAAACCATGCAAATCACAAAACTAGAAAACTCAAACACATCATGCACACATAATTGATTATATAAAGTATTATAATAGATTATGGCTCTTATATAATTGATTATGACCTTTGTGAAATCAGTCTTCAAAGTCATGCTCTTACTTTTTGAAGGGTAACCACACTCTCAACAAACCACCTTGACGATGTTGGTTATTAATTCTGATTTTATTATTATTAATTCTGATTTTATTACCCTTAAACTATTTAACCGTTATATTGCATTAATGGTCAGTTTACAGGTCTGTTAGTATTCCTATTTTATAGCTTCCAGTAATTGTAATTTTATTATATATATATATATATATATGTGTGTGTGTGTGATTGAGTAAATCAAAATGAATAAGATCAGTTTTGCAATTTTGTGCAATTACGTTCAATTAGTTGCTACAACCTTTTGCCTTCTCTTATTTCCTTCAATTAGTTCCTACAACTGGTATCAGAGCCAGTCTGTTATCATGAACTCTACCCAATTATCAGTCACTATCCTTGATGGAAAAAAATTACAATCGGTGGTGTGTGCAGATGAAAGTTTTGTTTGATTATCATGAGTTATGGGATGTCGTTGAGAGTGGAGTGTTTGCATTAGTTGCTAATGCAACTGAGGCGCAACGAGTAGCGCATTGTGATAAGAAGAAGAAGGACAATAAGTCTTTGTATCTCATCCATCAAGGGATGAATGACAAGACGTTTGAGCAGATAGAAGGAGCAACAACTGCCAGTGAGGCTTGGACAATTTTGTCAACCAATTATAAAGGTGATGATAAGATCAAAAGGGTGCGCCTTCAAACCCTAAGACGCCAATATGAATTGCTGCAGATGGAAACCACAGAGACTATTGATGTCTATATAAATAAAGTTCTTGCCTTGACAAATCAGATGAAGACCAATGGTGAAATACATTCGGAGCAGACAAAGGTGGAAAAGATTTTGAGATCTTTAACTCCTAGATTTGAACATGTTGTTGCCGCAATTGAAGAGGCCAATGACATTTCAAAAATGACAGTAAGGTTATTGTCTGGTTCTCTACGAGCTTATGAGCAGCGGATGAATGACAATAAGATTGAAAAAGCAATTGAACAGGCTTTAGAAGCACAAGCCTCAATTGGTAGCTCCTATCATAAACATGGTAGCTATTTCAGCAAAGGTCATGGTGGCCAGAATCATGGAGGCGCTTGGTGCGGGGAACGTGGTCGCGAAGGACGAAGAGGCATTTATAATAAATCAAATGTTGAGTGTTATAATTGCCATAAACGTGGCCATTATGCAAATGAGTGCAGATCAAAAAATGATAATCATGCTTCCAATTGTGCTCAAGAAGATAGTAATCACGAACAAGATGAAGAGGATCATGAAGTATTAATGACAACCACATCAAATGAAACTCCAAACAACCAGACTTGGTATTTGGA
>Ga0123342_1008937_pt1 | contig 12279 bp, 14 predicted proteins | sample Turbeawhitnodule_FD_89960 | JGI IMG/M metagenome (GOLD analysis project Ga0123342, IMG submission 89960) | Root nodule microbial communities of legume samples collected from Mexico - Turtle bean Mexico white nodule | ecosystem: Host-associated > Plants > Roots > Nodule | place: Mexico: Nepantla... | reverse complement strand
TCCCACCAAAAACAAGTCACATGGGAGGTGTGACCTTTTTCTACTATGACACCTCCTAAAAACTACACCTACACCACTCTCCTAAGTCACATGGACAATGTGACTTTATTTTATATTTTCACAGTCCTTTATTTAATAACCACACCTCCTAAAACTATACAAGAGTATTTCAAAGCTTGGCCTTGCCCTTCATGGGATGGACTTGGGCTCTTTGGGCTTTGGCCTTCTTGGGCTTGGGCTTTGGGTTTGGGCCTCATCTTTATTTTATGTCTTTTTTTAATTTTGAGAAGACTAGAAGGAAGAACTTCAAATGTGAGGGTGGATGTCCTCTTCCTCTATTAATAAAAGCCTCTTTTATTTGATTCTCATCAATTTCTCTTCTACATCATTCCAGCTACTTAGACTCTGGTTTGGATGCGACTTTAACCATTTTTTTGCTTTTCCTGCAAGTGAAAAAGGAAATAGACGCAAACAAACAGATTCAATATCATTTTCCTTGAAGCCCATGGTCCCAACCAACTCATAGAATGTGGATAGATGGGTATAAGGGTCTTCATGATCCATTCCAGTGAATTGATGAGTGTTGATTAAGCTAAGAAAAGCTGGCTTCATTTCTAATGATTTGGTGGCAGAAGGTATGACTATGCTGGAGAAATGCCTTGGTCCTTGTTGCATAGCAGAGTCACCCAATGTCCTTCTAAATGGATTTTGTCTATTTTCAGCCATTTGGAACTCTGTTTGATTGTGTGAGTTGAGAGTGTTGGAAGATTCTTTTTTTTTTGTCCTTGCTTCTTCTTTTCTTCTCTCTTCTTGCTCTGATTTTTTCTAACTGTCTTTTCAATTTCTGGATAAAATTCCAATAGATCTTCAGGAACTTGTCCTCTTAATAACATGTATCTAAGACAACTCAAGCAAGGATTAACACAGGATAAAAGAATAATATCTAAAAAAAGTGTCTATTCACAAAGAAAACAAACTATTCAAAATACTTAATAAGTTATGCTTCAGAAATTCTTAAAAGAAATTGTTCCCCGACAACGGCGCCAAAAACTTGTTGATTTTTCTCGGCAAGTGTACCGAATCAACTGTAATATAATACTCTTTAAAGTACGAATGTCGAACCCACAGAGAACAATTCTAATTAAGATGTTCTATTATAAAACTCATTAAGTATAGAAAATAATTTTGAGAACTTTTTCATAAACAAATTAGAGATTTCACAAGTAACTCAAAGATTTAGGGTTTGATTCAACAAAAAACAAAACTAACTTATCAAATATAGAGAAAGATACTTGGGAATGAATTGCGTCTATCTCAATTATTTGTATTTTGAATAATACAATATATAATACTCAAAACTACTTATTCTTGATGCTTAATTTAAAGTCATTCAACTTGATTCCTCACAGATGAAATTCATAAGATAATTTCTCAAATACTGATTCCTCAAATATCTAACAAATCATCCAGCTTTATGAACAAAATTATGATGCAATTAATAACCTGAAATCCATTCCTAACATTACAAGTTATCAAGTATTTTCGTCTATTTCAAATCCTTAAAGGTACTTTCCAATTATATTTAAGGATCATAATCAAGACTCCATTGATCAGATAAAATCAAGAAATAAGCTTGAAACGAAAATACCAAAAACGAGTAGAAAAGAGAATATTATATATATATCACCAAGAATACATTTGATCAAAGTAGATTACATTCAATCCCAAGTTAGAAAGCACTTAGCCATTCATGATAGCTCCTCCAATCTTCATTCTTGATTTGGATTGCATAAGAAGGGTTGATCTGAGCACGTTCTTCTCCTAAGAACAGAGGTCTCCTTCTTCTCTCACTAACTTCTCTCTAAAGATCCAATCTTTTTCCAACCCTTCTGTTTTCACTTTGTTCCAAAATTTATATATTGAACTTTTGCTCAAGCTAGCCAATTTAGCTTAGGCTAGATCTTTCAGTGCATTTTTAGCTTGAGCTAGAAATTCTAGCCTGGGCTAGATTAGTACTGCACCTTTAATCAACTCTGGACAATTTTAGCTTGAGCTAGCAACTCTAGCCTAGGCTAGATTAATATTGCACCTTTAATCAACTCTGGACAGATTTAGCTTGAGCTAAATCCTCTTGAGATCCAATTAAGTTTTTTCTTTCTTTCTTTCAATGCTTCATATTCATCTGCAATTTACACAAAAATGGAGATTAAATTTCTTTATTTGTTTCTTGGTTTAAAATGTATAATCAGATTCAATAATTCTCAGATTAGGGTAATTTTCTTACATTAAGCAACAATTACGTACCGTACGGGCCTCGGGCGTTGACCAAAGTCAACATGATGGGACCCCGAAGGGGGAACCCCCTAGAAAGCATAGCAGGCCAGGAGAGTGTCTCCTCCTGATACCCACGGGTAGGGGTGATCGTGGAGGAGGCGGCACAGGAGGAGGGCGTGGAGGCCTCGGGCCTCGACACCTCAAACAGTAAAAGATGGACAAAGAAAGGTGGTTTTCAAGCCACACCCTAGTTACTAGTAGGGAGAGACCCAACTCACGAAGGACCCGTGCATGGGGTGTAGTGACACGACAGTATGCACCACCGTTAGAGAACCTCTAGGACCGAAACGACCCGCAAGGGCCACGTCTTAGAGGGTGATCTGCATGCATGGTAAGTGAGTAAGGCATGGAATTCCCAGGGCGGATGACTCAGAGATTGGGTGCATGAGTTGGCATCCAAGCAGTCACCCCCGCGCCAGCTGCACTACGACAAGGCAGTCTTACACACTGGATGGCCCTAAGTTTGGGCGTTAGGGTCGCTAAGGTGCGCCTACAGAATGCCTAAGTCACGACGAGACCGGAGGGAAATAACACCAAAGGTATATAAGGTTGATAGCAGACATAACTAAGGTACGTTTTGACATTTTCACATAACACTCTACGCTTTCGTTAGTACAAGTTAGGCATTTCTAAGAATGAGCAGAGTGAGAAAGAACACACAGTGATCTAAGAGTGATAGTTTAGTGTTCATTGCCCGAGATACTAACTTGACCGTTAGGGTGCAAACGGCCGCAACGACGCCCTTTGTTTCTCTGTTTTCAGGTGTTTCTACCGGAGGATGGGAATGTTGGAGCGAAGGGTTCTTGGAAGCAAAGTCAACAGACACGCACGAAGACGTTAGGTCAACTGTCGGGAACATTTGGCGCCCACTGTGGGGCACGATCTAAAACATCTGTCCCAACCGCAAGAAAGTTTAGAGTTTCATCAAGAAGTTCAAGATTCACCGAAGAAAGATCAAGATTCATCAAGAAAGTTCGAAGACTCGTTAAGACAGTTCAAGAATCATCAAGAAGTGTTCAAGAATAAGGAATACCAGGCAAAGTTCCACGCCGTGTGTGGGGAGTGAGAGCTTGACCCTGCAGCAGGTGATGGGGATGATGCAGAACCTCCAGGAGGCGATGGCGGCGTCGAGGGCGGAACAGGAGCATATCCAGCTAGACCTTGCGGCATCGCAAACAAGAAATGAGGAGTTGCGTCGCAGGTTGCACAACCAGGTTGGGAGTCGCGAAACAGAGGATCAAGAATGCTTTACGCCTCCTAGAGAGTTCCCCATGCCCTTCTCGCAAGGGATCATGGATGCGGTGATACCATCCACGTTCGTAGGGCCGAAAGCTACGTTTACTGGTGTGGAAGATCCAGAGGCACAAATCACTGCGTTTCACAGGTAGATAATGCTGGTTGGCGGCTTTGACGCCATGAGGTGCAAGCTGTTCATGATACATCGCGAACCGCGCTCCTCCACCCATTTCTTACGACCTCTTTGACGTAAGGCAGTATCAAAGGGAGACGCTAAAGGAATTTGTGAATTTTTTTGGGGCGCAGGTTGTGAAGGTCGCCACCAAGGATGAGACGATGATGGTTCATGCATTTTGGAAAGGGATTTGTCCTGGCCCTTTCAGTGAATCTCTCATCAGAAACCGCCCCAAGACCTTTGCTGAGATTAGGCGTCGTGCGATGGCGCGCATCGCAACAGAAGGTGAAGTAAATGAAAAGCACGCGTGCATTGTCCCCACGTGCACCGGCGCGTGCACAACCATGAAGGTGCATGAGGCTGCAATGGGCAAGAAGACCCAGGGAAGGAAGCAGCCTTTTTTAGGCTAGAAAGCCCAGGCCAAGGGGCGTGAGAGGGAGAATAAGCCCGTGAGGCACAATTTTGTGGTGGAGCTGAAGGATCTCATCGCAGTGCCCAACATAGAAGAAAGACTGAAGATCCCAGCAAAGACTGACAAGGTGTTGGGACCCCACAAGGATGCATGGTGCGAGTTTCACCAGGCGTTTGGACACCCCATACGCAGTTGTTTGGCGTTTGGGCATTAGCTGGATGAGCTGGTTAAGAGCGGGTTTCTGAATGATTATTTGGCAGAGTCACAAGGAGTTGGGGCCTCAGCAGCGTCAGGGGAATATCAAGGGCATGAGATGCTTGTACATGGGGAAGTCCATACAATCTCGGGTGGATTCCCAGGAGGAGGGTGTACCGCCTCTCAGCGCAAGAGGTATACACGTTCGGTAATGTCGTTAGAAGTGCAGGTGGTGGATGAAGTGCTTGACGTCGACCTCGCTTTCACGAAGGCTGACCTTCACGACGTCATTCCACATGATAACGACCCTGTAGTGATTCAGTGGTGAATGTAAGGAGGAAGGTGCACAGGGTGTTAGTGGATTAGGGCAGTTTAGCAGGTGTAATGTTCTCGTCTACCTTCAACAAGTTGTAGTTGTCTCCTGACCAGTTCAGGCCCTACACAGGGTGCTTGTACGGGTTTGTTGGAGATCAGGTGGAGGTGCGGAGGTACCTGGAGTTGAGGACCACCTTCACAGATGGCTCCACCTCCCGCACAGAGAATATAAGGTACCTAGTGGTTAATGCACACTCTGCGTATAATGTTTTGTTGGGAAGACCAACTCTTAACAGGTTAAGGGCTGTGGCGTCGACATGCCACATGAAGATGAAACTGCCAGACCTGAGGGGAAGGTGATAGTGATCAAGTCTGACCAACATGAGGCTAAGAGATGCTATGATAATAGCCTCAAAGCCAAGAAGAGGGTGTTCATGGTGGTAGAACGCCCGCCAGTCAAAGAGGACCGCGCAGGAGTTGCTCGCACGGAAAGCGCTCGGGAGAGGCGACCCAAGCCAGTTGGGAACATGGTGGAAAGGCATATTGGTGGCAAGACGTTTAAGTTGGGTAAGTCATTGGACCAAGCGGAACAATACCAGGTGGCGGGGGTAATAGCTCGTCATCTGGACGCCTTCGCATGGTCCACCTCGAACATGCCAAGGATAGACCCGGACTTCTTGTGCCACCGCCTTACCATGGATCCTAAGGTGAAGCTCGTTCACCAGAGAAGAAGGAACCTCAACGAAGAGAGGCGTCTGGTGGTCTAGGAAGAGACAAAGAAGTTGTTGGACGCTGGCCACGTCAGGGAAATTCAATACCCTTAGTGGTTGGCGAATGTGGTCTTAGTAAAGAAGGCCAATGGGAAGTGGAGGATGTGCGTAGACTTCACTAACCTCAACAAGGCGTGCCCTAAGGATTCACACCTCCTGCCCAGTATTGATGCCTTGGTAGATAGCGCCTCGGGATGCAGGATTCTCAGCTTCCTGGACGCGTTCTTAGGGTATAACCAGATCAAAATGCACCCCGGAGACGAGTGTAAAATAGCGTTTATGACCGAGATGTCCTGTTATTGATACACGATGATGGCATTCAGTCTGAAGAACGCAGGAGCTACATATCAGAGGCTGGTGGACAGGGTCCTTGCACCCATGTTAGGGAGAAACGTCCACGCCTACGTAGATGATATGGTGGTGACCTCGTAGGAGAGGGGTCAGCACGTAGCTGATCTTGAAGAGTTATTTGCTACAATAGCGAAGTATCGTTTGAAGCTAAACCCCGAAAAGTGTGTTTGGGATCGAGGAAGGGATGTTTTTGGGTTTCCTACTCACCGAGCGTGGGATAGAGGCAAACCCAGAAAAGTGTGAGGCGATCCTTGCTATAAGGAGCCCTGCTTCGGTAAAGGAGGTACAACAGCTGACAGGGCGAATGGTTGCCCTGTCTAGATTTGTATTCGCTGGAGGAGACAAGGGCCACCCTTATTCCCTGTGTTTAAGGAGAAACAGCCGGTTCGTGTGGACCGCAGAGTGTGAGGAGGCGTTCCTCAAGCTGAAGGGGTATCTGGTCGCTCCTCCCGTGCTGTGTAGCCACGGTTGGGCGTGCCGCTCCAGTTGTATTTTGCCGTATCGGAGCGAGCGATTAGCTTAGTCCTCGTCCAGGAGCAGGACCAGACTCAGAGGCCAATATACTTTGTAAGAAAAGTATTGCAGGGGCCAGAGGTGAGGTATTAGGCCCTGGAGAAGGCGACCCTAGCCATTGTGTTCTCGGCCAGGAGTCTTCGTCAGTACTTCCAGAGCTTCACAGTGGTGGTAATGATGGACCTACCTATCCAGAAGGTGCTGCAGAAGCCAGATGTCGCAAGAAGAATGGTGCGCTAGGCGGTAGAGCTCTCGGAGTTCGACGTTCATTACGAACCCCGAGGCCCCATTAAGGGCTACGTGTACGCATATTTTGTAGTGGAACTCTCCCCAGGGAGTGCGCAACCAAAGGAGGAGGTTAGTTTTCGTTGGGTGCTATCGGTGGATGGATCCTCCAACCAGCAGGGAAGTGGAGCGGGTGTGATCTTAGAAGGGCCGAACGGGCTGTTGATCGAGCAGGCCCTGAGGTTTTCTTTCAAGGCAATCAACAACCAGGCAGAGTACGAAGCCCTCATACCTGGGATGCTCCTGGCTAAGGAGATGGGGGCACAAAGCTTACTAGTAAAGAGTGACTCCCAGCTAGTTACGGGTCAGGTCACCAGAGAGTACCAGGTTAAGGACCCCCAGATGGCTGAATACCTGGGGTACGTCCAAGCCCTGAGGAAGGCGTTCGCGGTTTTTGAGTTGGTGCACGTCCCAAGGGAGCAGAATGCCCGTGCTGACCTACTCGCCAAGTTGGCCAGTTCGGGCAAGAGGGGAAGGCAGAGGACAGTGATACAGGAGACCCTCAAGACACCACGGACGTTTGTTGCTGATAACAAGGTAGGCGTCCATCAGATCAGTACGGATAGGGAAAAGGCGAGAGTCACCGATCGCTGACTCAAGAAACACTGAGGACGCCCAATGTAAGTGCCTATCCGGTCTTGGTAGGAGAGGGGGATCCCATGCAGGTATGCGCGGTGGAAGAAGGGCACACATGGATGACACCCTACAAATGCTATTTGGCTGATGGGATACTCCCAGTGGAGCCCGAGGAGGGCAAGAAGATAAAAAAAAATTCTGCCAAGTACACCCTTCTGGATGGGGAGCTGTTCAGGCACAGTTTCACTCACCTGATCCTGGTGTGTGTGAGTGGAGAGCAGTGTAAACGTATAATGGCAGAGCTACATGAGGGAATTTGTGGTAGCCTTGTGGGAGGACGCTCTTTGGCGTCCAAGGTAGTCCGTGCGGGTTATTATTGCCCCACAATGAGAGAAGTATCTGGTAGTGCCCAACGGTGTAAGCAGTGTCAACAACATGCTGATTGGTGTGAGGCGCCTCCAGAAGAGCTGAGGTCGATTTACAGCACATGGCCCTTTCACACGTGGGGAATCGAGATTATGGGGCCCTTCCCTTTAGCGATAAGGCAGATGAAGTATCTGGTAGTGCCCATCGAGTGGCACAGATTACAGTCCACAAGGTGCAACACTTTGTGTGGAGAAATATAGTATGTTGTTTCGGTGTGCCAAGGCTCCTTGTCTCCGACAATGGTACACAGTTCGCAAGCCAGCAGCTGGGCAAGCTATGTACAGAGGTCGGGATAAAGCAGGTGTTCGCATCAGTCGAGCACTCTCAGACAAATGGGCAGGTAGAGTCCGCCAGCAGAATCCTGCTCAGGGGTTTCAAGAGGAGGCTCGAGAAAGCTAAAGGGACCTGGGCGGAGGAGGTTTTTGGAATAGTGCAGGCCTACCACACCACGCCTCAGTCCACCACTGGAGAGACACCTTTCAGCTTGGTGTACGGGTCGAAGGCAATGATCCCAGTTGAGATTCAGGAGAGCTCACCACGCTTCCAGAGCTTCGTGGCCGAGGAGTCCAATGAAGAGAGATGGGTGAACCTAGATCTGCTGGACGAGGTGAGAAAGGAGGTGAGGATCAAGGCTGAAGCAGTAAAGAGAAGGGTGGAGCATAAGAACAGTTCCAAGCTAAAGCCCAGACAGTTCCAAGTCGCTGACTTGGTAATGCGGAAGGCTCACCCATACCAATTGGAGAACAAGTTGTTCCCCAAGTGGACTGAAACAATTCAGTTCAATTTAAAACTTTTTAATTCAATTTGTTTAGTAATTTAGTTCTGAAACAATTCAGTTCAATTTAATTTGGAAATGGAAATGGAAATAGTAAGCCGATATATTTTAAAACAGCACACTACCTATGCAACTGTACATCAAACTAGGAACTCTACCTCCAAAAATTAGGCAAAGAATGAATATCAGATGATAAAGCATAAACCAAACTGCCTACAGATAACACATCTGTCTAAGCATACGGGCGCGCATCGACATACTTCCGAGTTTTCACAATTAAACTGTTGACTAAAAGACTTTTACTTACACAAAAAGCATCAATAACAATGACATGTTAAAGCATCCGAGCATGTGTACGGCCTCAGTCTTTCCTCTATCTCTTGAGGGGTAGGCAATGGTTCAAATCTGTATACGACACTCCTTGCACAACAGAAGTAGTATAAATTTCTTCGAACTCCTCCATTGAATGGATGCACTCTTTCCAGAATTCCCTTGACGATTAATTGGATGTGTTCATTATAGATATCCCCAAAACATGGTTGGCAAGTGAAAAAGATACCCAAAATAACAGTTCAACCATTTAATACCAACATATACATGTTGTTGCTGATAAATTGAACCCAACAAAAGAATCACATTCTAGCAAAATGTTTTATTTATTGATTTAAGGTAAAAATATGAAATCATACAAAAACATCATAAAACAAACTTATCTAATAGTGAATTCGTCTTCTCCTTACAAGTTCAAAGGTAGTTTGATTTGTTAAAATAAGATAACTGCAGAAAAGACAAAACGACTGTCATTCTGAAATATAATACTCGACTATACATTCAACATAATGGAGAGAAAGGGTCAGAGTGTAAAAGAGGAAGAACAAGTTCCATATTTCATTTTACGTACAGTTATATTGGCAAAACAGAGCTGCTAAGATTAGATTATATGCCAAATGAAAATAGCACCAAACTCACCGAATACAAACCACTAAGAAATTCCATTATGCATACCCTAGAATAGTATTTGATGTTTCAGATACATAAAATTGAATTAGTAAAGATTATCGCCGTTACATTCTTCTCTTTTTACACTTTTGTACCAACCAGGTCATCGGGTGTGATGACGTGTCTAGCACGTGACTACGTGAGGCGTGCTTAGCAGAGCACGTGGCTAGAGAAGGGCGAGTGGTTCAGAAGCTAGTGTAGTCGCCGCTCGCGAAAGCGGCGTGCTACAACGTACATGATCGGTTGTCGCCGAGATTGTATAACATCGATGTGTTAGACGATTGGCGACCGGGTGACCTGACGTCGCTGCAAGAAGCACGTCGCCGGATTTCCCAACAGACTTAGTTAAGGCTGCTGGGAACTCAGAAGAGTAAGTCCAAGCGTGTAAGTCCAATGAGATGATTGTTGCGCTAGCATGGGGCATGGAGGTCGAGTAGGCTGAAGGGAACAGCTTGCCCATCAGCGAGAGGATTCCCAGAGTGGACATTCGCTGGTGGCAAGGTTCCCCCAGCTAGAACATGCATGGTGTAGCAATAAGGAAGGTACCACCAACGACAAGCGATGTCACAGAGATGGTGCATTTTGCTCACCCGATACTCGCCTTGTCAGGTGGTGTTCTAGGGCATATTGCGTGCTAGCTTGCTCCTTGAGTAGAGGACTTAGCCGCGCGGCTGGTTACTACACAGAAATAACGTTTAAGTTGCCCTAACCCAGATGATGACACGTGTAGGGTTGGATGCTACCTGTTACTCCAATACAACTGATGACACGTGTAGGGTTGGATGCAATAGAGAAATGACGCTCAAGCTATCCTAGCTCAGATGATGACATGTGTAGGGCTGGGCGCTACCTGCTATCCCAGCCCAGATGGTGACACGTGGAGGGCTGGATGCGAGCCACGCGTCCAAAAGCATAACGGCCAGGAGAGAGAAGAAACCTAGCTATAAAGGTAAACTTAACAGAATTTGCAGAAGTACGTTTTTCATTACGGCTCATTGCTAGGGTTGTGTGCCTTTAGTACGGTTCTACAGAGCATATTTTCTCTCAGTTTTTGGGTGTTCTTGTTACTGAGTTGAGCGTCGGAGCGCCACCGGCCGCAGAGGTGCCACCTTCCTTGTGTTTTCAAGTTCTCAAAGAGGTTTTCTGTGGTGGGGACTTGAAGGGCACGTGGAGTCAAGCCGGTGAGGAGGTTCGTGACGAGGCAACGCTCTAGCGCTAAGTCAACCGGCAGGATCATCTGGCGCCCACCGTGGGGCCGTATAAAAGGTGATTCCGAACCATAGTTCGTGTTTGTTGAGGTTTTGGTGCTTTCTGTTCGACTGCTCGTTGTCGCAGTCGGTTTCTGGAGTTTTCACCGTTTGCTTGGAGTTTCTTTGAGCTGCTGAGTTTGCTGAGAAAGGATAAGAACAACGCGATCTAGTTCAGTCGCGCCGTCGACAGTTGAGGATGTTGTGTCCATGACGCAGGTGATGTATATGATGAGGACGCTGCAGGAGAACGTAGCTGCATCACGTTCTGAACAAGAAAGAATGCACGAGGCGCTGATGGCCTCGCAAGCTAGAAATGATGAGCTCAACAGGATCAACGAAGAGCTGCGTAAAGCTATTCAAGAGCGGGAGAACGCATGGTCGGGAACAGATCCGCGCCCCCGTCCCCACTGCGTAGCTTTCCCATGCCATTTTCTCAAGAGATCATGGACTCGGTGGTCCTAGCCAATACAGTGGCGGTGAAGGCGTCTTTCACCGGGGTGGAGGACCCCGAGGCTCATCTCACGGTGTTTCACACTCAGATGATGCTCTCGGGGGGATCAGACGCGATTTACTGTAAGGTATTCATGAGCACTCTTAGTGGAACAACGTTGGACTGGTTTGTCAGTTTACCTACTGGCCACATTACCACGTTTCAACAGTTTTCCAAGATGTTTGTTTAGCAGTATATAGTGAACAAGGCACCACCATTGGTGTCTTATGACCTGTTCGACGTGAGGCAGTACCAAGGGGAGTCTCTGAAGGACTTCCTGAACAGATTCGGAGCTTAGATAGTCCGCTTGCCAGGTAAAGAAGAGGAAATGTTTGTACATGCCTTCAAGAAGGGTGTGTTGCCCGGACCCTTTAGTGAGTCGCTTATCAGGAGTCACCCCGCCACGTTCGCTGAAATCCGGCGACATGCCGTGGCTCACATCGCTGCTGAAAGCGAAGTCTCCGAGAAAAGGGGAAACGTGGCCCCAGCTAAGCCGCGCGCCCAGACGGGGGTCCAGCCGCAAAGAGTAATGGAGGCGGCGGCGGGGAAGAGGGACCAGAGGATGTGTCATCCTTATGACCCTAAGAAGAGTAAGGGGAAGGGGCCGGGGCGGCCCAGAGAGACTAATCGCCCACCAAGGTATGAGTTCGTGATGGGGTTGGCTGATCTGATTGCCATCCCGAATATCGCTGCCAGGCTCAAAGTGCCTGAGAAGACGACAAAAAAGGTTTTGAGTCCAAAACCAGACACGTGGTGTGAGTTCCACAAGAGCTTTGGCCACTCCATCAACTCGTGTTTGGCTTTGGCTTACCAACTCGCCGAGTTGGTCAAGTGTGGATTCCTGAAAGATTACTTGCTGGAAAAGCAAGCGGGCCAATCAGCAGGTTCCCAACCGGCGGGCAATGAAGGACAGCAGCACGAGGTGTCCGTCCACGGTGAGATCCACACCATAGCTGGTGGATTCTCAAGTGGAGGGTGTACTGCATCTCAACGCAAGAAGTACGCGAGGTCGGTGATGTCAGTGGAAGTTTTTGAGGACCACTCACCCGACGTCGACATCACATTCACCAAAGGAGACCTTAGGGACGTTGTACCTCACGACAACGACCCTATTGTGATCTCGCTTGTCACGGCGGGAAGGACTGTCCACCGGGTGCTGGTGGACCAAGGAAGCTCG
>Ga0123342_1008936_pt1 | contig 12279 bp, 8 predicted proteins | sample Turbeawhitnodule_FD_89960 | JGI IMG/M metagenome (GOLD analysis project Ga0123342, IMG submission 89960) | Root nodule microbial communities of legume samples collected from Mexico - Turtle bean Mexico white nodule | ecosystem: Host-associated > Plants > Roots > Nodule | place: Mexico: Nepantla... | reverse complement strand
CTGCAAACATAGATTAAACACATGGATATTTATTTTAGGTGCGAGGTTTGCTTAATCTATGTGTATCGTATGATGTTTTATGTGTGTTTCATGTGTTGCGCGTCTTATTAGAATTTGAGAAAAGATTGCACTGTGTTGTGTTGTCGGTTAGACGAAACACTTGCGTCTTACATGATTTATTATTTTTATAGCACTATTTTCTAATATATCAAGTATGATCATGTTTTATACTTAAGTTGTTTTGAAGAACTAAATAAGATCTTGCAATATTGAACTTTTTCCTTGACACTAACTAATAATACATACCAAATGTGACCGTCTTTATTGGTTCATGATAACATATGCTAACATAATTATGGTTGATATAGTTATAATAAATAAATTATTAATAATTAAAAAAATTATTTTATATTCTTATAATTTTAACTTATTCAAACAATTTTTTTTATTTCTAATTGAATTCTCTTCGTTTCATTCTCTCTTTCTCTTTTTTTTTCTTTTTAACGTTATTTAGCATCCATAGACTACAAATTTTTTAGCATCCAAAGACTACAAAAAAAAAGTTCATTTAGTGTCGGTTAAAAGTTGATGCTAACAAATAAAAGTTAATGCTAATTAATCATTAGCATCAGATTTACATAGAAAATGTATCATATTCTAAAAGCCATGTTAATTCATTAAATTTGACTTTTGAGGTTCGACTCTAAATAATGTCGGCTAAGCCGATGCTAATTTTCACTAATTTTTAAATTAATTTTCTAATTAAAGCAATTTAGTCTCGGTCAAGTCAACACAAATGTTTTTTTAATTTTAAAATATATCTAATTGGACATTGGTTAAGTCGACACTAAATGAGATATACTTTTAATATTAATTTAATTTATGACCGTGCAATTGACTCTAATGACAATGACTTAAAAGAAAGGAATCTTGTATTACGTATCCATTATAATCATCGACAAAAATAAAACATAGAAACAAAACACTAGACACAAAAATCTCATGAATCGAAAGACTTTCATGAAGAAATGAGGGTGAATTATCTAATTTAGAGACTAAAAGAATTTAGATACCAATAATTTTTTTTAATCTATAAAATAGTATCTAAAATTATTTTTTTGTCTCTAAAGTAGATTTTTATTTAATAATTTTCTTATAGTGGGAGGTGAGTATGGATGAAGGACATATGTGTGGATAAAGGAGGTAAGAATGGATGAAGGAGATGAGTGTGATGAGATTACAGAAAAATAAACGAGAGAGAAAAATTATATGTTTTGATTGATTAAATATACATATTACCACATTTTTTTTCATCTTTAAATTTGGATCTTTGAATTAAGAATAATGTACAGTTCATATTCTATGTCATAAAAACATAAGAATTCATACCATATAAATAAATAAAATTGGCATCGACAAAGTAAATACTAACTTATATAAATATTAAAGATATATTATATGAATGTCAATTTATATAAATAATAAAAAAATTAACATTAATTTAAATAAATATAAATGTTAAAAATAAATATATTTAACATATAACACTAACCTTATTTATTTTTAATATTTATTTCAATTAACAGGTTGATATTAATTGGACAATAACACAAATATTTTCACTTATTAAAAAAATTAAAAAATAATTAGTTTAGAATTAAAATTGATTAAGTTAGCTCTATTAATGTTTAATCCTACTACTTGGTTTACCTATTATTTTAAAAAATAACTTTATGCTTTTTAATTCTTTTAAAAAAATAGAAGTGACTAAACCATTCTTAAACAACATCATTTGGAAGGTAATATGATATTATCTTTATTCTTTGATTTATCTTGAATGTTTTGTGACATAAAATGTATTAAAAAAGTATAGTCTAAATTTGGTTCTTCAACCGCGTCGTAAGTAAACGATTTCCCATGTATGTGTGATTAAGGGACTCGTGCATAGTCAACGTCGGTGGATGCGGTACAACAACGACACATACTTAGACTCCATCAAATCAACCTTTGATCAGATCAACGCTTTACTTCTAAGATTTGTAAAGGCACGTCAACTGCACTGTACACTCACTGAAGTTCACTGCTCAACCTCATCATTCATTACAATACTCAACCTCAATTCCAACTCCCATTGCCATTTGGTAGATTTACTGTAATGACCAAGCACCGAATCATGACCACACCCACTAGTTACCTCTAGTTTGGTAAGATCTTGTCCTAATCATTACTTCCTCCTCTTCATTACAACCACCAATTCACTTCTTTTTATCCTTTCAATTGCTGCCTTTCAATTTTTCCTTTTACTTTTCTAATTTTCTCTCATTTGCTTCTTATTTGTACGTTTTATTCCAAATTACTACATTTTTTTTATAAAAGTATTCTTTGTAAATTAGCTCTATCCAATTATTTTTTAGACTATTTTGGTTGTTGAATTTTATGAAGTTATATATGTTTTTGAGAAAACTCAAAAGTTGGGATTTACTAATGTCTGGCTGGAATGTGACTCTGCATTGGTTTGTGTTGTGTTTACTGTTAGGACAAATGTTGTTTGGATGCTTTGTAATCGATGGAATACTTGTCTTAATTACTGTGTAAAAATCAGGTTTAGGGCTACTCATATTTTTCATGTAGGGAATGCGTGTGCTGATAAGTTGACTAATTTCGGATTTATTCATATAGAATCATTTCATTAGTATAATAGGCTTCCATCTAGTCTGTTCTTATAATTCTTTATTAATAGGTATAGTCTGCTTATGTATCGTTTTTGTTAACATATGAGTTTTGGTCTAGTTCCCATGTTTTTGTATTTTTTTAATAATACTTTTTCTTTAATAAAAAGAAATTCTATTCAATCAATTTTTTGAAGTTTTGAAATGTAATTAGTTATAAAATAATGATTAATCGGATACGTTATAAGTAGCCTAGAATAAGATATACAAGAGGACACGACTAATATATAAAATACAGAACTTTGGTTATTTATCTTAAGTCCCATGATATTCAATCACATTTTGATTTTATATTTTGGATAATATTAGAATATTTTAAATTATTTCAAGTTTTAATATTTGTAACGTAATATAAATTAACTATTTTTATTATGACAGTAGTGTTAGAGACTAGCACGAGGATTAAATGGTGTGAGGCTGGTCTAGTTTAATTAGTGGTATTGACTTCTACAACTACATTTAATGTTCGAAAATAGAGTTTTCTAATGCATATATATATATATATATATATATATATTTGTATTTGATTTATTTCATAGAGACTATGGAGGGTGCGTGTCCAACTCACTACTTCATATTTCTTAAGTAATTAATATTAAAATGTGTATTAATGTAGTATAATTTTATCTCTTAATTATTAAAATAGGTAAATTTTAAAAAATTATTAAAATTAATAAGTTGTGATTGAAATAGTCACCTTGACACGATTATTATGTTAATAATTTTTTGGGATAAAATTATATCATATTAACAAAATTCTTGATTAACATTGTGTTAATATTTAGTGTGTCTCTCATTTTATCACATTTTTGTTCAAACAAAAATGTAACTTGAGTAAATGTTAATAATTTTTACTTCAATTAATGGAGTTATTTAGCTGAAATAAGTATAGAAGTTTGTAAATTGAAAATTAAAAAGTAATATTGAGAGAAAGTTATGTACTTAAAGTTGACTCAAAGTCGGATATCAATGGGAAATTGACTTGGTAAAATACAACATTTGTGGCTAACCTGCGTGCTACAGTTATAGTCTTGTATACTTGCAAGGTTGTTTTATTTGAATTGTTCAAAGTTGTGGGGACATGAAGAAAAAATGTCATACTAGTGGCAGTAAGTGGAGAATATCACCTACCCACTTTCATCGTGTATGTGATATTTTTGTTGTTTACCTACAATTTATTCAATATACTGCATATTTGTGCTTCAATCTACAATGTAACTTGATTTAGGAGGGGATACATGAAATCATACATCAAAGAGACCTAACCTGTTTGATTAATTTATCGTAGTCAGTATACCTACTAAGTAAATCACAGTTTCATGATTTTTACATGGACTTGTTTTCCAACTACTGGTTTGTATGAAACTAGAGACTAGTATTTTGAGGCCAAAAGGGCCATAATTGGATATTATCAAAGTCCAATTCGGATTCTGCTCGTGTCATATCATCGAAATCAAATGCATGAGTGTGGTGGTCCATTTGTGGCTCAACTGCATAGTTCTTTGGTAGGAAATCATCCTTGTTTGACTCCTTTACCTCACCTACTACTCCAAACTCATTCTCAAAATCATGGGACCACTTCCTGGCCTCAGCATCTTCAACACCCTCTTCAAGAATCATGTTTTGGTTGGCTGGGAACTCACCTAATTGGACTTGGTTTGATTGAAAAGATCCAAGGCTATCATCATCTAACAACTTCCAAAACTCATAATCTGGTTCCCATGGAATTTCAATCAGGTGGTTTGGTTTATCCACCTCTTCTAAAATACGGCCAACGTCACAAGGTCCTAGGTAGGATAATGGAGAAGCCAATTGTTGTTCTGCTTTGTGTGCTACTATGTGGCCTGAATTTACAACATCAGTCTCAACAGAATACATTGAAACTGATAAAGGAGAAGCCAATTGTTGTTCTGGTTTTTGTGCAGCATTCAGGCTCGAATTTATAATATTTGTCTCACAAGATAATGAAGCTGATGACTCTTTTGGATCCTCAGTCATGGCAATTAGTTCACTGGACACTTGTTTTTCTGAATCCTGCTCAATTTTTTCTCCCATTGATAATTGATCAGCTTGGTCATAACATTCATTATAAGGTGTTGTGGTCTTAGGTGAACTTGGCCTCTCATTTGAGAAAAATGACTGAGATGAAGAGGAAGAGGTGGAAGTTATTGTTGATTCTGGCTTGGATTCATCTGTACTTGATCCTGAACTTTTTTTAGGAACCAACCTTTTCTTTAAGTGGGTGTTCCACACATTCTTGATCTCATTGTCTGTCCTACCAGGCAAACGTGATGCAATCTTTGACCACCTGAAACCAGTTTGTGTAGAAACCATAATTAGATAATCTAATGAGAAAACAAAAGTAAAAAATACCATTACAAGAATTATCTTTCTGGTTTGAGACATAAGAGGCATACTTGTTTCCCATGGTCTTGTGTAGCCTTATTATGGTTTCCTCTTCCTCTGGTGTAAAATTGCCTCTCTTCACATCAGGTCTTAGATAATTGATCCATCTCAATCGACAACTTTTTCCACATCTCAGAAGTCCTTAATAAAATGCGAAAAATAAGGGTAAGAAAAATTTGATAACATCTCTACTAGTATTAACAGGATCAAATATTTGTACTTCGAATTCTCTAACATCATGCTTTAGGAGGCATGAAAATTGCAAATTCTTTAATTAAACCAATACTCTTGTATACTCAGAACTGCTTCCAAACAAATAAAGTTACATGATATGGAATAATATTTGTATTGATATTGTACATATAGTGCATATATGTACAATATAAGACAGTAGTACTTGTTTATTTCCTTCTGAATTTTTACAGTTTCTTGGGGTTGTGATTCCTCTTGCTCATTAGTCTGTTTTTAATTTAATGACACTTTTGACTTGCCTCTCCTATTTTAGACTAATTGAAACCAATGAATAAAGTGAAATAATTATAGACACCAAAACACCCGAACAGCATGAAACAATAGTTTTTCTACTTTAAGGAATGCAGGAAATTAGTCATAATTAATCCACAGCAGGAAACATAAAATTTGAAGCGCAGTGCCTTTCTTTTTAAGTACTTGAAATATAAGTTTTTTTTTTCTGTGATGAAGGAATTCAATACCCTTATGTGCAAGAATCATGGTAATTTTCCATTTATAGCAAACAATCATGGTGATGGACGGGCAAAATTAATGGTAGGTGGACGTGCATAATCAGAAATTAGTCATTTAAATGTGTCATATTTTCATTGAAATTATTGGTAGAAGGAGGGCCCACAATTGTAGGTGTGATAAGAGACCAATGCTTCAAATGATCTTACTAACATGAGGAAAACCAAAAGTCACCAATTTCTGCCAAACTTTGTTTTCCTATTAACAGAAGGTAGCAGAGAATTGCCGTTGAATGGGACAAACAGTGGATGAAGCAATGCAAATGCAGAAACTGGATTTATCACAAACAGCAGGTTACCATAGAAGCAATAATGCCGTTGCAAAATTTCCATGATCATGCAGTAGTGTTCCTTATTAAAATATTACAAAATTCTAATTTCTAGAGTTCACAAAAGTGAATGAGATCAAACACCAAAAGAGAGGTTGAAACTTGAAACTAATGTTCTTATTAAAAGATTACCAAGACAAAGCATTCTGTAATAGAAAACACACATTTAATAAAGGGTGTAATTACCAGCTTGTTTTGGGAGGGCACGCCAGTTTTCATGGCCATATTTCTGGATGAAGGCTATGAGTTTAAGGTCTTCTGCAGGGTTCCAAGGACCTCTCTTCACTTGAGTTTTATCACAGCATGGTGCTCTTCCTTTCCCCATGATAATCTCTTTCACAATTTTCACAAACCTTTAGGTCCTATTTATATGCACTCTTTCACTGTGAGTGACCTATGCTATCTGGTTTTCCTTCTCTCTCTCTCTCTCATATACTATCACTTCAATTATGCATCACTAATGTGTCTCCCTTTGCCTATATATATATATATATACTAGCTGGTGCAGAAAGTGGAATGGTCTCAATGAAATGAACCCACAAGGGTCATGCCACAAGCTAGTATACTGAGATGCTATGCAATAAATAGAATGAAGTCTAAAGACTATTTTATCTATCATGCATGTAATTGTAATAAATAAATAAATAAATATGTGTTGCCTATTTAAAATGAAACCTCCATAAATTGTAATTTTTTTTAAAATTGTATTTACATCACTTTCTGTAAATAGGTATGGAATTGTGATTTAGAGCCACCAACTTTCTGTAAATTTATATCACTTCACTTCTTTATGATGTCAAAATTCTCCTAAATTCCAACAGACCCAACTAACATATGGTTGAACTCTAAAAAAGTTTTTTCAAAATTAAATTTTAAAATAAAATTGGCTGATTATTTCTAAAAAGTTAGCGATCAAATATGTTAATAATAAAATAATTACCAATAAACATGTCTGTCGTATTTTTGTCAATTTTCTGTACTTATGATAATTTCTATATAAATTACTATATAGAGAGAATGACTCCAAGATTTCAAGTAGGGTCTTTATAACAGTAAAGTTTATCTCAGATTATAATAATTCACTTCTACTAGTTAATTAGTGTTGGACATTAAATTACCAATTATACAAATATAGTAGTATTGTTTATATAAAGAATGTTTACTGAAAGCAATGAAGCACGCATAATAAAATGACGTAACACTTGGGTGTCTACTTATGTAGAAAATTTAATGCTTGCATGAATTCGATGCAGATTTTTTCTTTTTTTTTTCTGAAGTTCAAAACTATCATTAATTCTCTCTCCAAGATTTCTAGATTATGTTTTAAATTGCTTTTTGTCCCTCTTTCCATATATGTTAGGATGACAAAGTGGGTGTAAAAACTCATGACAGATTGGCTATTTTAATTCATTGGTTTATTTAGGTTTGTCTCGCGAAACTCCAAGTTTACATGGATTAAGTATGGGGTGGGGCGGGCTGGCCCACATGATCTCATTAATTAAAAATCTATAAATTTTTTTTGTATTACCATATTTTCTTTATGCAACCTCATATTTCACATTCCAAAAATTTTACTCACCTATTATTACGCTCGTGTCGTGAGAATAATATTGTTGAGATCATTTATCTAATTCATCTAAATAAAAAAATAATTAAATTTATTCAAAAAAAATTATTTAAAGAATTATTTTTTATTCATTTAAAAATTGTATTTCTTGTGCGGGACGACCTAGTAAAATCAACCCGCATATTCTATGCGGAGCAAGCCAACCCAACCTGCATTTTGTGAACCAAATGCGGGACGAGTCAACTTGCATTGTCATCCTTAATATATGTCGTTCAAAATTAGTATTTTGATTAAATGTATAACTTTTTATCTACGTACAAGTAAGTGATTTCATGATATCCTTTCATATATGTAACTCTTGGTTTCATATATATATATATAGACATTTATGTAAATATTCTCATCTCAATTAGATTGACACACTAATACTTACCAATCATTTGTTTTCACAATAATATATTATTAAAAAAAAAAAAAAGTTTATATCTATTATGAAAAAAAAAATTAAACTAATGTAAGATGGTAAACCAGAATACCATAAAAAAATCATCCTATTATCAATCCCAAAGGTAGCCAACTCATCACCACAATGATTTCCTTCCTTGAAGATGTGAGAACTTTAAACTTCTTGTCTTCAAAGATCATTTATGCCAACTAGCTTAATAGACCAAGTCACCATACTGAATAGAAAAAACTTGAGAAAACAAAGAAGAATCGGTTTCAAGCCAAACTCTTCTAAAACTAGCATAACGAAAAATATTAAATAACAATCAATTTTAAAGACAAAAATTAATTAATCATTATATTCATTAAGTAAGATAATATTTTAGAAACTAAAACATTATGGATATCTAAAATGGTTTCTATTATTAATAAAAATTTATAAAGTAGTTTCTAAATTGATGTCTAAGTTAGCTACCAAGGTTTTAACTACTAATAATCTATATTCTAAATTAGTCTTTAAAAGACTAATAGAGACTAATTTAGAATCTAAAGTACTTAGTAGTTAGAATCTTGGTAGCTAATGTTAGATACCCATTTAGAAACTATTTTATAAATTTTTATTAATAATAAAAACTACTTTTTAATCCAATAATTTTTAGTTTATAAAATGATATCTAATTTAGTCAATATAGTAACTAATATTTTGGTCTCTAAAATTAGTTTATATTTAATGATTTTCTTATAGTGATACTCAATCGTGAAAGTGACTCCCATGATCTCAACGTATAAGGAATTCTAAACCGCCAAGAAAGTCCAAGAAAGTAGAGAAGATCCCAATATACTCATTACGTGGACTTATTTATATCATATATTTTTTATATTTTAAATTTGTATTTTTTATAATATATATATATATATATATTATTTTTTCAACGATAATTTAAATATATACAATAAAACCAAAAATATGATTAAGTATATTTTTAATTAATAAATGTCAAAAAATACTAAAATGTATACCTTTGTTAGTTGCCAACATTGGGGTTTCTATGTACTTGAAGGAAAGATTTATATACCCAAGGATCACAGCAAAAACCCCTTGTAAAGGAAACACATAAAGGAGGGTCTCATGGGGCACTTTAAAGTTGATAAAAACTCAAATTCTGCTTAAAGAGAAATTCTTTTGGCCCCACATGAGAAAAGATGTCCAAAGACACTATCATAGATGCATTTCACGTTTACAAGCCAAGTCTAAGACAATGCCTCATGGACTCTACACTCCTTTACAAATTCCTTGTGTTCCTAGTGAAGATATTAGTATGCAATTTATCCTTGCTCTTCCTAAAACCTAGAAGGAATTTGACTCCATCATTGTAATGGTGAACAAAATTAGCAAAATGGCACATTTTATATCCTGCTACAATGTGGATGATGCAAGCAATATAACAAAACTCTTCCTTAGGAAAGTGGTTAAACTTCATGACATACCTAAGATTATAGTGTCAGATTGAGACCTAAAGTTCATTAGCCATTTATGTGACTAAGCTTAACTTTTCAGGCTAAGTAATGTACGATTTTGGGCTTGTAATTGGACTTTAAGTAGACTAGGGTTAGATTAGAGTTTAAATAACCTAACTAGGGTTTCAATTGGGCTCACTATGACCCAAGAGAAATCCTAAGTCGATTTTAGAGAGGGGAAGGCGCATAAGAAGTTTTTTTAGCACATGTTCAAATATGAAAAGCATGAGTGAACAAGTGGCACCTGATCCACTTTACAAGGGATTCAAAATTGAATTCCCCTATTCTTTTCTCCTCCAAATGACTAGACAAGAATGTTATAAATATGACTCTTAATGTATTGTAAAATTCACTTTTTAATTAGTAAGAAATTGATAACAAAATGTGGCCTCTACATATTCTTAAGTCTTCATTAGGATAGTCACCTAATTAGGCTAAACCCTAGCATCCCTCCTAGAAGAGTTGATTGACCTTCTCCTCTAGAAATTACTCCTCTCATTCCACTTCAAACAACCGAGAGTTCATATTCTATCCACTACAAAAAAATCAGATTTACCTACAAATTTGTATCCTAAGGTAAATTCAGTATTACCCACGGATTATTACCCAAAAATTTGTATTCGTAAATTAATTCAGAATTACCCATAAATTTGTATCTGTAGGTAAATTCAACTTACCCACAAATTATTAACACATACTTGTATCTGTGGGCAATTTCAACATTACATATGAATTACTACCCACAAATTTGTATCCATAGAAAAATTTAACATTACATATGGATAATTGCCCACTAATTTTTTATTTTATTTTTTTATAAAAGCTTTAATGTTAGACATCACTATGCAACTTGATATCTCAGCTAGGCTGTCACCTCAAGTAATAACAATCATCTGTCATCACATGAAAAAAGTATTATTAAAAAGAATAAAATAAAGAAAATACAAAAAAAAATAAGGGGGGACTAGACCAAAACCCATATGTTAACAAAAACGATATAGGTAGACTATACCTATTCATAAAGAATTCCGAGAACGGACTAGATGGAAACCTATTATACCAATGAAATGATTCTCTATGAATAAATCCTAAATTAGTCAACTTATCAACACACGCATTTCCTTCACGAAAAATATGAGTAACCCTAAACCTGATTTCCCCACAGTAATTAAGACAAGTATTCCATCGATTACGAAGCATCCATGAAACATTAGTCCTAGCAGTAAACGCAACACAAACCAAGGCAAAATCATATTCAAGCCAAATATTTAAGCCCCATCTTTTGAGCTTCCTCCATAGCATGTATAACTCCATAAAACTCAACAACCATAATTGTCTGAACTTCAAGAAATGCAAAGAAAGCACTAATAAACTCCCACGAGAAATACCTCCACAAGTAGCAAGGCCAGGATATCCCCTAGCAGCCTTATCAGTGTTAATTTTAACCCAGCTTGGTGAAGGGAACTCCCTTCTAATAGGAAGAGGACAAAGAACTTTACCAGTACGAGTATTAATATCAAACAACTTAATCACGTTGAAATCCAACATATCATTCTTCCTTGAAGCTTTAGACGAATTTCTCACTAGAGAAGTTTAATCTTTAATTACCTAAATAGCCATAGAAACATCGATTTTATCCTAAAATCTAGCATAATTCCTCATACGCCATATCATCCAAAGAGAAAAAGTTATCACAACAAACTTAATCAATTTAACCAAAGGACTACTATCACTCTTAATAAAAGAAAGAAAATAATCCTTATTAGAGAAATGAGAAGTAAGAAAAATATGTCGAACCCAACTCCAAATATGCAAAGCATTAGAACATGCAAAAAATAAATGTTGAATAGATTCCTCGTGTTTTTCACAAAGCGTAAACATAGAACATGTATTCAAACCTTTATTCTGAATATGTTGATCTGTAGGAAGCCGCCCATGAAAAACTTTCCAAAGTACTAGAGTTTTGGAAGACGGAATAGATGAAGACCAAATGAGTTTGCCCCAATCACAGTGAACTCCTGATTCCAAGAAAATAGTTGAGATACGTTTCTTATCATTCATAAGCTTAGAGATACGTTTACTAAGAACTTCCTTTACAAGACAAAAATGTAAACGAGACAAAGGATCACCTTATCTGACACATCTACTACAAGGAAAAAAACCCACCAAACTACCATTTATTCTGATAGAAAGCATAGTTGAACGGAGAATTGTACTAATCCAACCGACAAACGAGTGGTGAAAACCAAAGCGTGTCAAAACTTGATATGATTCCAATAACAAGATAGAGATATTTCATAGACATGTTATGGAGTCAACTAGAGTTGGAATATGGATGATGAAGCCTCTGCTGTGCTTGATGCTGCTGTGCTGTTTTAGTCTTGTTCTGGGGTAGTTCAATATTGTAATCAACACTTAGATTAAATCTCAAAGCAATTAGCATCTCAATTTTAACAAAGCAAAATGTTTTTCAAACTAAGTTGAAACAACCGATTGTTTTGTCGAAACAACCGATTGTTTACACT
>Ga0123342_1008935_pt1 | contig 12283 bp, 13 predicted proteins | sample Turbeawhitnodule_FD_89960 | JGI IMG/M metagenome (GOLD analysis project Ga0123342, IMG submission 89960) | Root nodule microbial communities of legume samples collected from Mexico - Turtle bean Mexico white nodule | ecosystem: Host-associated > Plants > Roots > Nodule | place: Mexico: Nepantla... | reverse complement strand
TTCATGGTATTCGGCCGGAGCACGTCGAGGACGCGCCGGAGTTTCCGGAGGTGATGGACGAGTTTCACGACGATTTCAAAGGTGCGACCATGATCGCCCACAATGCGGCTTTCGATTTCAGCGTTTGGCGCACAAGTCTCGACCTGTATCGGCAATCTTATCCGGAACTCACCTATCTCTGCAGCCTGAAGATGGCGCAGCGAATCTGGCCGCATTTCCTCTCGCATCGGCTGAACATGATTGCCGAGCACCTTGGGCTGCGCTTTGCGCATCACAACGCTGCCGAAGACGCTGCGGTCTGCGCGCATGCGGCGATTGCGATGGCAAAGGCCGTCGGGGCGACAGCGGTGAACGCCATTCCTGCTCTGATCGGCATGAAACCGGGAAGGCTGACGTCGGAGGGGTACGAGGCCTGCACCTGCAGGAAGGCGTGAGGGCTTCCTTGTAAAGGCCTCCGTCGCGCTTACCTTAGATGCGGATGTAATCAGGGAGCCGTCATGTCCAGAAAGAGCTGTATCGCGCTTGCCGCCGCCTCGCTCGTAGGCCTCTGCGCCGGCACGGCATCCGCCGACCAAGTCGGCAAGGTTGGGGTCGACTGGATCGGCAACGACATCATCATCGACGCGGTGGCCGACCCGCAGGTGAAAGGCGTGACCTGTCACGTCACCTATTTCGACCGCAGCGTTATCGACCGCGTGAAGAACGGCAACTGGTTCGAGGATCCTTCGAACAACTCCATTGCCTGCCGTCAGACCGGGCCGATCGAGATCGGCGACATTGACCTGTCGAAAGGCGGCGACGAGGTGTTCAAGACAGGCATGTCGCTGATCTGGAAGAAACTGGTCGTCAACCGGATCTACGACAAGGAGAACGACACGCTGATCTATCTCGCACATTCTCGCGAACTGACCGACGGCTCGGCCAAGATGGCGATCTCGACTATCCCGCTCTATGGCCAGAGCGTCAACTGGAAGAACGGCAAGCCGCAATAGCTGCGCGCTCGCTGACGGGGCGAGTGGCCAATCGTGCATCGTCATGGAAATCGTTGGTTGACGCGGATAGGGTCCGATTGCGGATCAAATCGAAAGGATGCTCGATGCCAAGCCTCACGCGGATCGCAAACCAGTACCTGACAGTCGATGTCTCCTCGTTCGGCGCCGAGATGCAGGCCTTGCTGACCAGCGACGGCAGGTCGTGGCTGTGGAATGGTGATGCGGCTTTCTGGGGCGGGCGTTCGCCTGTGCTCTTTCCGATCGTCGGCAAGGCGCCCGATGACATGCTGGCGATCGACGGCCAGAGCTTTCCGATGGGCCAGCACGGCTTCGCGCGCCGGACGGAATTCTCCATTGCGTCCGCCAGCGCGACGACGTGCCGGTATGAGCTTGCGTCGTCGCCCACGACGATGGCGGTCTTTCCGTTCGACTTCCTGTTGGCGGTGGAGCATACGCTTGAGCAGCGGGCGCTGACCGTCGCCGCCGAGGTGACCAATCGCGACCGGCGGCCGATGCCTTTTGGGCTCGGCTTTCATCCCGCCTTCCTCTGGCCATTGCCGGGCGCGGCCGGGCAGGATCACGTCATAACGCTCGACAATCAGGGCGAACCCGGTTTGGTGCGATTGGAGAATGGGCTGATTTCGCCCGCAAAGCTGGCATCCCCATTCAAGGCAGGACGGCTTGTGCTGGACCACGGCATGTTCGAGCAGGATGCCATGATCTTTCCGGAGGATGCGGGGAAGGGGCTGCGCTACGGCGTCGAGGGCGGACCGACGGTGCATTTCAGTTTTGAGAATCTGCCCAATCTGGCGCTCTGGCAGAAACCGGGTGCGCCGTTCATCTGCATCGAACCCTGGCATGGGATGGCCGCTCAAAAGAATGGCTCGAGGGAGCTTGCAAAGCGACCGCACAGCCTGACATTGCCTCCCGGCGAGATCGGCCGCTTTGCGTTTACGGTTGAGATCGTCGAGTAGTTCGATCCTGGCATCAGTCTGCGATCAGACCGCGATCGTTTCGAGGCCGACGGCTCGGCCAAGATGGCGATCTCGACCATCCCGCTCTACGGCCGGAACGTCATGTGGAAGAACGGCAAACCGCAACAGCAGCGCGGCTCGTCGAGTTAGGGACGGCTTTTGGGATGGGCCGGCAGGTCGTCGCAGATGACATCCCAGGACACTTTTTCGGATGTCCAGACGTGAAAGGTCGGGTGATACTCATCCGGCTCGTCGAGACTGACGGTCATGATGTCGATCAAGCCGGGGTCCGCATCGTTCTGGTAGCCGAGCGGGGAACCACATGAACCGCAGAATGTCCGCACGACGCCCCTCGAGGAGGCGAAAGCTCGCGGGGCTCCTTGTTCGTACACCAGTGTTCGCACGGGAAAGGTGACGAACGGCAGGGTCGGAGCCGAAGCAACCTTCCGGCATGTCTGGCAATGGCAGATGCCGCTGGATAGGGGCGCCTCGTCGATTCTGTAGCGGATCGCGCCGCAGCCGCATCCTCCGGTGTGGCGGGTCTTTGCTTTGCTCATCCTGCGTATCCCATTGCCTTTTCCAACGACATTAAAACGCCGGCCTTCACCCTTCATTTACAAGGCTATGTCTAACGACCGCATGACGGAGGCGGCGTTCGCCAACGAGATAGCCTGCAATGCGGCCCTAAGAATGGCGGCATAGAAAAACCGCTTGCAACGTTCGGTCGCAAGCGGTTCGGAAATGTTGTCAGGGGCCAGGGCTAACAGCGAAACCCGGCTAGTCTGATCACGCGGCCTGTGCCAGCTCGTCGGCGATGACGGTGTCGAGGTTCAGGAAGCAGACCATGGTCTTTTCCAGTGCAACGATGCCGCGGCAGAAGGCGCGCTGTGCTTCCGGAATGATCTCCGGCGCCGGCTGCAGGTCTTCGCTCTTGATGGTCATCATGTCGGAGACCTGCTCGACCAGCAGGCCGACCAGCTTGCCCGCTATGTCGGTGACGATGATGGCGGAGCGCTCGGACGGCTCCGTCATCTTCATGCCGAGGCGGCTGGCCATGTCGATGACCGGGATCACCGCGCCGCGCAGGTTGATGAGGCCAAGCACGTAAGGCGGCGTGTGCGGCATCGGGGTGACCGGTGCCCAACCGCGAATTTCGCGGATCGCCATGATGTCGATGCAGAATTCCTGCTCGCCGAGATGGAAGGAGACGATCTCGAGATGCGAGCCGGTCTGGTTGATGATGGTACTGTTCATGATCAGAATTCTTCCCAGTTGTCTCCGGCCGGTGCGGCCATGGCTCTGGCGGTTGCGCCGCCGCTGAATGCGCCCGCCACCTTGCCGATCAGGCTTCGTGCGGGAGATGGTTTTGGATGCGAGACTGCGGTGGCTTCCCGCGGCGTGGAACGGGCATTCATGCCCTCGCCGATCTTGAACGTCTGGATCAGGTGGATCAGGCTGTCGGCATCGGTGGCGAGCGCGTGGCTTGCTGCGTTCGTCTCTTCCACCATGGCCGCGTTTTTCTGAGTGACCTGGTCCATCTGGCTGATGGCCGTATTGATTTCGTTCAGTCCAGTGGATTGTTCGCGTGCAGAGGTTACGATTGATTTAACATGCTCGTCGATGCGCAAAACATCGTCGCCGATCTGGCGCAGCGCTTCGCCGGCTGCCGTCACGAGTTCACCGCCTGCCTTTACCTCGGCTCCGGATTTCCCGATCAAAGCCTTGATATCCTTGGCCGCACCCGCTGCCCGACCGGCGAGTTCACGCACTTCCTGTGCGACGACCGCAAAGCCCTTGCCGGCTTCGCCTGCGCGAGCCGCTTCAACACCGGCGTTGAGGGCGAGAAGATTGGTCTGGAAGGCGATCTCGTCGATGACGTTGATGATCGTTCCGATCTCGCGCGAGGCCGCCGCGATTCGCTCCATGGCCGCCATGGCGTCGGTGACGACCACATCTGACTTCGCCGTGTTCTGCCGGGTATGGGCCACCATGTGGCCGACTTCCTCGGCGCGGCTGGTGGCGTTGCGAACCGTTGCCGTGATCTGATCGAGGGCAGCGGAGGTTTCCTCGAGCGAGGCTGCTTGCTGTTCCGTGCGTTTTGCGAGGTCGTCGGCGGCCGAGCGCATCTGCTGACTGTTTGCCTGGATGGAAGCTCCGTTCTGGGAGATGCCGGCCATCGTCTGGCGGAGCGTTGCCGTGGTCTGATTGAAGTCGCTGCGTAGACGCTCCAGCTCCTGCTTGAACGGCTGGTCGATGGTGACCGTCACGTCGCCGCCGGCGAGCCGCGTGAGGCCGTCGCCCAGGGCATTCACCGCCTTGTTGAGTGCTTCGGTATCTGCCAGTTTTGCCGCTTCGCGGCTGCGACGCTCGGCATCACTTTGCTGGCGTTCGCTTTCGCTCCGCGCCTGGAGGTCCTGCTTCTCGATTGCGGCAAGGCGAAAGCTCTCCGCCGCACGCGCCATGTCGCCGATCTCGTCGCCACGCTCGGTCGCGGGGACGTGGCTATCGAGATCGCCGCGCGCGATCCCCTGCATGCTCTTGCGTACGCCCTCGATGCCGCGGCGAATGGAGCCGCCATGGATGTACTGCAGGATCGCCATCGTCAGGATAGCGACGATGCCAAGTGCAAGTTGGATGTGGATAGCTCGCTGCGAGATCACATTGGCTTCGTCGATTTTCCTCTTGGCGAATTCGCCGCCTTCGCGGGCGAACTTATCCAGAGTCGCGCCCACCTTGTCGCCGCCACCGTCGATGGCGTCATCAAGCCTGTCGAATTCACTGTCAGGCGCCCCAGATTCGACGGCAGCTTTCAGGTCTCCGACGATATTCTGTCCGAGTGTCGCCACGTCTGCATCATACGTGGAGAGCAGGCTTCCCGCGTTCAGCTCTTCTCCGAGGCGGTGCACTTCCTTGGAACTGCTCTGTAGCTCGCCGATCGCTTCGTTCATCAGTTTCAGGCGTTCGGGCATCACGGCGCGATCGCCGCGATCGACGATGGTGTCCATGGCGGCGAGAATTAGAGTGAGATTTGCGGTGCGCAGCTCGTTGATGTGGTCGACGCTAGCCTGGATCTCGTTGGCGTGCCTCAGAGCGGCGTCGGCGCTCGAATTCTGGTGCCAGCCGACTCCAATCATCGCGCCGAAGCCGACGAATGCCGCACCGGCCAGCGTCCCAAGCCTCTGGCCAACGGAGAGGCTCTTGCGCACTTTCATATCAGTCATGTGACGATTATCCCCCCGCGATGAGACGCGGCATGTATCTTGCGCTCACGCGGATAGCCGGGGTTGAAATGCCAGGCAGACGTCATGTCACGAGAACGGCGACCGTTCCATCCATTGCTAAATATAGATATGTATTTTTAAGTATTTGCTAACCCTCAAAGATTGTAGGTTGACTTTGTTTCGTCGAATATGTGTTTGTAAATACTGGATTTTCCTATTCTGATTGCGCCTTTTCCGTGTGCTGGTGGGGCAATCGGTCGCCGCTTGGAAAACATCTTGTTGAATTGCACCTTGAAGAACGAGGCGATATCACCCGGAAACGGGAATGGTCCCGATCTCAGAGGTTCGATCGATGAAGACTGTCCGCATTGCGGTCTGGGTTGCGGTGCTGGTGATGGCCGGGATTCTCGGCTGGCTGACGCTCAATGTCACCAAGACAAAAGAGGCTGTATCCGAGGGACCGTTCGGCGTGCCGTTCACGCTTGTCGCCCAGAATGGCCAGCCAATCACGGAGCAGGCCTTCCGCGGCAAGCCGACGGCGCTCTTCTTTGGCTTTACCCATTGCCCGGAAGTATGTCCGACAACGCTGTTCGAAATGAATGGTTGGCTGGAGAAGGTCGATCCGGAGGGCAAGAAGCTTCAGGCCTATTTCGTCACCGTCGACCCGGAGCGCGATACGCCTGACGTCATGAACCAGTACGTCTCCAATGTCTCCCAGCGCATTGTCGGTATATCAGGCGCTCCCGACAAGGTTGCCGACGTCATCAAGGGTTACCGCGTCTACGCCAAGAAGGTTCCCGTGGACGAGAGCAATCCGAACGGCGACTACACGATGGACCATACGGCCTCGGTCTTCCTGCTCGATTCGGCAGGGCGGTTCTCCGGGACCATCACCTATGGCGAAAATCCCGATACGGCTGTAAAGAAACTGGAGAACCTCGTCAGCAAGGGATGACGGCATGGCGTCAGGGCATCGCAGCATCTTGATCGCCGGGGCCGGCGCGACTGGCCTGACTGCTGCCCTCGAACTTGCCCGACGCGGGTTCCTTCCGCGTATCGTTGATAGCGACGCCGGGCCCGTGCCGCTGACGGAAAGCCGTGCGCTGGGCATCAATGCCAGAACGCTGGCGCTGCTTTCACCCTCGCGTGTGACGGACACGATACTGCAGGAGGCGCAGCAGATTGGGCACTTCCGCATCGTCTCCAAGGGAAGACTGCTTGCTGACATCGACACGACGAGGGTTCCCGGCCCCTACAGCGCAATCCACGCGCTGGCACAGGGGCATACCGAGCGGCTGCTGCTGGGTAAGCTTTCCGACTATGAGGTTGCTCCGGAATGGCAAACCGCGGTGGAGACAGTCTCCGGGGATCTCTCGAAGCCGCGAGTAACGCTACGGAAGGCCGATGGATCGGTCGAAACGGCGGATTTCGATATCGTGATCGCAGCCGACGGCGCCCATTCGGCGGTGCGCAGGGCTGTCGGCATCGGCTTTCCGGGCCAGGTGCTAGAGAGCAGCTTCTATCTGGCAGACTTTCGTTACGCTGTGCCGATCGATCCCGGTTTTGCCGAGATAACCCTGTTCGATCCCGGCATGATCGGGCGTCTGCCTGTCACCCGCGATGTGCTGCGCTACATCTCGACGCGTCCCGATTTCGAGAGCCGCATCCAACATCCTGCCGCAATCGCCGAGCGTGTCTGGGCCTCCGATTTCCGCATTCACTTCCGCCACGTCGCTGTGATGGCAAGAGGCAACGTGTTTCTTGCAGGCGACGCGGCGCATATTCATTCGCCGGCCGGTGCGCGCGGGATGAACCTTGGCATCGAGGACGCGTGCTGGTTGGCCTGGCTCATCTCGGAAGGGCGGGAGCGCGAATATGCGGGTCTCAGAATGCCGGCGGTGAAGACGGTGCTGAGACAGACCCATCAACTGACATCGCTTATTACCATGAAGCATCCGGTGGCGATCGCGATCCGCAATGTTGCCGTCCCCTTGCTTTTGCGAATACCTGCATTCCGACAAAAATTGCTTCACGGCGTTTCCGGATATGATACGCAGTCGCCGCCCTGGATCGATGGCGCGCTATAGAAGAAAGACCGCTTGTGAGTGAAATACGCCTTTATGTGACGACGACCGAAGTGCAGGCAGGAGCGATTCTGGATCTGCTGTCCGATGTTTTCGGCGAAGAAGACTTCGCAATCGCGACCACTGAGATCGATGAGAAGAAGGATATTTGGGAAGCCTCGGTCTACATGATGCGCGAAGAAGAACTACAGGTTCGCGCGCGCGTCGAGGAGGCGCTGAAGGTGAGCTTTCCCGAGGCCAAAGTCGAGCGCGAAGTGTTCCCCGAGGTCGATTGGGTGGCGAAGTCACTTGAGGGGCTGAAGCCGGTTCGGGCGGGGCGCTTTCTGGTCCACGGATCGCACGACCGCGACAAGGTGCGGTCCGGCGATATTGCGATCGAGATCGATGCCGGCCAGGCTTTTGGTACCGGTCATCACGGCACGACGGCAGGCTGCCTGGAGACGATCGACCGTGTCTTGCGTTCCCGCCGGGTGCGGAACGCGCTTGATCTCGGAACCGGCAGCGGCGTTCTGGCGATTGCCGTCAGGAAGCTGCGGAACATTCCTGTTCTCGCAACGGACATTGACCCGATCGCGACGCGGGTCGCTGCCGAGAATGTTCGGCGCAACGGCATCGCGTCGGGTATCGCCACAGAGACGGCGCCAGGTTTTCACTCGACCGCCTTTTCCGCGCATGGCCCCTTCGATCTGATTATCGCCAACATCCTGGCGCGGCCCCTGATCAAGATGGCGCCGCAGCTCGTGACCCACTTGGCGCCCGGGGGCTCGGTCATTCTTTCCGGCATTCTGGCTGCGCAGCGTTGGAAGGTGCTGGCGGCCTATAACGGTGCGCATTTGCGGCACCTCCGTACGATCTGGCGTAATGGCTGGGTGACGATCCATCTCGACCGTCCTTGAGGCGAGGGCAAAAGAAAAGGCGGTGCCTATGGCACCGCCTTTGGACCAGTTCCCCGGTCAATGCCCGCGAGCTCGAAGGAGGAGGAGCGCTCGAGCGGGCTTCTACTGGTTCTGATCGCCGGTCCCGTGAGGGAGGAGGAGAAGGGAGCGGCGAGTTGCTCAGAACGCGTAGTTGGTTGCGACCTGATGGCGCGTAACCTTTTGGCCAGCGCCCAGCAGCTTGAGGGTGTCCTCATGCAGCGGACGGCGCGAGCCGATGATGTGACGCACAGTCTGGCGCTCGCCAGCCTGCACCGGGCTGCTGTAAGCGAATCGCGACAGAGGGGCAGTCATATCTAAATTCCTTTTGTTTCGTTTCAGGTTCGTCTCGAACCCGTTTGATGGCGCCTATATAGCGATTTAGAAAAGCTGAGGGAGAGGGTTTCGTTCATGGGAGCCATGCGTGGAATGCATAAAGCGTGCCACTTTGTGAGACGGTGCCTCATTTCCGCCGGATTATTGCGCGGCTTTCGCTCACACGTCACTTCGCGAATTCCTCGTATTCGTCTGAAATTCCTATAGTATAGCCGAATCTCGCCTAGGGGATTCGCCCAAAACACCGGATTCTTGAACATGTTCCAGTCTTTCGAAGTCACTTCGACGCCACAATTCGGCCGCGATCGCGTCTCGGCTTTGCGCGCAAGTTTTGATGCGCTTGATATCGACGCCTTTCTGGTGCCGCGTGCCGACGAGTTCAACGGCGAATACGTGCCGGCTTGTTCGGAGCGCTTGTCGTGGTTGACGGGCTTCACCGGGTCTGCGGGCGTCGCGCTGGTAACGCGTTCGGAGGCGATTGTCTTCGTGGACGGGCGCTACGTGACGCAGCTTGCCGAGCAAGTGGATAGTTCCGTCTTCACAGGCGGAGACCTTGTGAACGAACCGCCTCATGCCTGGCTTGCGAAGAACGGCTCCAAGGGCCTGCGCCTCGGCATCGACCCCTGGCTGCATTCCGGCGCGGAGGTGCGGCGACTTGAAAAGGCGCTTTCCGAAATTGGCGGTTCGCTCGTTGTCCTGCCTCACAATCCTCTCGACAAGCTCTGGAGCGACCGGCCGCAGGAGCCGCTGGGACAGGTGATGATCCAGAACGTCGTACAGGCGGGCGTGCTCGCGACCGACAAGATTGCAACGATCGCGGCCGATCTTGCAAAGAAGAACCTCAAGGCGGCGCTGATCGCGGATCCGTCTTCGGTCGCCTGGATCTTCAATATTCGCGGTGCCGACGTTCCGCACACGCCTCACCCGCAGGCGCGTGCGATCATCTATGCCGACGGCAAGGCGGACCTCTTCCTCGACAAGCGCAAGACCGGTATCGAGGCCGAAGCCTATCTGGCGCAGATGTGCATGCAGCTTCCGCCGTCGGAACTCGAAAAGAAACTGTCCGCTGTTGCAAGGGATGGCGGTCGAGTCCTCGTGGATCCGGACCTCGCCTCGTATGCCTTGGCGGAGATCATTCGCAAGGGTGGCGAGGTCGTGGAAGGGAATGATCCCGCAAAGCTTCCGCGAGCTGTCAAGAACAACGTTGAGATCAACGGTTCTGCGGCTGCGCATCTGCAGGACGGCGCGGCGATGGTCGAATTTCTTTACTGGCTGTCGCAGATCAAGCCGGGGACCGTGACCGAAATCGAGGTGGCGGAGAAGTTGGAAGCGGCACGCGCCCGCGTCGGCCAGAGTATGCAGAACCCGCTGAAGGATATCTCCTTCGACACGATCTCCGGAGCCGGCGAGCACGCGGCGATCATGCACTATCGCGTGACGACGGAAACGAACCGCAAGCTGGAAGCCGGGGAACTCTTCCTGATCGATTCCGGCGCCCAGTACATCAACGGCACGACCGACATTACCCGCACCGTCGGCATCGGTTCCGTCACCGAGGAGCACAAGCGCTTCTTCACGCTGGTGCTGAAGGGCATGATCCAGATCAGCACCGCACGGTTTCCGAAGGGCACGCGCGGATGCGACCTCGATCCGCTTGCCCGCATTGCACTCTGGCGGGCAGGGGTTGATTTTGCCCATGGAACCGGTCACGGCGTCGGGTCCTATCTTTCAGTGCATGAAGGCCCGCAGCGCATCGCCAGGCTCTCGATGCAGGAGCTTTTGCCGGGGATGATCCTCTCGAACGAGCCCGGCTATTACCGCCCCGGCGCTTTCGGCATCCGCATCGAGAACCTGATCTATGTCCGCGAGGCAGAGGCGATCGACGGTGGCGACATGCCGATGCTCGGCTTCGAGACGCTGACCTTCTGCCCGATCGACCGCAGCCTGGTTATTCCGGAACTTCTGACGCATGACGAGCTGCATTGGTTCAACAGCTACCACGAGCGCACCCGAGAAGCGTTGATGCCGCTGATTCACGACCACGACGTCAAGGCGTGGCTGGAAAATGCGACCTTGCCGCTGGAATATTAAGCGAGGCGGCCTTGTCGGCCGCCAGTGGGTTACATGCCGATCGTGTGACGCCAGCCCATGACGACGAGCCACGCGGCAATCAGCATCCAGGTGTGTGAGACCCGCAGACCGACGAGGAGTGCGACGAGCAGGGCGAGCTTCGAATCCCAACTGCCGATGAAGAAGGCCGGCGCAACAAGCGTCGTCAAGACCGCGGCGGGGACGGCGGCAAGCGCGGCCTCCATGCGCGGCGGAATGCGCTTCATCGTGGTGACGAGGATATAGCCGCCGATGCTGGTTGCGTAGGTCGCAACCGCGGCAGCGACGATCACGAGAGCCATGTGAAGATCGAAGGCCATCGTCACACCTCGTGCAAATCGGATTCGAGTTCCTGCTCATGCGGTGGCGGCGGGAACAGGGCGGCAAGGATGATGCCTGCCGCGGCACCTAGGCTGACGTGCCAAGGCGAGCCGACATAATGATAGGCGATAACGGCGGCGACGGCGCTAACGGCGGCGACCGGCAGAAAATTGTCGCGATGGCGGAAGTCAAGGACGATGCCGAGGAAATAGGCCGGCAGCAGGATGTCCAGTCCGATCGATTTCGGGTCGCCGATGTAACTGCCGAGCATGCCGCCGAGCAAGCTGACCAAAACCCAGGGTACGTAGATGATGATGCCAAAGCCGAGATACCAGACAAACGTGACCGGCTGGCCTGCTTCGCCGCGTTTTACCGTTTCCGCAAACTGCGGATCGACCAGCAGGAAGAAGGTGAAGAACTTCTGGATCGGCGAGAAATGCTTGATGTAGGGCGCGAGTGCCGCCGAATAGAGCACGTGGCGAAAGTTGACTGCCAGGATGGAGGCGACGATCAGCCATGCCTGGACATTGTGGCCGAAAAGCTCAATGCCGACCATCTGGCTTGCGCCGGCATAGACCGTGGCGCTCATGAAGGTCGTTTCGGCGAGCGACATGCCGTTATCGACCGCCAGCGCTCCGAACAAAGCCCCGAATGGGGCCGAGGCCAGCGCAACGGCTGAGCCACCGCGCAAACCGTCGAAAAAATCAGCGCGACTCATCGGCGACAATCCTTCTGGAATTTTGCCCTCGTCTAAGGAGGGGCGGTATCTGCCGCAAGCAAATTTCCTTGATTGAACGATCGATTTCGCTGAACGATGCATTCGCAACCGATCGCCGTTCGGGGAGAGAACATGAACCAGATCGAACTTTCGAAGGAAGAGAAGACCGAGCTCCTTGCGCGGATCCAGCATTATTTCGACAGCGAGCTGGACCAGCCGATCGGCCTTCTCAAAGCGGAGTTCGTTCTCGAATTCTTTGCGAAGGAAGTTGGCGCCGCCTATTACAAGAAGGGGCTCGAAGACGCGCAGGTCGCGCTTGCCAGACGCATGGATGACTTTTCCGAGGACGTCTATCAGTTGCAGCGGAACGCGACGGAGTGATCAGCCTGCCAGAATTTGCCGGCTGGTCACGATATCGATGTCACGCGCACGCATTTCCTCGATCGCGGCTGCAACGCCTTCGGGCGTGATGCCGCGGCTGGCGTCTTCGACAAAGCGAACCCGCACGCCCGGCATCATCTCCGTCGCATCCAATGCCGAGAACTTCACGCAGTAATCGGTCGCGAGACCGCAGACGTCCAGTTCGGTCACGTCCTGGCCCTCGAGAAAGTCGG
>Ga0123342_1008934_pt1 | contig 12284 bp, 4 predicted proteins | sample Turbeawhitnodule_FD_89960 | JGI IMG/M metagenome (GOLD analysis project Ga0123342, IMG submission 89960) | Root nodule microbial communities of legume samples collected from Mexico - Turtle bean Mexico white nodule | ecosystem: Host-associated > Plants > Roots > Nodule | place: Mexico: Nepantla... | reverse complement strand
CCCCCCCCCCCCCCCCCCCCCCCGGAGGGTACCCTTCCTGCGGATCCAGCAGCTGCTTGCCTCGTACTCCTCATATTGTTGGTAAAGACTCTTAATGTAACTGTGAGTGGGATCTTGTTTTAACGGGCCCCACGGTGGGCGCCAAATGTTCCTGTCGATTGACTTGCTCCGCCGGTTGACTCTAACAACTGATGTCGCCCTTTAGTCTTGCCTGAGGAACGTGCCTTCTTGATCAAGAAATCTCTCACCTGCAACAGACAAAGAGGCGCTCTAACGGCCGTTTGCACTCTGACACTCAAGTCAGTATTAGGGCAAAGAAACACCAAATGTGTATATTAGCTTCAGTCTTTGAAATTGCGTACCTTACTAAGATTTTGACACCCTTTATATAGGTTGAAACTAGGATTTACCTTTGCGTTGTTACCCTTGATTAGGGTTCCTTGGAGAATGTCCTTGCGCCGCTATTCATAGAATCTTAGCGTATCTGGCACATGAACTTCCCTTAACTGGAGTGCAACGAATGTTAGAGTGGTCACTTGGGTACCAACTTGTGCACCCAATCTCTAGCGTCATCTGCTTCGTGGGTGCCCTAAGTTTTCAAGTGCCATGCATGCAACTTTCCCTTGAAAGCCTAACCCTAATGGGCCTTAACACCTCCTAGGATTATCCACACGCGCTGCGCCTTCATGCGTCATACACACCACATGCATGGATCCCTCGTGACTTAGGCTTCCCACATATCTCTTGTCTTTAACTGTTATCTTATCGGGCCCACCTTACGTGACCCTCTACAACGTCCTGACGACCGATGTTCAATCTTCTTCCCCTACTGGTGGGGTTCGATATCGATCTCTAACATCGGGGCTTAGGATACAAATATCAAAGACTAACCAATTCCCTGGTAGGTGTGTCCCCTTCCATCACCAAGCATCGGTGCACGATGTCTGAGGTCAGTATCTGGGTTGATGACCGAGGACTGACCGGGACAATATTATATTTTAATAAATAAGAGATATCAAGTAATATTTGAGAATAATTTATTCATAAATACACTATGAATTTATTGTTTCCAAAAAATTATAATTATTAATTTAGTAATAATTTACAGTTTTGCAATTTAGAAGGATTTGTTTTTAAATTACATTCTGACTGATATAATCTAAAATAAAATTTAAAATTATACAATTTAAATTTTTTTAAATTATGTATTTTATATTTCAAAGTACATAATTTTCAACTATAAATGTGATTCAAAATTATATTCTAAATTTTACAATCTAAAATTATATTTTAAATTATATATTCTAAAATATAGATTTAAATTAACAATAACAAATACAAGCTAGTAATTTTTTATATTATTGAAATAGGAGATAAGGGAAAAAAGAAGCATTTGTAAGTGTTTATCTTTCTCTTCGTACCAGATCAAATTGTTGTAGAATTTAGTTTTGCAAAGATTCAATGGACTATAAAAACAAGTTTGAATTATATTTGAATTAGTCTAATCTCATACCAATACTGGATCTAATTGAGAACTAAACCAAATTCAATAGCATTGCTTCTGGATATTGCTATGACACCTCTATGTAATTGATGCCTGTGTTTTCACTTCTATGCTAACACAGAAAGAAATAAAGTGGATAACAGAATATGTTAAGCAATGTTACTAGGACAAGCCTAATCACCTGTACCTGCGCCACATTATAATCTGTATCTATTTCTAACCCATATTAAAAAACTTCATCAAAGCCTTCATTTGATACCATATTCTTTAATGGCTGTAAAAAATTGTCTCTATTCTTTAACTTTTGCTCTTCATTTGCTAAAGCATGCGTTCGTATCTATCTGGAATCTTGAGAACAAATCAAGAAAGATGCAAACCATCAAGAATTATTGTCCCCATTTCGATGTCAGTAATAATTAGCCAAAATGTCCCAATCCCATATACGATCCTTTTCTCGAGTATGAAGTTAGTCTTTTTTTTTTCAACAACCAAGACCCCACATGATACAGTTAAAAACACTTGAGAACCTGTCTGCACCAGGAAAAGTGATCCAGGAAAAGTGGCATTGGATATCTGCCCTTGCTACTTTTCAAGTGGGGCATTGAATCTTTTAACAGGATTGGAAATTATATTAAGGGTAAATGTTGGATCATTGGAACCTCCAATAACACTATCAGTTGCTATTGTGAATTGTTTGAGCCCTGATTCTGAATGTACTGTTTTGCAGGAGTCTCTTACTTTGAATAGAGAAGCATGCACTTTATAGAATGTCATGTCCAGATAAATGACAGTTCAAAAATCAAGTATCAATACCAAACTCATTATTCGTTTATAAATCAAGTATCAATATCACACTGTTTTGCATGTGGCCTTGCATTTACAAGCTCATTACTCATTTTCCATAAATGCAGAGAACTAACCTAAAGAAAACCACATTTTAACAACCTCGTCGCTGGATTCTACCTAAATGACATGTTTGTACAACATCATCACATGGCTGCTCTAATTAATCATAACCTGCTTTCGCTTTACTAATCATTAACAAGCATAGTTTAAGATAACACAGTCAATAAACAGCTTATAAGTGATACGTAAGAAACCATGTAACATCATCAGAACAGTTATCCTCTGAATACTACCAAGCTGATAAACTGCAACTTAGCACTCCAGAATATACCAGTGTCTGTTGATTAATAATAGTATAAAGCAAGATTTTAGTTCAGTCTCATTGGTTGTTATTGTCAAATGATTGAGTTCATCGTAATGGTGTTTTCCGAGCAATATGCGCCTGAAAACAATTTCGGGAAAGTCATCACCTGGGGCAATGAGTACTGGTCTCAAATCTCTAAGGTCCAGTATTCCTGCCAGAGCCACGGAAAACTCGGTCCCAGTTCATTCACAGAACCTTTTGACATATATCTCCAACGATTTTATCACCCAGTGAAATAATTATTCAATAATAATCTGCCAAAAGGAATCATCAAATTCTTTTGGGATAAAAATAACAGATTAAACTTTAAAGTATTATGTGCTACATGTACACAGATAAAAGAGACATATGTAGCAAATATGAATGTTGTAATGGGATGATTTTCATTTTCAGTTGCAACTGTTACATGTAATGAAGTTTAAAATGTAAAGTACTGTCTCTGTCTCTCTCTTGTCTATTGGCTGGGGAAAAAAAATAAGAAAACTATGAGGAAAAAACATGAAGAAGGTAACAGTAAAATAAGAATGGTACAGAAAGTGTATATAGGGTTTGATCCTTCGGGTAATTTTACAAGTTAAAACCATTGATGAACAAGAACTCCACTCTGTCTAAGAGAGGTGAAGAGCTGCAAGCATTGATCATAAGTTTTCTCATACTTGGGACTCCTCTGTCCAGGGCAACACCTCTGCCACCTATTGTAATGGCACTCAAGAAAAATCTCATCCACCAAACATATAGCCCCAGTTTCAAACAACCTGGGAATCAAATCAAACTCCGTACCCTCCACATCCATCTTCATCACAACAAAATCGTTCTTTGAAACCGTGTTCTTCAACCAGTCAGCAAAATCAAACCCGGGAATCTTCTCAACCTCACCACCATCAAAACCACCCGAAGACTGCAATGGTTGAATCCTCCCCATGCCCCTGCCCTTACCCTCAACCTTCTCCCCAGGGCCACGGTTAATCTCAAACACCAAACTTTCATTCCTAACCCATGCAGCATAAGGCAACAGAGTAACCCCTTTTTTCAAACCATACTCCTGATGAAACGTTCTGTCAGCCTCAATTGCATACACATGAAAGGTCTTGTTCTGTTTCGGATACTGTTTCCTAAACCAACTTCCAATACTAGAACCATAGCTTCTAGCTCCAACATCAACATACACATACCTATCCTTAAAGCTTATATCGACCATTGAAGAAAGGTACCTTATGTTCTTCACGTTTCTCTTCAGAGTGATCCATGGCTTCAGTGGCTCCTCTTCAATTAATGCCTCAGCGTTTCTAACCAACTTTTTCTTGTACTCTAGAACAGAGCATTCTGCATTGGAGTCAGAATTAGAATCGGAACCAATTCCATAACGCTCTTTCTTCACAACGAGTTCTCTTACGGGAGACATCGATGAATCAAACCCTAATACGTCGTTTATTTTCACCACATTGCAACAAAAATTGAACAAATCAACGAATGAATTAAAACTGTAAGTGTCATTGGCCTTTACATGGAACGCGGCAAACCCTTCGGGTTTGAGCGTCCGGGCAATTTCCGCCGCAAACTCCGCTGGCCGCGGCGATCTCTCGAGGGCGCCGTCACCAGCGAACACAAAGTCGAACGTGCCGTTCGCGAACGGAATCCGGCGAGCCTCGCCGGACTTCACCAGCGGCGGCGACGCCTTCTTCGAAATACCAATAGCGTCCGTCACGCCGATCTCGTGAAGCGCGAGGACGTCGCGGCCGGTCGGCGTCTCCAGGCAGAGCGACTTCGCCGCCGGTGAGAGGAATCCGCCGGCGATGAGGTCCTGGAACACAGACGAGTAGAACCGAACGCCGCTGATCCACTCTTTACTGGCGTAGCGCTCGGGTGCTGCCGCGCCGCCTCCGGCGGCGCGGGCGGCGAGAGCGCCGGATCTGGTTCCGGCAATGGCGAGATTCAGCGACGGAGAGAAGAAGCAGAAGTCGCCGAGGGTGCAGGATTCGCCGGCGAGGGTGATGACGTAAGCGAACCGTACGATGACGATGAAAAGGCCGAAGATGAGTAACCGTATGAGAACGTTTCTGAGAAAGCCAGGCTTCCCAGCGGTAGGCTCCATGGAAACAGATTGTGCACTTTTCTTAAAGAAAAATACTATTTACGATAAAAAATAATGAATTAAGTGAAAAGAGAGATAGCGTTTGAATATTTGTTTAATTTATCTGGAGCAGAAGCGAGCGGAGGTGTGGTTAGCGCCGATGAGAGAAGGTGAATTTGGGAGGGAAGGAATTGAGAAAGAGAGAGGGGCAAAACGGGAATTCATGGCTCCGGTGGGTTGATTTGAGTTCTATGGAACAGTGATGAGAAAGAAAGAGAAAGAGTTCATTAGGATTACTCGGTGGGTTTTGGAAGAGTGAGTATGTTGAAGATGATAAAAATAAGAGGGACGCCGCGTGGAGGTTAGTGGTGACCGGAATAGCCGGTTGTCTCTACGCGGAAGGAACTGCGTAGACGAAGGAAGAAGGAACGATGGCGTGGTCCCTTTTGTGATTTATTTATTATGAAAAATGATATTTTTATAACTATTAAAATTGTATATAATTTTAATATGATTTATTTAGATATAAAAATATATAATAAAAAATAAATTTATAATTAAATAATATTAAAATATATTAAAAAAATAATATTGAGAGTTATATCATGATTATAGATTATATAAAAAAAATTAGGATTTTTAATATATTATTATCCATTTATTATTTGGCTTTCATTATAAAATTAATATAGAATATAATATATAGAATAATTGAGGCGGTTGTTATGGGTTTCATAATATTTATTCCAAAAATGATGTGATGACGAGTTGCGTGATGTAAATGGGAGAAACACTGAATTGGGAGTTTGCTATGGAATGGAAGTGGCAAACAAGCATTTTACACAGTGGCAAGTGTTTATTTCGCGTCACTATAGACAGGTCCATCTTATCCTAGAAGTAATAATATTATTGTTTGGTCAAAGTGTAACATTTCTTTCTTTTTTTAAAGGTGAAAAGAACCTTATTCTAAATTTTACTTTACCTGTATTACAATATTTACAGGAAAAGTTTACCTATAATACATTACTTATAAGAAAAATTATAAAAACATTAAACATTTCTTATTCGAAAAAAAAAAAAACTTACATACAATACCTATTAATATTGATATTGTTGGTTTTGTTAATTTTATAATATTGTATATTTAGCATTTGGATCTTCATTTATTGTCGCCACCGTGCTTGGGGTTCCATCTTCTATGGCTGTGACGACCATATTAAGCACTCAGCACATGCAAAATTTTCGAAAACAGTTTAATTAAATTCATTAAAGAGAAGGTCAAAACTTCGTTCTTAGCAATATAATTATGGTAGCACATTATTTTAAAATATTAAAATTGTAACAATTATCGTTTAATAAGGTATACAACTATTAATGTGATTAAATTCGTAATTTTATATTAAAATTGTGAATTAATTTCTTAGCCACTATTATTAGTAATATGTACATTATATATATTTCCGAATATGGAGAGGTCCATGTCAACTAATAAAACTATAAGGCAATTTTCTGGAAAGAATATTATTCACATGATAAATCTGAAGATTCGACACAAGAATATTAGTTATATTATAGTCAAATTGTATAGAATGGTGAAAATTATTAAAAATACATTTCACCTTTCTAGAAAGATAAGAATATTATTCAGATGATTGTGAAAATTTTAGAAAAACACTCTAAACTAATTAATAATTATCAGAAAATATGGAAGTCAAATAAGTAGCAGTCAGTTTCACATATGCCACGTGAGATGCTCACGTGAGTTAACTCGAGACCAAAGAAAGTTAAAAAATGAAAATAACTTTATGAATTGATTTGTATATCTTTCTTAATATAGAAATAGGAGAGTGAATGAATGAGCAAATTTATGTATATCTTCTTTATTTCGAAAGAATATGCGGTCTCATTGAGGCAATTACTTTATAACAAACCTGAAAAATAACACTTAACTAACAGATATATCTAATAAACATTCCATTATAAAATTATTTTTTTAAGTAAAATATTATAAATGTTAATTAATATTGTGTTAGAGTAGGTTTGGATATAAAAAAAATTAAAAGGTTAATTCGAGAATTTGAAATTATTTATTATAAAATATGATATTTGGATAAAGAAATTTAAAATAAATTTAAAATTTTATGAGCGCAAATTAGATATTTTAAAATTATAGAATTTCAAAATTTAATTAAAAGTAAGAATTTCATTTCATTTTCCTAAATTCATTTTTCTTTTCTTCATAATTTTACCTTAGCTCTTTGATTATAACACTATGATATTATTAGTTTGGTTGATGTTTGAATGCCATTATCTCAAATATTGACGAATTTTATATTTTTTTATAAAAAGTTTTTGTGTTAGGCATTATTATGCTACTTGACATTCCAGCTAAGGCTGACACATTAAGTAACAACAATCATTTGTCATCACAAGAAAAAAATATTATTAAAAAAAAATACAAAAATATGGGGGACTAAACCAAAATCCATATGTTAACAAAAACGATACATAGGTAAACTATACTTATTAATAAAGAATTCTAAGAACAGACTAGATGAAAGCCTATTATACCAATGAAAGGATTCTCTATGAATAAATCCTAAATTAGCCAACTTATCAGCACAGGCATTCCCTTCACGAAAAATATAAGTAACCCTAAACCTGATTTTTTCACAGTAATTAAGACAAGTATTCCATCGATTACAAAGCATTCAAGGAACATTTGTCCTAGCAGTAAATGCAACACAAAGCAAGACAGAGTCACATTCCAGCCAGACATTAGTAAGTCTCAACTTTTGAGCTTCCTCCAAAGCATATATAACTCCATAAATTCAGCAATCAAAGTAGTTTGAACGTCAAGAAACGTAGAGAAAGCTCCAACAAACTCTCCCATACTCCCACGGAAAATACCTCCACAAGTGGCAAGACCTGGATAACCCCTAGCAGCCCGTCAGTGTTAATTTTAACCCAGCCTGGTGAAGGAAACTCCCATCTAACAGGAAGATGACAATGAATTTTACCAGTACGAGTATTAATACCAAAAAACTTAATCACACTGAAATTCATCATATCATTCTTCATTGAAGCTTTAGACGACTTTTCCACTAGACAAGTTAAATCTTTAATAACTAAAATAGCCCTAGAAACCTTAATCTTATCATGAAAACGAGCATAATTCCTCATACGCCATAGCATCCAAATTGAAAACGTTATCACAGCAAACTTAATCAATTTAACCAAAGGACTATCATCACTCTTAATAAAAGAAAAAAGATTATCCTTGTTTAGAGAAATGATTATGTTAACTTATTTCACAACTAAGTTTAGTTAGGGTTTACTTTGTTATAAGTATGTCAAATATTTTTTTTTTACTTATAAAAATTTGAAGTTATTTTTAATTAGTATTAATCCAGATTTATTTCAACTAATATTATTAAAATGAGCTCAAATTCCTAAATCAGTTTTACTCACCACAAGTTTAAGTTGGATTAGGTTGAAAAAATATAATTTTTATAAATAGAATTAAATTGAATCAGACTCATTTAATTGATGTATTAAACAAGTTCAAGTTAGGTTGGAGGAAGGCTTATCTTAACCCATCAATAATTTTAAATAGGATTAAATTGAATCGGACTCATTTAACTCATATTAAACAAGTTCAAGTTAGGTTAGAGGAAGATTTATCTTAACCCACCAATAAATTTTTATATTTTTTTATTATAATTATTTACTACTTTTAATTAAGTAAGTTGTCATTTTCTATTATTTTAATGATGTTGCTTAATAGTGTTTGAATGTTTATAATACATAATTTATTTTATTTTAATTATATATGCTAACACTTTGATTTCCATTTACTATATATCTCTCTAATATCACCTCTCAATTATAGTAAATGAATAGTAAAATAAATGAATACATTGATTGTACTATTATAAACATACCGAAATATATAAGTCGAGTCAATCCACTTTTTTCTTACAAATACAAGTTAGAAGAATAAAACATGTTTAGAAATATATTTCTAATGAAAGGAAAGGAATGCGCAAAAATCTAAAAAGAATGTAAATGCAATACGAAAAATAACTAGCCTTAGACATTCTCTAAAAACTCTAAAGAAAGAAAAAACTTACATATGTAATTGATAGGAGTAAAATCATAATCGATTATATATGTTAATATTTTATTAATAATTATAGTTAAATAAATAATTAAAATAAAATATTAAACCAATAAATATTAAAGTAATAAAATAATTTAAATTTCAATAATATGTAAAATAATTCATTTTAATATATTACTATTTTAAAATATTAATTTTTTATTTACTAAATTTTATAATAATTTTATTTATTTATAATTTATTTTAACTAATAAAAAATATTTGTATATCAAATTCTTTTTAAAAAATTATTTTACAGATTATTTTTTAAATATTTACTAAAAATTTAATTCATTACGTCAATCTTATCTACTACAAACATTCTACTCATTTTCCACTCTCTCTCCCTTAATCCAAACAACTTCATTTTCCACTTGTTTTTGATTTCTTTCTTTTATTTTATATTCTCCCTTTAATCCAAACAAAGTAGTAAGTGAATCAATCCACTTACCCACTAACTCATGGTGGGTTAAAATGGGCTATAAAATTTTTGGCTCTCCAAACAATGAATTAGATTAACTTGACTCATTTCTAAATCAACACATGATAAGTTAACTCTACTTTCAAATATTATCAATTAAAGTTATTTTCTAAACAACGTAGGTTGGATTTATTTCTCAATTAAATGTTAGTTAGTGGAAGGAATTAGCTCACTCAAATTCAAAACAGAGTGTCTACCACACAAACGAAGAACAATGATAGGAAAACCCACAAATATAGACGATATAAGGTAAATAATAAGAGAAAGAGCAAACAAAATTACACACATAAATTAACGTGGTTCAATTAACAAATTTCAATCTACATCCACAAGAGAATTCGCTAAACTTAGAGATTACAACTTTATAGTTTCTCTCACACAAAAACTATCACGCAAAACAAATGTCATATTATACAACAATATCGTTATAAGTGACTCACATGAAACACGCTTAAACTAACAAGGAAGACATGTGAACAATGCTTATCACTATTGAACTAGAAAATCACTTAGATGGTTTCACCAGACAATCCATGGTCTTTATAGATGTTAAAAAACTAAATAGTCTACCAAGACCATCTACCAAATATGATAGAAAATGCATATCAAACACTAGACAATCATGGTTAAACGGTCTATGAACCTATAAACAAGATTTTATTAAGTCAATTTTCACAATTAAGATTTTCCTAACCAACATTGGAAGGACTACTTTTCTATTGATTTTGAGTACAATTTTCTTATGATTTTATTTTAGCCTAGATGTGGGAGACTACTAGTGAATCTTAGTAGGGGTGGGGGAGCTTGGGCCACCCAATCCCGTCATCGAATCCACCACTTCCAATGTTTCTTCCTCCAAGAGTAGAGACATGAGTAAGTGTTGTTGGCAATTGAAAAGGATGTAGTTGTTTTGTATTCTTTGTTCACGTGTAAGGTGAGGGTGGTGCACGCATGTGGAGAAGTTAACCACACTACCTTGCTACATGTGGAGAATAAAATCTAGTGACTTTGCATGGAGATTAGACACTAAAATTATGTTTACTTTGAGTATATTATTTTATCCCCTAAGATTATGGTCAAGATTCGCCATTATGGAGACTCCATAAGTTAGAGCACTCAAGTTTTGTGTTTTGTTCTCTCTTCATCTTAAGTGGTCCTATTTATAACTATTCATCAAAGATTTTATCTATTAGTATAAGTCTTTATTTCAATTTTATTCCATTAATTATTTTACTAATTTTATCAATTATTACCTTAATTTGATTGTTCTCTCAGTGAAGTTACTTGAATTAGGGATTTGTGATCCATCTAGATTTGTTCATGCAATTAACTTTTAGTAAAGAATAAGTTTACTTGATTATAAATAATATTATCAAGGGTTTTTGGTCTTACACAATTGTCTCTTTGGAGTAATCTTATATTTCTTTTAATAAATATGGTGGAGGACAATCAAGTGGGTTATAAGATCTATAAGTATAATCCTTTAGTCCTAAGCGATAACACTCTTTAGAGAAATTAAAATAAGGCCTCTTTGTACACAAACTCTTCAATCTTAAATAAGACTATTTATAATGATTGAAATAAGACTGATCAGTACACATAAGCCTCCAGTCTTTAGTGATAAGACTATTTAGAGAAATCAGAATAAGGCATATTAATACACAACTTTGCCTCTCTAATATATTTTTCTCTTTCATATAAAAAGTAGGTGTTTTCTATCCTTAATTATTATCATGTTTTTATACATTACATTAATTATTCCAACATAATCTAGTATCGTTTCTCAGACTATTGGTCCATTGTCACCTTGGTCCAATGTCAATAACATTTTTGGGTGTGTATGATTTGCCAAATCACAATACATTATGTTACATCATCCAAAGGTGATTAATATCATTTATGGCCAATTGGTCTACTATCTTGTTAGTATAATCTTGATTGGACCTCATGCGTAGGTGTTTTACTAAGATAACCATTACAGTGTTAAAGAAGACTGCAATGTGGATCAATAGTTAGTGTATTGTACTTAGGTCATGATGTGGCCTTAAGATCATCGTGGTATAGAAGTCACGATGTGGTGTTATGTTCGTTGTAGGGTGCTAAGTCTATAATGTGAGTGTAGGGTGTGAAGGTTGTAATATGGCACTATGGTTAATGTAGGGTGTGAAGGTTGTAACATGGAATTCTGGTTTATGTCGGGCACAAAAATTGTAATATGGCAACATGGCCAATGTAGGGTGCAGAGGCTGCAATATGGTGTTATAGTTGATGTAGGACATAATGTTGCAAATGAAATTAATTGTATCGTGACAGAGGTTAAGTGAGTCAAGACATAATTGAATCGTGATGTTTGGACTACTACACTCTTAAGTAAAAATAGTTGCATCCTGACTATTAGTTATAACTTTTGGCCTATTGGTAAGTACTTGATCTAACGATTGGTATCAAAACTAAGGTCACGAGTTCAATTTCCAGTGAGACAATTGTTGAGGGGGAGATTGTTACAGGTGACATCAATTGTCCTGTGACAAAGGCTAGCTAAATGAGTCAAGTCACAATCGAGTCATGGTGTTGTTGAACCATGTGGTGTTCATTGTTTTGAAGAATCCAAATCCTTTGAAGGATGATGAAGCCTCTGCTTTGCTTGTTGCTGCTGTGCTGGCTTTAGTCTTGTTCTGGGGTAGTTAAATGTTGTAATCAACACTTAGATTAAATCTCAAAGCAATTAGCATATCATTTTTAACAAAGCAAAATGATTTTCAAACTAAGTTGAAACAACCGATTGTTTTGTCGAAACAACCGATTGTTTACACTTAGGTGTTTTGAGAAAGTTTGAAAACTGTTTTTGAATGGTGT
>Ga0123342_1008933_pt1 | contig 12284 bp, 7 predicted proteins | sample Turbeawhitnodule_FD_89960 | JGI IMG/M metagenome (GOLD analysis project Ga0123342, IMG submission 89960) | Root nodule microbial communities of legume samples collected from Mexico - Turtle bean Mexico white nodule | ecosystem: Host-associated > Plants > Roots > Nodule | place: Mexico: Nepantla... | reverse complement strand
GTGACCGAATTCATTTCGGTGGTTAAATGAAAGTTCTAATTTCTGTCACTGAATTAACGACCAAATTTGTTTATTTTCCATCGATCAAATTCATTTTGGTGGCTAACTGGAAGTATTAATTTTTGTCACTGAATTAACAACCAAAGTTGTTTATATATAAACTAGGTTATTAACCTGTGTCTTGCACAGAAAAGATTTTATCTATGAAATGGGAAAGATTTTATTTATGAAATATTATTAATATATAAATAAATAATTGTAATTTATGTAGGTATATATTTTAACCTTTTTTGTTACAATAAAGATGCATAGAGATGTCTTAAAGTGTCTTATATAAATAATTTTATACAACCTTAAATTGAAATGTTTTAATAATAATAAATTTTACAACATATATACTTTCACCTAATACAATCATCGCATACAATTTGTAAGTAAAGAAATTTATACAATATAAGAAAGATACAAAATTTATACAAAATAACAAAATATCAAATCACAAAAAAAAACAAACAAACATAAGTTAGAAAACAAAAATATAATACAAAAATATAATAATTATAAATATTAATAATGTTTGAGCAACCTATATGGTTACCCACATTAAGTCCAACTAAAATTAAAAAATTATCCTTTTTATCAAACTTTAAAAATAGTCCCGACTCCCAAATATATTATAATAAACTTTCAATCAAATTATTTTCATAATGATAACTCGAAATTGTTGTCATGTATGCTCATCGTCTGCTTCAAAAATAATTTTATCATTCTCTTGAAGTGAGTGTTCCCTGCAGAATCCACTTCTGAATTTGACAGTCTTTTTGGGAACATTTCAGATTAGAACTTTGCAGTGCACCTGTTCGTTTGGACCGTGCAAAGTGACATTTTTGGAATCTATCTCTTCGCATATAAACTGCGAAAGTCACAGGCAAATCCTACACGACAATAAAAACATTTTCATTTAATATATGTAAAGCAAAAGTCAATTATAAAAACATATAAGATGACTTGTTGTGCATTGAGAAGCAGTTAAAGTTAGTGTAAAATGCATAAGTGCATGATACGTTAGTGAGCTTCAACTTTCAATCTCTAGAAAAAAATCTACGACAGTATTTTTGGACAACATGCCTCAAATATCGTTACATCAAAATAGCTATCCCCACGTAACAGAAGAGAATTTGATGAGATCCTTCTTTTAACGCGTACAACTTACACATTTCATTGCAACCTTGAACGAGATCAAGGGATTGTGCAGGTCCATATTATAACGTACCTTGAATATATTTCCTCTTTGATCCGCAAGGGTCCATATAGAATCCAGTTCCGTACTAAATATTATTGCAAAGGCCCGATCCACAACAAAATATACTATGATAATATAAGCATAATATGAGAATGCAAACAAAGAATAGTTAACCCTAAAACGGAAAGAAAAAAAACATATGGAGAATAAATATGAGAAGATACCTCCGAAGGTTGTATGATGCTATTGAATGTACTTACGGTTAGAATTAATGAGCTAAAACAAGAGGGAGGGTGAATTGTTTTTGAAAGATTTTCGAAAGTTCTGAAGGTAGAGTGAAAGGCAATGAAGAATCAATAAGTGGAAAATCTGTCTAGCCAAATATAAAACTGATTTTAAGCTTGATGCAGAAATTCAACCGGTTGTTTTTACGCAACAATCAGTTGTTTTTATCAGTAGTTTTTTCAAAACAGATTTAAATCAATTTAAAGAGTGTAAGGATAGAGAGATTCACACAAAATGTTTATACTAGTTCACTCTTACACCAAGAGCTACATCCAGTCCCCAAAAACCACTGGGTAAACCACTATGCAATCAAAACCATATTACAAACACCACACACCAAATTGAACCCCTTAAGAAACACACTACCTTTGGCAAACCACACCAAGAGTGTTGATCTTGAACCCCTCAAGAACACACAACACTCATTGGCAACACAAACTAGAAATACAGTAATCAAGGAAGAAGGGAATAGAATACACCTGGGTATTACAAAGCTTAAAGTTCAGAATTACAACCCAATTATATCCCACACACTTAAGAATGATCCAAAGCTCTTTCAAATCTTGGAAAAAATGTTTTTGATAAACTCTTTTTCTTACTCCAAGATTAGGAGCGTAAAACCATCTTTATATAGACCAACTAAGTGGTCAAAAACATTTAATAAAGGAGCCAAAGTAGTTAGAATCATTTAAAACATATTAAAACCAATTAACAGAATTATGTTAAGGTTTTAAGAAAAAACAATTGGTTGTTTTGTCAAAACAATCGGTTGAATTGACTTGACAACAAAGTCAAGCTTTTCAAAACCTTTTCAAAAACTGCTAAGGTAAAACAACCTGTTGTTTCAAAATTTCAACCTGTTGAAATTTCAACAACTTTTTATAAAACCCATCTTTTCAAAAGGTTAAAGATTCAAATGAACTTGGATCAACTTAAGGGGTGAATTAACAAGTTCAAACAACTAGACACACATACACACAACAAGAACAAGGTCTTCAAGCTTTCCACTTGGATTTGGAGACATCAAAGCATCTTGTTCAACACTTACTGTTTTCCTGCTTATGATTTTTGCTAAGTGTGCCTTGTTCATTTTGTTTGTTTAAAAGTTAATGAAGCACTGAAGTGGTTTACCAGAGAAAAGTATACAGAGAGTAAAGGTAGATTAGAGTTCAAAAACTTTTTAGATATGCAAACTAATGGTATAATTGTGGAAAGGTATATAATTTATAAATAATAAGTAATAATTAATAGTTTTTATGGCAATAAAAAAAAAGGAAAAAATGTTACATTTCTAGGTATTGAAATGATGAATGGTAATTTTTGGAAATAACAATCATACTAAATAAATTGGTATTTTCCATTATGAATGAGAAGTACAGACAACCATAGAAAAGAAGATTGGATAAACAATGGGTTTAAAATGCAAGAGTTTGAAAAAGGACTTCAGGACTTAGGTATACGTTTTAATGTGAAATGAAAAACTTTTATGAGGCAACACATCAATCCAACCAGCAGAGCATAGTGCATGCATAAAAAATGCACCCTCATGAATAAATAAATATTTTTGTGGTTAAATACTCATTCACACATATCTTGTATCTAAAAAAAATTAACAGAATTCCAAATAAAGAGTGTGGTGCATATTTGAACATACATGTGCACATCATAAATTCATTTTAATATATCATATTTTTAATTCTAAATTAACAAAAAATACATTTTATAATTAGAATTTTGATTTAATTTATTTTTAATTAGTTAGCATATACCTTTAGTATGAAGTAGGAATACGTTTTTCTAAATTTTTGGAAATGACAGTGATACTAAATAAATTTTTATTTTCCATTATGAATGAGAAGTACAAAAAACCATAAAAAAAAATATTGATGCATATTTGAACATACATGTACACATCATAAATTCATTTTAATATATCATATTTTTAATTCCAAATTAACAAAAAATATATTTTATAATTAGAATTTTAATTTAATTTATTTTTAATTAGTTAGCATATACATTTAGTATGAAGTAGGAATACGTTTTTCTAAATTTTTGGAAATGACAGTGATACTCAATAAATTGCTATTTTCCATTATCAATGAGAAGTACAGAAAACCATAAAAAAGTATATTGGGTAAACAATGGGTTTAAAATTCAATAGTTTGAAAAGGTCTTCAGGGATTAGGTATACATTTTATGTATTTTGTTTCTATTTAATTATCATTTCTTTAATTTAAAATTAACAATAAACATTTTTTACAATTACAAAATTAATTTCATTTAATTTTAATTATTTAGCATATACATTTATTATGAAGTAGGAATAAAAAAAAGTAGTATAGTTTTCTAAAACTATAAAAAAAACATTAGATAAACAATGGATTTAAAATTCAAGAGTTTGAAAAGGTCTCGAGGTTAGGTATACATTTTATGTATTTTGTTTCTATTTAATTATCATATTTTTAATTTCAAACTAACAATAATTATCTTTTATAATTAGAAAATTAATTTAATTTATTTTTAATTAGTTAGCATATACATTTATTATGAAGTAGGAATAAAAAAAGTAGTATACTTTTCTAAAGACTGGATTTATTATATAATGGTACTATTATACATATTTAATATAACGATATTAATTATAACAGTTTTTTATAAAAGTAAAATTGGTTTTTAATCACATATTATTGTAACAATTATAATAGATGTCACTCAACTCTTTTTACATTTGGTATATTAACATCTAGTGATTATCATAATTCCATACAATACTATTTCCTAATGAATCATAAAGAATTCACAGAATCTATAAAACATTATGTTATGCCATAAATTAATATTATAATAATAAATAGTTTGTGCGATGTCAAAATTGTGGGACATATCCATGTTGTCATTTTTCAATATAAATTGAAGCTCACATTATGATTTAAGTTGAAACTATAATTCCAGGTTTATCATATCATTCAATTGCTTTCAAATATTGTAAAAAATTTCAGTATAAACAACATTTTTTGTCTTGTTGGTTACATTCCCATCTTCATCAAGAATAAGAATTTTCAATCATTTTTTCGTTCTAACTCTAGAAATAGCTACATAGAACTGTACATGTGTGAAAACTGGGACGTGGAAGATATAACTAACTTTAGTCAATGATTGACCTTGGCTTTTATTGATTGTCATTGCAAAACATAGAGCTACTGGAAATTGTCTTATCTGGAATTTGAATGGCATACTTGAATCTGAAGGGATCAAATTCATTCTTGAAATGAAGATTTTATCACCAATATTTGTTCCTATTAGAATTGCTACATAGATAACATTTTTTCTTCAAATCAAGAACTTGCAACCTTGTTCCATTACAAAGACCATTGGCTTGATCAATATTTCTCAAAAGCATAATAGGCACGCCAATTTTCAAATGAAGCCGATGATTTGGTATCCCTGAACATTTTATATCATTTAAGCACTCAGACGTGAACCATTCACCTTCAATTTCCTGATATTTGATTGGTAAGGTGTATCCGAACTAAGATAAGTTATTTCTTTACCAATTAACAAAGATAAAATAAAATCATTCACTTGCTCTACTAATTCAGTTGTTGGACAAAGTAGTGCTCCATCCTCAAAGTACCCAAACACGTCATGTCAGTCAACAAATTAGGATAAACAAAATTCACCAATGACAACAAAGGTGTTTATGTGGGATCAATCAATATATCAAGTGGGATTTCCACTACACATTCACCATTTTCATTCAATCCAATTTGGCCATCTCCAATTTTGAGAATCCAATAAGCAAATTCTTTGATACCGTTTGCGCTTACATCAGATTTTGCATTGTTTAATCTTATGTTTTGAGAGAGTTTTAAGACTCGACAACTTAGCCACAAATGAGAAGAGTTGATTGTTGACTTCACAACATCATATCTTAACCCTTTTTTTACAACTGGCAATATCTTCCTGAAATCACCTCCCAAAACCAAAACCTTCCCACCAAAAGGTTTTTGACTATTTCCTTCATTAACCGTTCCCATAACATCTCTCAAAGTTCTGTCAAAGGCCTCAAAACACATTTGATTCATCATCGATGCTTCATCCCAAATAATCAATCTCGTTTCAATCAAAAGTTTAGCACGATGACTTTCTTGAGGTATATTGCAAGTTGATTCTTTATTTATTAGAATAAGAATACAAAATCTAGAATGTGTTGTCTTCCCTCCAGGTAGTAGTAAAGAAGCAATTCCGCTTGATGCTACATTCAAAACAATCTTTCCTGTAGATCTAACTACAGCAGATAATGCTCTCCACATGAAAGTTTTGCCAGTTCCACCATAACCATATAGAAAGAAGAAACCATTCTTTTCAGACTCAACTAATGAAATGATCTCTTCATAAACATTTAATTGCTCAGTGAGACATTTCAACAATGAGATATCCTCTTTTTCCATTTCATCGTTGTTGTAGTTAAGTTCATCCATAATAAACCTATTTTGAAACAAAGATGAATGAGAAAGATCAAGTTGAGGGCAAACAGACAAATTCTTGTAATGACCGCCCATTTGCCATTAATAACTCTTGTATTTTTAATAGGCAAAGATCATGTAGTTGTTTCTCCTCGAGTTGTAGACCTAACATTATTTAAGACCACATGCATCACGTTCATAATTTATAGTCAAAATATGTAATTAATTATAGCATTTTAAAAATTCAATACCTGGCAATTGCAACTATTTTCTTTTGTGGTATAAAATTCCGTCTGACAGTAATTTCCAAGAAGCTTTCCAAACCACATCCGGTTTGGACATTGCGTTCATGAACAATAATGAAACAAACAAATGCTTGTGTTCATGGTCAGAACCTAATTCACTTGCTTATTTTATTGCATCAATGAATTCTTTGTCATCTTTCAATAGTCCTAGCGCATAACAAGCTTCTTCATATGTATTGAATGTTTGCTCGTTTACTGTTCTTATGCTAGCATAGTCAACACAACCCTTTTGAATAGTCAACAATATCCTCATGTAATAAAGTTCTCCACATCCAGGTACTACATAGGTTAGTGTACCAATGTTGTAACCTTGCTTCCTTGGTTTCCATTGTCTTTGTTGAGCAATTCATACAAACTTGCTTGGAAATTCAGCATATGTCAAATTCCTTCCATCAACATATTTTTGGTTGGCCTCAAACCAAGCTAGAAACATGGTCTTCATAGATTCATTCTTTTCCAACAATTGATCAAGATTATCATCATCTTTAAACAAAATTGGTTGTTGCTTCGGAAAATGAAATGACAACCTTTGTACAGTTGACCATTTATGATGTATGTCAAAGCCAAAAGTTCGCCAAACAGCTTCACACGGAGATAAGTATCTACAATCATAATAATTCTTGATTTCTTCAACATTCATTTTCTCTTCATTGTTGGAAGTACCATTGCCAATTTTCATTATAGCCCTGTCATGCCCTTTATTAACATATTTGAAAAGATATTTGATAGAATTTGACTTGTTGCAATATTTTTTATTCACATGTGCTTGATACCTCATAAGAAGATAGGGATTGTATGGAACAACATTGTCATTATCCATTTGGATACCATTTTCACAAAAATTCCATTATTTCAACGTCTATACATTGGATATCCGTCTTAATCAATAATAGTTACAACTGTAAACTTTTTTGGAAAGAATTTTGAACATTTACCTTGTTTCGTGCAAGGAGAATTTAATTTAGCCACTCCACATGGTTCATGTATCATGTAGCTTGCAACAACTTTGAACAATTTGAGATACAAATTTGGGTGAGGTAATTCAACAGATTTGACATTATCAATGTCTGTTGCATTATGCAGCTTGTTTTATCCATCCAACCATAATAGTATATGAGCATGTGGTAAACCTCTTTTTTGAAATTCAATGGTGTACATGCCTGAAACAAAGAAAAGAATATTCCAAATTAATTATGGGAATTTAATGCTATAAAAAGATTTCACTAAAACTATTTCATCTTGAAGAATACCTGCAGTTGTTTGACCAAAAAACTTATTCTTCTTGAAATCTTTCATCATTTGATCAAGTTTAAGTTTGAAGACTCTGCAAACAATACCAGGTCTATCTGACGGACTTAATCCTTTTGGTCCAAGAACATCACGAATTTCAGGCCAATTGACATTGCATGTTATTGTTATGAACAAATCAGGATAATTAAATCTTCTATAGATAGCCATAACATCTTGACAATTGTTGAACATGTAACGCATACCACCAGTAAAAGATGAAGGCAAAACAACACGTCTACCAACGCAAGAAGGATCAGTCTCTCCTTTGTTAATTGCTTCTTGTAGGCCATTCAAAATTTCAGACCGAATTAATTTCCTAATTTGACCTAATGAAAGACAAACGTTGTGCTTCAATCATGGTATAACAATCGGAAATTGTTGAAAAATCCTACGTGCATGTACTATGTTACCAAACTCACAATGTCTTTCTTGAATAAGGAATGCAATAAATTCCCTTAAGGAAACACAAATTATTTTTCTACTTGCAATAAATATCCCTTATTGGAATACTTTATTGATAACCATCTTCTCCTTAGGATATTGTAGTGGGATGAAAGCAGTGTATTTCATGAAGCCTTGATAAATCACCACATACCTTATTCACAATTATATCTCTGTCTACGTCCGTGTTTGCGAAATCTCCCACAATTAAAGCAGCTATCTCATTTGATAACGGGGTGTTGTACACTCTTTGATCTTTCAATCGATTTCTAAATAATCGGAGTGTAAAATATGATGGTTTATCTTGAAGAGACAGGTCTCTTACTCTTTGAAAGGATTTAGCAAGAACATTGTATTCATCAATCATGTTTATGAAATCACCAACCAATGATTTTTCAAGTATAGACTTATGGTTATTTGACCTGAAACAATATGCAACAAAATTAACAATAATCAATGACAGAATTTGAACGTTTAAACAACAGTAAATACAAAAATACTTACTCAAAATGACTCATTCTATTACTTAACTCATTCTCTATATCATATATATACAATTGTGCAAAATTGGGATTGGAACCTGCCTCTGGTAACAAACTTCCAATACGGTGGTAATTTTGGCCACTAATTATGAACTGAGGAGGTGCACTACCATTATTCATAGAAGAATCAATCTTCCCACCTATTGAAGTAAAGGAAAACATATTGTTGTAAGTCCTAATGTTATCTAAGAAATGCTTGCTTCTAGGATCTTCACCATTTAATAAATTGTTTAGTAGTTCTGAAGGTCTTTGTAAAAAAGGTAGTTGTACTTTTCCCTTTTGGCAACATATAGAAAAATGCACTTCTCTTGAATGCTTTGATTTATCAGCACGTTCCTCATACCAGAGAACAACTCCACAATGAACACATTCAATTGAAGGTTGACCAACATAAAAAAGATTTGGAAATTTAAAAAAGAATCTATAATTCTCGTTTCTATAATACACATGCTAAAACGTTATACTGGATCATTAGTTATATTAAGATGTACTTTGATCAAGTAATAATAAGGTGTTAACCTTGCATTTCAGATTTTAAATATAGTTCGCTTATAAAATTGTTGTGTACATCATCTGAGATAAATAATAAGAATCATATTTATACATGAGAATAATTTTGTATACAATATGAGGAAACACGTTAAAAATACTTGTATGATTTACCATTATTTTCAAAATTAGGAGACCATTCAACATAATGTAATGTTTTGCTAATCGAATTCATGATTTTCAAAGGATATCTAATAGCTTTCTTCTGAGAGACAGAGTAAGAATAATGTCCAAGTTCAGAACAATAAACATATTCAATTCTTCCTGTATAGAAAAATTATTCATATAAACACTATGTACATATAAAAAGTAATTAATAAATTCGTATGAGAAGGTGTATACAATGACAACCTAGGTGTTCTTCGTCAATTCTTGTTGGCTGCTTCGATGTATTCAACAATGTTTCTAAAGATAACTGATATAATTTCTTATTTTGCACAGAGTTAGATGACTTTTGAGCTATTGGAGTATCTGTCATCAAAGTTTAAAATAAGATAAGACATCTGACAAATGCACTATTAATTGAAATGTATATCAAATAATAATATTTTTCAATCAATCGAATTTCAAGGTTTAAGACATCACTTACTATAGTTGAATTCCGATAATGGTTTACTTTGTTCAATTGATTGTAGGGTGTTTTGATTAGGAGAAAAATTAACTGCAAGTAAAGGATATTATAAACAATCAGTAATATATATAATGATATGCAATATCCCTCTATAAGAAAGGCCTTAAGACTTACATGTACTTAAAGGATATGAGGGTTGCCTATTCTCTAAGTCTGATATTGCATTCTGTGAAAAAATACACTCTTCTCCATGGTTTGTAGCTGCTAAGTTTTTCTTTTGGGTTGTATATTATGGGGTAACAACCATGGCAACTCTCTCTATTGTATTTTCGGATGAACTGTCATGTACATCTTCTGTACTCTCTATGTCAGAAACCGCATCCTGTGTGTAGTTTAATCCATATGAAAATGTTGTTAACTTATTCCTTTGACTTGTGGATTCTTGGTTGAAAACCATCTTCATTTTCTTTGTTGGATTGTGGCCTGATTTGTCACGGACATCTATAGTGCAGTTTTGATTTTAATACATTAGCAGTAAATAATAACCAACAATTAGAACCTCATTTACCTGTTGTTAAAACAGAATTTGTTTCTCCATAAGAAATTGTGGTTGTCTGAGGACTTTGTTTGTTGCAATTTTTACCTGAAGTACCTCAAGAAATCAAGTCATCAACGATAAACTTCAATTCTATATTTCAAAAAAATAAATGGCATATGAGGTTCTACCTGTAAGTTTGGTAGCTTCTCTGTGTAACTTATTCTGAAGGATGATCTTCCTTTGGTTTCTTGTAGACTTTGACTCATTTGGATCCATATGCATATACCATTGTTAGTGAAGTCCAGTTAGTTGTTAAATTGTTTTGACAAAAGAATTTATCAAATACGTAGAGACTAGTGAAAGTTTAAAGCGGGAATCCAAATTCTCTTTTTTGGATACACTTTGACTTTCTCAAGTTTGGGTTATTCCAATAGTCTGCAGAAATCTGTACCACATCATATCCTTCTTGTTCTTAAGTAAAAACAAATTAGGCTAGAGAACAAAGATTTAAAAAGGACAGTCAAATTGTATTAATAATTGATAATAAAGTACAGGTGAAAGCTGGCTGCACATTCGCAAAATTACGTGATATACTTACAAATATTACTGACAAACATTTTAAAAGCAAATTTCATGAAAAGTTATACACACGATTATCTATTGATCTTGGTAGCTTCCCAAGGTAGATATTAAACGTGCCCAATTCTATCTCAAAATGAATACTGTGATATAAGCAGTATTATAAGTATTATTCTAATATTTACTTCATCTGATCATGGTGTCAATCTTACTATCACTTCTGTTCTAGGGCAGATTGTGCTTCAACATTTGCTTACTGATTTTGAAGATAAATTGCTCATTCTCATCCAATCTGTGGATGAAAGCAAAACTCTTGTCTTTAGCTTAAATATGCACAATGTCTTAAAAGGAGATGGTTTTTTATGCAATTTGTTTTCAGAATTACTGGAAGTTTCTGCAGCATGATATTAATGTCAAAATTCAACAACTCTTACAAAATTGCATCTTAGCTGACTTGAATTTGAATGTCATAACTATCATTCACAATGCAAATTCCTTTGTGTAATTTTATTCACAAAGATCAATAAAGTTTAGCAATAGTTGGGCAATCTATTCATCATAATGTCACCAAAGAAAAAATGTTTGACCTAAAATCCAATACTACGCTTGAAATTTCACTTATTAGAACCTATTACTAGAACACTATTCGGTTAAATTATTGCTAATACGGTTAAATTAAATAATCTTGAAAAATAAAATAAAATAAATTCAAACACATAACATGTAAATAGAAAGAAAACATAACTTGTAATGAAATAAAAGTAACATTGTCCTTCGCTGAAACATATTTGCAAAATTAACGTGTTCACTAATCACAGAACTAACAACACCCTCAGATCTGTGGGTTGTACTTCAATATTAGCCTCAAAAATCAATTTGTCACCTTCACGAAAAACATGCATCTTATAAAATTCTCTCCATCCAGCACCAAATTTAACAGAAGCTTTTGGAGGTGGCCGTATCAGAATTTTGCACTTAACTTCACTCTTATATCCATGATGGACAGTATACTTTAGCCTGCTTTTCCGAATGAAATTGGCAAAAGAAACAGGAAGATCCTAAAAGCCAAGTAACATGTGTATAAATACAGTAATCAAGTAATATAAAGTAAAATAAAACTTAAGAAATGATGCAATAAAAAATTACCAGATGGCTTGATTGACATAGATACTGTGATAGTGAAATGAAGCTACGGACCGCCAATGAGAGGGCAACAACTCTCGATACGATCATAAAATTTATTCATGGTTGAAGAAGAAAATTTTCCCTTAAAAAAAGTGATCTTAAAATTTTTATTTCCTACATAATCAAAATATACAAAATGATTGCCACGAAAGCCATAAAATTCGCGGAATTGAGACCATCCTCCAATGATCTCAGGAACACACAAGTCCATATTATACTTAACAATATGTCTATGCCCTTCGTTATCCACCAAAAACCAAGTTGGACCAAGTTCAGACCCGAACTCG
>Ga0123342_1008932_pt1 | contig 12289 bp, 6 predicted proteins | sample Turbeawhitnodule_FD_89960 | JGI IMG/M metagenome (GOLD analysis project Ga0123342, IMG submission 89960) | Root nodule microbial communities of legume samples collected from Mexico - Turtle bean Mexico white nodule | ecosystem: Host-associated > Plants > Roots > Nodule | place: Mexico: Nepantla... | reverse complement strand
TATATATATATATATATATATATATATATATATATATATATATATATATATATATATATATATATATATATATATATATATATATATATATATATATATATGCGAAAAAGGTAGATTCTAAAATGTCACTTTGCACGGTTCAAATGACAAGTGTAATGTAAAGTTCTAATCTGAAATGTTTCAAAAAAGACTGTCAAATCGAAAAGTGGATGAAAGAAATTATGCAAGGAACACTCATTTCAGGAAAATGATAAAGTCTTATAAAAAAAGATAATTTTAATATATTTGAAAGTCATGACTGTTTTTAAAGTCTGATAAAAAAAATAATTTTTTTAATTTTAGGTGGACTTAATGTGAACAACAATATAGATTGTTCAAACATTATTAATATTTATAACTATTATATTTGTGTATTATATTTCAGTTTTTTAACTTATGTTTGATTTTTCTGTGATTTGGTATTTTGTATAAATTTGTTATTTCTTTACTTAAAAATACTAAATTTATACAAAATATCAAATAAAAAAAAATCAAACATAAGTTAGAAAACTGAAATATAATAGTTATAAATATTAATAATGTTTGAACAATCTATATTGTTGCTCACAAGTCCAATCAAAATTAAAAAATTATCTTTTTTATCAGGTTTTAAAATCAGTTATGACTTTCAAATATATTAAAATTATCTTTTTTTACCAGACTTTATCATTCTCCTGAAGTGAGTGTTTTTTTGCATAATTCTTTCCATCCACTTTCCGATTTGATAGTCTTTTTGGAAACATTTCGGATTAGAACTTTGCATTGCACCTGTTCGTTTGGACCGTGCAAAGTGACATTTTGGAATCTATCTCTTTTACATATAAATTGTGAAAGTCACAACAATAAAAAATTAAATATTTGTAGAAGAAAGTATACTGAAAGTAGAAGTAGATTAGAATGGGTAAACAATGAGTTTAAACTGCAAGAGTTTTAAAAATACTTTAGGAGTTAAGTATACGTTTTAATGTGAAATTAGAAACTTTTATGAGACAACACATCAATCAAATTTTTGTGGTTAAATACCAGTATCTAAAAAAAAACAACAAAATTCCAAATAAAGAGCGTGGTGCATATTTGAACATTCATGTACACATCATAAATTCATTTTAATATATCATATTTTTAATTCCAAATTAACAAAAATTATATTTTATAATTAGAATTTTAATTTAATTTATTTTTAATTAGTTAGCATATACATTTAGTATGAAGTAGAAATATATTTTTTTAAAATTTTTGGAAATGACAGTGATACTAAATAAATTTTATTTTTCATTATGAATGAGAAGTACAAAAAAACCATAAAAAAGAATATTGATGCATATTTGGACATACATGTGCAAATCATAAATTCATTTTAATATATCATATTTTTAATTCAAAATTAACAAAAAATAAATTTTACAATTAGAATTTTAATTTAATTTATTTTTAATTAGTTAGCATATATATTTAGTATGAAGTAGGGATACGTTTTTCTAAATTTTTGGAAATGACAGTGATACTAAATAAATTGCTATTTTCTATTATGAATAAATTGTTATTTTCCATTATTATGAGAAGTACATAAAACCATAAAAAAGAATATTAGATAAATAATGAGTTTAAAATTCAATAGTTTGAAAATGACTTCAGAGCTTAGGTATACATTTTATGTATTTTGTTTCTATTTAATTATCATTTTTTTTAATTTCAAATTAATAATAAACATCTTTTACAATTACAAGATTAATTTTATTTATTTTTAATTAGTTAGCATATACATTTATTATGAAGTAGGAATAAAAAAAGTAGTATAGTTTTCTAAAACCATAAAAAAGAACATTGGGTCAACAATGAGTTTAAAATTAAAGAGTTTGAAAAGGTCTTCAGGTTAAGTATACATTTTATGTATTTTGTTTCTATTTAATTATCATATTTTTAATTTCAAATTAACAATAATTATCTTTTATAATTAGAAAATTAATTTCATTTATTTTTAATTAGTTAGCATCTACATTTATTATATAACGGTATTATTATACACATTTAATATAACAATATTAATTATAGCAGTTTGTTATAAAAGTAAAATTGGTTTTTAATTACATATTATTGTAACAATTATAATAGATGTCAACTGTTTTTTACATTTAGTAGATTAACATCTAGTGATTATCATAATTCCATTCAATACTATTTTCTAATGAATCATAGAGTTAATGGAATCTACAAAACATTATGTTATGCTATAAATTACTATTATGATAATATATCGTATGTGCAATGTAAACTGTGATATAAGCATTACTATTCTAATATTTACTTCATCCGATCATGGTATCAATCTTTCTATATTGTTCTAGGGCAGACTGTGCTTCAACATTTGCTTACTGATTTTGAAGATAAATTGCTCATTCTCATCCAATCTGTGGATGAAATCAAAACTCTTGTCTTTAGCTTAAATATATGCACAATGTTTTGAAAGGAGATGATTTTTTATGCAATTTGTTTTCAGAATTACTGGAAGCTTTTGCAACATGATGTTAATGTCGAAATTCAACAACTCTTACAAAATTGCATCTTAGCTGACTTGAATTTGAATGTTATAACTATCATTCACAAAAATCACGAGGCTTAATGCAAATTCTTTTGTGTAATTGTATTCACAAAGATCAATAAAGTTTAGCAACAGTTGGACAATCTATTCATCATAATGTCACCAAAGAAAGAATGTTTGAGGTCAAATCCAATACTATGCTTGAAATTTCATTTATTACAACCTATTAATAAATCCATTACACGGGTTAAAGTCATGCATTGCATAACACATTTGAAAGATACAAAGAACACATTTGATTATTCACATTAATAATCAAATCTTAAATGAATTATACATGTTTTTAAAATATTGTATGAACAATCTTCAAACCTTTAACAATGTTGTTGAACATTCTGATTCACCTCTGCAACTTTGTTATGACAAAACTTTCAGCATACTCTAACAGTCTTCATCCATTGAGAATCAAAACATACACACCTACAAAATAGTAATATACAACTATACAAGGCAATACATAACATGCCATACATAATAGTAATCATAATATCCTCAAAACATAAAATAGTTCTGACATTGTTTTGCATAATATATCAAATCTATTACAATATTACATAAGTAAACAAATTATGCTCATATTCTTAAAAGATCAAATGTCACACATAAATTTTAAATAACATTTCACTTCTCAATTTTAACTGTTCTTTTGAATGTCTTGAGTGGCAGATTGTCCTCTGCAACTTGCACCAATGGTGAAGATTGTCTCTTGTGTGCAAGATTTACCATTAAAACAAAATTACAATCCATTCAAAAAATATTTTCACCAATATCAAATAATGATATTTCTAAGCCTCTTTTTCAACAATAAAGTTTCTTCAGTCTGTACATTATATTTCACTCTTGTGCAATCAATACAGTTATGAACATAGATGTTGTCTATATAATAAAAAATTAACATGTAAGAAAATTAAAAAATCCAGACCGATAACAAATAATAGAGATAAGATACTTTGATTCATCCAAAATGATACCTCTGAAGAACTTGACTTTGGAAAATTCTATAAATCTGACTACATTGTCTACTTCCCCAGTTGAGAGGAATGCATTTAACTGATATACATAATTCCCAAAAAGGGTGCATTGAATCCTAAAACTACTCTCACAAAAATGCTGGATAGAAGTTAGAACATTACCCATCACAATCTATGGAGATGACATTCATTTTGGTAACTTTTCCTTCCTTTGTCAACTTTCGCTCTGTGCTAACTCCAATCAGAATTCCAATTATATTTGCGTAAAACACTACTGAAGTTAATAATAGTAAACTTTTATTGAAAAGATACCAAACACCAGCATAAAAGTTAATTTAACTAACCCACTAAAAAGTTGGTGTCAAAGCCAGTAGCAAAAAGCAGTGAAAGAGGTGTGTAATGTGGTTTAGTTTGTGGTACCACTTCATTAGCCATTAAAGATACATATGTTCCATATTGGAAGTTAATCTTATAAGCATGTTTAGTTATTCTGTAAGATCCTAAATTGGATGCCACACTAAACGATTTGATGGAATACACATGACATTCAGATATCTGACTTTGGAATTTATATATTACTTTCCTCCTCACAGATGTATGGATTCGTACTCCCTAAAAAAATACATAAGGAAGTCATGTTCAAAAGCAACACATATAAAATATATGTATGTCACAACTCTGAGTTTTATGAAAACTTATTTGTTCATCCTATAGCACCATCTTTAGTGAAAAAGGGATGTTTTGTTTTGTGAATCTTGCACACACCATAGTCGTAAGACTCTAACAACTACATTCCATGACTCCTTTGTTGAATTAACGTCATTTAACACATTGATTGTTTGATCTAATTTCAATATAGACATAGTGTATTCCACGAAATATAGAAAACAGCTTTAGTGAGAGAAACACAATAACAGAATAAAATTTCAATCTGAATGTATTCACAATGCTGAAGTTCATTTAAATAGAGTTAGCATTACCTAGCTTTATTGCACACTTTCATAATAAATGTATATGCTTTCCACATTCAACTTTCCATGTGTCAACTAAATTTTAACACCGTTAAGGTAAACCCAAGGCACGACTTTTTTATAGCATACATAAATTAATTGTCTTGCTAGAATTCTCCCCTCTCGACAATGAAAGTACATCACGTTGTCTATACACAAAATCAATTTTGCACATACTTTCTACAGTTTTAGGATGTCTTCTTCTACTTTATACACTATTGCAGAAAAAATTAATCATTGTGCAAACAATGTTATGAATCCAGACAAAATTAGTACCATTTTGGTGATACTTTCTAGAATCCACTTTCTATTTGGCAGCCCAATAATTTGAACAACCTTTTGCTCTACCACCCAAAACTTCATAAGATTGGCAGCTTTGGCAATTGATTCACTTCATGAAACACACCAGGTTGAATTATACAGATGTGCAAACATTGGTCAATGTGCATTTCTATCATAAACCATAAATAATGTTATAAATGCAATCCATGCAGCAAAAAGTAATTTTGCACATACTTTTTACAGTTTTGGGAAGGCTTATTCAAGTTTATACACTATTGGATAAAACATTGATGAATGTGTCTCGTAATACAAACAAACTTCATTGAAACAATGTCATAAATTTTCTCAAAATTGGTGTCACATGAATTTCCACAATCCACTTTCAATTTTTTTTTATTAAATTTTACAAATTACAATTTTTACTCATTTGAAGATATAGATGGTGATAGATGGTGAAACTTTATTCTTGAAGCAATAATCAGGCATGCAAATGTAGAACACAGATTGGTACACTGGCTTGTGTAAGTGTTTTTTGAGAAGACTTATTCAAGTTTATACACTATTGGAGAAAACATTGATGAATGTGTCTCATAATACAAACAAACCTCATTGAAATAATGTCATAAATCTAGTCAAATTTAGTGCAGTCAAATTGACGCCACATGATTTCCCAAACATTTGGTATGTCCTTAACATTTTTGTATATTTGGTATGTCCTTAAGATTTTTACATGCAAATACTCTTCTGTGTCTTTGTTATTTGAAGCTGGTTATTGGTTTGACAAACAATATTCAAAGTGGACTTTCCAATTCTGACATGCAATATATTCAAATTGGGCTTTATACAATATTGCATTATAAAATATTCAAATTCCAATTTCCAATTCTGAGACAAATTAGAACACTATTCAGTTAAATTGTTGTGAATACGGTTAAATTAAATAAACTTGAAAAATAAAATAAAATAAAATCAAACACATAACATGTAATAATGAAACAAAACATGGAGGATGACAGACAAGATCAAAGTTTGCAACTTTGATTAGAAACAGAGAACAAAAACAATTTTTTTTTTAAGAAAGCTTTTGCATGTGAGAAAGAAAACTAATAGAATAGAAAAAAAGGAATATAATAGAACCTGAACAGTTGCAAGACCTAGCTTCTGAACGCATGGAGGATCTGTTTGCCATATTTGAAAGAAAGAAGCAAAAGAAGATAGTAGCTAAAGATAACAATGCAAAAGTGAAAAACTGAAAAGGTGTTTCAGATGATATCCCAAACTACAACTTATAAGTATAGATTTTAATTTTAATAATCAAATATTATTATTAATATTAAAATTATAATATAATAATAATAATCATAATCTTAATTTAATAATAATAATAATCATAATCTTAATATAATAATAATAATCGTAATCTTAATATAAATAATAATCATCATAATCTTAATATAATAATAATAATAATCATAATATTAATATAATTTTTTTATGAAGTATATTAACCTTCAAAAGAGATAATGATTAACTGCAATACTACTATTTGATATAACTCGTCTTAAGTTCAGTTATGAATCTATACTTAGAAATATTTTTCATATTATTCCATTTTATTCATTAATTCTTAGGTCTTCTAATTTATTCAATGTTCATAAAATGATTTAAATAATATTGAATAAATATCAATGTCATTATATTTTTTTTATATCATCTAAATGTAATGTTACACTATTAACATGTTGTGGTTTCCAAAACACAATGCAATAAAAAATAGTTTCCAAACAATGACAAAATATTCATATCTTTACACAAAACAAAGGAAATAACCTTGAATATAATCTAAACAGTTTACATCAAAATTTGATTTTACATTGATATAGATTTCTTTCATCAAAGTATACAAAATGTGTCTTTACACAATCAAAGAAATCTTTTATCAAAGAAATCTTTTATCCTGGTATCAATCATATAAATCAAATTACCTTCAACAGAATCTAAACATTTTACATCAAAAATTGATTTTACATTGATATAGATTTCTTTCATTATAGAGTATAACAATCAAGGAATTCTTTGATCCTTGTATCAATCCTACAAATGAAAGTTCTTTCATCCTACAAATTGTTCTTCAAATGTAGCTTACACAATAAGCAACAGCGTGAGTGTGTTCTTCAGACCGTTCTTCTTCAAATGCAACCTACATAATAAAGTCTAATAAACCAATATAAAGCAATATCTAAATATTAGCATTAACCAATATGACAAATGTTAAAACCAATAACAATGGACAATTCAAATTAAGAATGAAATTACCTTTTAGGTGTTCTATGATTCTTCTACACCATGTTCTGGAAAAGCAATGGCCCCAAATACACCCAAAACGAAACCCTGTTAAATTCAGTGCAGAAGAAAACATGTGACAGAACCATTATCAATATGAAAACCATCCAACTTGCAGCAAAACAATGATGAAGAAAATAAATATGAAATGCACCGCAACAAACCATGAAAAATTTGAACTCAACAGTAATGACAAAAAACAAACACTGAATAAGTTGGATGAGATGAACAAAACAGAAGAAAAAAATAGATGAATAAATAAAAATATCAAAAAGCCAAAAATGATAAATAAGATGAACACATGCTTACAAACCTGGAACACGAACTCAACAGAAATGAGGTAAAATACACTGAAAAAGTTGAATCAGATGAACAAATCAAAAGAACAAAATATTAGAAAGGCAAAAATAAAGAGAAATGAAATGGACACATGCTTACAACCCTAGAACACTAACTCAACCCTAGAAACGATATAAAAGATTACCTCGTTCAGTGTCAAATGAAAAGAACAAAACCGAACAAAAATGAAATAATGGCTCTATACAACACTGTATATATAGTGAAAAACATTCATCATTGTCATTTCAAATTTCAAAAGCATGCGCCATTTCTAAATGTCTAATGGTGTTTTTGGGCAAAAATACTTTCAAATATGACATCTCTGAAGTTGTCAAAATGGTGAAAATAAGTAAAGGAGAGTAATCAAGTTTCAGAGACAGAGAGAATGGGGAAAGCGGAAAAAAAGCTAGAAATTGGAAATTCAAATTCAAATTAAAAAACCATTACCTGAAGGGTGCTTTATCATTGTTCTACAAAATCTGCTGGAATCGACATTGCACAGCCATTCACGGAAAAGGAAAAGCCATGTTCAAAAACCCTAATTTAGTTGCTTCAGAGAGAAAGAACTGCGAAAAAAAAAATGAAAGAGATTGGAGAATGGGAAAAGAATGAGTTTTAAAACATTAGGCCGATTTTGCACCAGCTAAAGCAAGAGTCCGTTTTGTTTACAAAAGAAATAAAAAAATCTCACATTGCAACATGTGTTAAACTTTCTTCTTTCAGTAAATATAAATTTTGGTTTTTTTTTTCAAAAAAGCGTGAGAACGCCACGTATAGAAAGTTTCCTGGTTGTGCTCCCTCAAATGTTATAAGTATAAATATGATTTGATGTGCTTGATGATCATTAATTGATTCTCATGGCTGTATTTGTAAAACAAGAAAGGTTGGTGTTGTGTTTTTATAGTAATGTTTTTTCTATATCAAAAGCTTGTAGGTGTATTACATATACGTTGAGTGGAAACTAAAACTTGTACTTTGAAAAATTCTAAGAGGTTAAATGATTAGGTTATGAAAATTTTTCATTGTTTGCTTATAATGATTGGCTTTATCATTTGAAAATATGCTTGCTTTGGTGGTTGTTTTACGATTTGGAATTATATTATTTTTCATAAACTTAGGTAAAGTTGTGGTTTGAAGGCAACTTTATGAGTTTGGCAAATTCGAACTAAGTTTATGGTATGACTTTGTGTTCAATTTGGTCTAGTTTATGCTTTATTATTATTATGGTTGAGTTCAATTTGTTGCTTTATGGGCATGCCTTGTATAAGTTAGTTGGTCACTATACAAGTTTTAAAATCTAGTTTGATGTGACTGATGATGAATGTATGACTTGGAAAAGGTGGTTTGATATGACTTTTATGTGGCTTCTGGTTATTATTCCAACTTTATGGAGGAAAAATATTGGCGACCTAATGTTAAAAAACCCAGAAACTACATCAAATACATATCCAAAGGATCTAGTTGATGTCATATTTGGTAAAGAGCATTTAGGTCGAGCATATGAAGCTTGTGCTACCATTGCTTTTATGCGATCGATTACAACACTAAGTGGTATGAAATTTGCTTCATTTAGTGCAACTTCACCAAATATAGAGAACAATGTTGTGAAGAAGAAAAATAAACTTGCTACTATAAAAAACCAAAAGCAAACACTACTTGCCTACATTGCTTCTAGTCATGACGTTCCTGAACATTTCATTGCAATGAGTACTGGTTTTGTACATTCCTATATGAATGAGGTATAATGGTAGTTTACTTAAAAAATGACTTAAATTTCTTATATTATTGTCTAAATTTATTTTAATATGCATTGAAATTGAATAACATATAATTATTCTTTATTTATTCTAGAAACCAAATGTTGGAAGTGATACTCCATCACCAAATGACATAAGAAGTTCAAGCTAATCAAGACTGATTAGGAAAATCACTATAAATTTAGGAAAGTGTGTTATGTTGAAAATGAGAGCTTTGATGTTTCAAATCCACATGAAGCCTGAAGCTGTGCTGCTTTTTGGTTTGAGTTTAGATTAGGTTGTTTATAATCTTTGTTAAGATCAGTTCTTAATCCAACATAAAGCTTGATCAATCAGTTTTAAAGAAACTAAGTCTTTTTTCCAAGCAAAGGGAAAACAACCGGTTGATTTATCGAAATAATCAATTGTTTGTCACTTAGCTGGCTTAAGGTTTTGAAACTGTTTTTTTGAATTGGTTATGCAACTGCCTGACCCATTCAACCGGTTAAATCGTGGTTTCAACCGGTTAAATGTATGTTTTCACAATAGTTTTTTGTAAACCTATCCTAACTGATTCAGTGGATTAAAACTACCTAAAACGACTACATTTCTAGTGCTATTAATATAGCCCTTCTTTCAAAGCAAAATACATAACAAATACAACAAGTATTGATACAAATTTGAGATCAAAGAAAGAGATTTGTTTTTCGAAAGAAGTTTTTCAAAGTGCAAGATTGTTGTTCAAGCTTTGCTGTGGTAACAAGATCTGATCATAGGGCTTCCTGTATTGTGCGAATTCAGGTGTTTTCTATCCTTGTGTAGATTCTTGTAATTGTACTTCTTTTATGTGGAATTGTGTTTGTAATCTTGTAAAGACAGAGTGTGTTCTATCTTGAGCTATTTGGGGTTGCAAAGAGGGTGAGTGAATCTTCTGGTTTTCAAGGTCACCTCTTTACAAAGATTCTAAACCCCATAACTAAACCTAAACCTAAAAAGCAGCACAGCTTCAGGTTCCATGAGGATTTGATACATCAAAGCTTCCCATCTTTAACAAGGTTGATAAAACTTTGTTCATTAAAAAGGCTGATTCTGATGTTAGGTTAGTACAAATATATGTGGATGATATTATATTTGGCTCTTCTAATGCAAAACTTTGTGAGGATTTTGTCAAAGCTATGCAGGGATAGTTCGAAATGTCAATGATTGGGGAACTTTCCTTTTTCCTTGGACTGCAAGTCAAGCAATCCAAAGAAGGTATCTTTGTATGTTAATCCAAGTATTGCAATGACATACTTAAAAAGTTTGAGATGGAAGCCTGTAAAGCTGCAGCAACGCCTATGTCAACAAATTGCTACTTAGATACTGATGAAGCTGTACCAGAAGTTGATCAAACCAAATATAGGGGATTAATAGGTTCTCTTCTATACCTAACAACAAGCAGACCAGATATAATGTTTGATGTCTACCTCTGTGCAAGATTCCAATCTTGTCCTAAGGAATCACATCTCAAAGGTGCCAAGAGGATCCTAAAGTATCTCAAAGGCACAACATCCATGGGTTTATGGTATCCCTCACATTCTCTTATTCATTTAGTAGGATACTCTGACTTTGATTTTGAATGTTGCAAATTAGACAGGAAAAGTACAAGTGGAACATACCACCTACTTGGTTCTAGCCTCATATCATGGCACAGTAAAAAACAAACATGTGTAGCTTTATCAACAGTTGGAGCTGAATATATAGCTGCAGAAAGCTGTTGTTCACAGATCTTGTGGATCAAGCAACAACTTGAAGACTTTGGGTTAAAGATTTGCAAAGTTCCTCTGCTGTGTGACAACACGAGTGCCATAAATTTGACAAAAAATCAAGTCCAACACTTAAGGACAAAGCATATTGAAATAAGGCATCACTTCATCTGTGACCATATCAACAATGGAGATTGTGAAATTCAGTTTGTCTTAACTGAAAGTCAGCATGCAGACATCTTTACAAAGCCCGTATCAAAAGATAGGTTCTATTGTCTAAGGAATGAATTGGGTATAATTGATATGCATGACTTGTCTTAAAATGTTCTTTCAATTATGCCTTTTGTCTATTTGATAAGACAAATAGGGGGAGAAATATGTTGGGATTTGTAATGTTCTTAATTGTGCTTTTACTGCCTTTGAACATTGCTTTAACTGGTTTAAATTTGTATTTTCTTAAACTATTAACTCTAATATACAAAATTTCAACCGGTTCTTCCTGCGAAATAACCGATTGGTTATTTATTTTTGCACCTGTGTATGTGTGCTAGTTTTTCATCTGATTTGGCTGATGTTCCTCTTTAGAAATCATCTAGTGAGAACTGGTTTCTGGTGCTTATTTGATTTGGAATAGATTACCATGTGTTTGTATGTTTGCTCATGAATGCAGGTTGTATACATTCTAAACAAAGAACATTCCTAAAAGCATCCAAAGGATTTGTCTCCATCAAATATGGGGAGATTGTTGAACATGGGAGCTTTGATGTTTCAAATCCACATGAAGCCTAAAGTTGTGCTGCTTTTTGGTTTGGATTTATATTAGGTTGTTTAGAATCTTTGTTAAAATCAGTTCTTAATCCTAGACAAAGCTTGATCAATTAGTTTTAAAGAAACTAAGTGTTTTTCCAAGCAAAGGGAAAATAACCGGTTGATTTGTTGAAATAATTCGTTGTTTGTCACTTAGCTGGCTTAAGATTTTGAAACTGTTTTTTGAATTGGTTATGCAACTGTCTGACCCATTCAACCAGTTAAATCGTGGTTTCAACCGATTAAATGTATGTTTTCACAACAGTTTTTTGTAAACTTGTCCTTGTTGAAGCTAGAGGAAGCTTCTTCCCCACCAAGGCTTGATGTGTGTTTGATGAAGAAAATGGCTTGAGTACTTTGAAGATTGTAATAGGTTTTTAGATTCATTTGTAATTAGGCTTGTAAGTGTGTATGATTG
>Ga0123342_1008931_pt1 | contig 12290 bp, 6 predicted proteins | sample Turbeawhitnodule_FD_89960 | JGI IMG/M metagenome (GOLD analysis project Ga0123342, IMG submission 89960) | Root nodule microbial communities of legume samples collected from Mexico - Turtle bean Mexico white nodule | ecosystem: Host-associated > Plants > Roots > Nodule | place: Mexico: Nepantla... | reverse complement strand
GGGTGTTTCGGTAAAGCTTAGTTAAAGCTGTTGGGAAGTTCGGGTGTATAAGTTCGGTGGATATGTTTATTAGCATCAGCACAAAACATAGAAAGTTGAGATACAAGATGCTCATGTCCTAGCGTGAGAAGTGAGTTGGAGGAAGCAGCTTTTGCTCATCGGTGATGGGGTTGCCCAGAATGGACATTCATTGATGGCGAGGTTTCCTTAGCTAGAACATGCATGGCGTGTCAGTAAAGAAGGTGGCACTTGCGACAGGAAATACTACAGAGATGGTGTACTCTGTTGCATCCTAGTACTTGCCCTGTCAGTGTGCACTCCAGGGTGTGTTACGCGCTAGGTTATTCCTTGTATGGGTAACTTAGTCGTGTAACGAGATACATAGAAATGACGCTTAAGTTACCTCCGCCCAGATGATGACACGTGTAGAGTTGGATGCGAGCCACGTGTCCAAAGTGTAACTGTTTGGAGAGAGGAAATCCCAGGTATAAAAACTGAACTTAACAGAATTACAAGGTACGCATGTTCATTACGATTCATTTTCTCACAGAGAGCACTTGAGCACGGTTCCACAGAGTCTAGTTTCTCTGAGTTGTTGGTGTTCTTGTGGTTGACTTGAGCGTCGGAGTGCCACCAGCCGCAGTGGCGTCATTCTGTCATTTCAGGTTCTAGCAGAGGAATTATGGAGCAAGGAGTTGAGGTGCACGTGACGTTGTAGCTGGTGAGTAAAGATCGTGACGAAGCAGCATTCTTGCGTTTAATCAACTGGCAGGATCAAAAAATAATATCTATTCACAGATAATATTAATTTTTAAATTTTTAATAATATTTTTACATTGTAATTATTTATAAATTTATAAATTTTCTTGTAAGTATTACAAATAATTCCAAATAACATCTTTATAATTAGAATGATTCGATTTATTTTAAAAAACTTATTAATTTGTAACAAAATAAGAAAATTAAATATTTAATTGTTTAACAAAATAACATCAAGATTTATAAATGTATGACAAAATAAGTTAATTAAATATTTTTTAATTTCAAATATAATAAAAAATAACATTAATTTATAAAATTTATTTTGTAGTAATTACATATTTTATAATATATAAATATAATATAATAAAATAAGAGATTTATGAATATATTAATTTTTAAAATAATTAAATATTTTATAATTCTCATAATGCAACATAAAATCCAGTCAGAAAATTATAATTCAGTCCAAACATAGTAAATTTATAAAAGTAAAATTCTTGACACCCTTTGTCCTGTAATTTAATAATTCCATATTCAAATCTAAAATATTACTTAAAATCTTTCAATAAACCGAAAATGCTATCACTCATCTAACTCAAGTTGATCACCAACTCCAGAAGTTGGTCCTGCCTCACGAAGCACCTTCATGGCCTCAGACACTTTTGTCTTCAAATCTTCTGGAGATTCTATAAGATGGATAACTTCAGATTGATCCATTTCAAGCAACATCCCCGTGACCTTTGCAGTCTGATGATTTGGGACAAGACGATCCACCAGTGGATATAAATGTTCTCCCAATATCTGTAAATATTAACATTTACAATTATTTCAGAATCATATAAAATACAAAATAAATTATATAAAGTCATAATAATTTACCCTATGTTGGTTCTCAGAATCAGCGGACGCCAAAGTTGAAGCAAGCGTAGTAGATGATGTAACACAATCCTTAATATTTGTAGGAGATGCAGAAACATGTGAGGGATTCACCAGATTCTGATGTATGTCATTTTGACCATTTGACATGTATCTAATTCCTTGGTTGGAAGAGATCTAGTTTCAAAAATTTCAAAAAAATTTCAAATTTAGAAGAAGGTATAATTTTGTATGGATAAAGAATACAACTTTACTATGCATAATCACCTGGTTATTTCCAATTCTTCGAATAGTATTCATCCTTTGTTCCTGATGATGATATGGCATGATGAAATTTGGAGCAACACCTCGCATCCCTTGTGGTAAGAGATGGGGTTGGAAACCATAGCCTGTTGGTGAAACAAAACTAGATGTTCCTGAACCAAAATAAATATGAGGATGAAATGATCCCATTGGATGATATCCAGTCATTCCAGCAGTAGCTACTATTTGCATATGAGAAAACTGAGCCTGAATACAATCAAAAAAAAGTTACAACAAAATTAATACACAATCATGATAAATTCAAAATCTACTCTTTTTCTACGCCAATCCTACAACTTTAAATATTATTATTTTAATTATTTTTCACATTATTTAATTATAAATTTATATTTTATTATATTTTTGTTATGGAAAATGATGGTTTGACACCCATTGCTCCACTTTACACCCCACTAAATATTAATATTTTAATCATTTTTAATTTTTTTAATTTTAAAAATTATTTTAACATTTTATATTTTGTCTAATATTTCATTAAAGATATTTTCTTATTTTTTAAATTTTTTTTTTTATAAATATTAATATTTTAGTGTAGGTGTAAATTGGAGTGGGGTGTCAAAATATAATCACCCTTTTGTTATTGTTAAAACTGATACATTTGTATACAACTCCTTAAATTATTATAATTTTTCTTAAAACAAAACACAAAATCACCAAATCACCTGTAGATTAGCCTTCCTTTCTTCTTTTCGTTGAGCTATTGCAACATAGAGAGACTTCTGTCCAATTATCTTGCCATTCATTTCATTCATCTGTAAATAGATAGAAAAAAGAGTAAACAATATATAATGTTTATTATGTCAATCTAATATATATAAAGACTTACCGCTTTAGTGCCTTCTTCCGGATTGGAGAAAGCAACAAAACCACAACCCTTACTATGTCCAAGAGCATCAATCATTACCTGCCCAATATAAAATATATACAGATGAAGTAATTTTAAACATTCTATAAAAAGTAAACCAAATATAGAAGGAACAAAAGTGTACCTTACAAGATGTTATTGTTCCAAACACAGAAAAGATCTCTTTCAATTTTTCATCAGTAAAACTGTTATCAAAGTTTTTCAGATACAAGTTAGCATCTTGAAGTTTATCAAATTTATTTCTTTTTTCCTGTTCAAATTTAGCTTTCAACTCTGCCTCTCTTTCTGACTTCCTTTGAGCTCTCCCCACATATAAAACTTTGTCGTTGTTGATTGTTGTTCCATTTAACCTTTCAACTGCAGTAGCAGCTGAATTTGGACTTTCAAAATTCACAAAACCAAAACATCTCGACTTTCCTTCTGCGTCTTTCATTACCACAACACTAGTTATAGTACCATAGGTATTAAAAAGTTGCTTAAGGTCTTCCTTAGTGTAGGTTTCAGACAAATTTTTCACATACACATTAGTGAACTTCGATGATCCATTAGTTGGAGTCCTTTCCTGACTTCGAACAAAAAGTCCGACATATACCTTCTTATCATTTATTAACATGCCATTCAATTTTTTGATAGCATTTTGAGCAGACTCATCATTGTCAAACTGGACAAATCCATACCCTTTAGATTGACCATTGTCATCAATTGCTACCTTACTAGATAACACAATTCCAAAGACAGCAAAAGTATCATACAATGCCTTGTTATCTACTGATGCATCCAGATTCTTAATGAACACATTTCCATATCCACTTTTTCTAATACTGGGATCACGGTGAGAAAACATAATGCGAATGGGTTTTCCATTAAGAAGAGTGAAATTGAAATGTTCCATAGCAGTAGCCGCTGCAACATAAATTAAATTATTCTTTTACACGACAACAAGCATTGAACAATACAGATATATTATAAGTTGTGAGAACAAATATTATTGTTACTGCACATAATCTTTTCTTTTCTATTTAATTAAAACTTCCTCTGACGCTGACTAATATATGTAAATCAACACCAAACCTAAACTTAATGAAAAAAAAAAAAACAGTCTATATCAAAATAATCTAATACATAATACACAAACATTAACTGAGAATGATTATTTTTTTTACTTATTAATATAATTTTAAAACTCACTCAATCCCAAGACATATTATAATGAAATCCAGTACTTCCGATAAAAAAGCAATAATACTAAACACCACACCAATGACCTTGACAGAAGAGGAAGATAGTTCACAATAGTCAAATGCAAAGCACATTAAAAAAAGTGAATAATCTGTTCCCCCAAATAATAATAATAATAAATAACTAAAAATCAGAATGTTTTCTCAATTCAAAATTAACACAATCATCTAGACAAGTATATCCAAATCCAAGACTTCATTTAAAAATAATTAAGACAGTAGATCACAATAACAAAATGCAGACAACAAAGAAAAGAAATGAAAAAAACAAAAGCAAAAGGAATAAAAATTAACTCAGTGTATGTTTTTCCCTTTTGCATTCAGTTCTAAGAAAAACCAAAACTCAAGACACAATTAAATTGACAACTTCAATAAAAAGATTAAAAAATAATCAAATATACAGCAACATAATTAAAAAAAGTAATAGCCAGAACCACTCCAAAATAATCAATGAACAACAAAGCAAAAGAAGTAAAACCTAACCAAAAGAAATAATTAAAAAAAATTATCTCAGGATTTCTTTCAATCATTTTCCATTTAGTTCTAAAAAAAATCCTCCAACTATTTATTTAACAACAAGAATTATAATCAAATTCAAGACTGAATTAAAAAAGAATTAAATAACCAAATGAAAAAGATGATAAAACATACCATCTTGAGCAGTCATAAAATTGACATATGCATAACCAAGAGAGGATCTTTTAGTCTGATCCCGACAAACCCTAACTGAAATCACATGAGCTGATTGACTGAACAGATCAAATAATTGACTTTCTATCACATTGACATCGAGATCTCCAACATATAAAGTGGCATTCCCATTCAATGTTGTGGTTGGACTTGTCAAAGGAGCAGAAATCATTGCGGCCATTGTTTTTTTTAAAAAATTGAATCCTCCTCAAAACACACCACAATACCACCCTGAAATCAAAGCAACAGTGTATAAAGTGTGTCTAGAGAAAAAAAAAATTGAGAGAATTAAAGTAGACAGATCTTTACCGGAGAAGGAAACTGGTAAATTTTTTTATTTTTTTTTAGTATTATTTCCACCCAAGGGAACACGAGTAGCAAGGTCTGTGCTCTGTGTGTTGGTGTGAGTCTGAGAATAAGATACCTAGGGTTTATATATATTTTTGAAACCTGGCTTTGTTTAGGTTTTCGTTGAATCACGCCGTTTTGGCCATGTTAGCAGAATTGGTACGTGCCGCCACGAATTATAATGAGCCACGTGCCATCCCTTTTGACTCTTAGGTCTACACGTTCATATTGATGTTGATGTTTGTCACTTTTCAGAAGTATAATTTCTGATTCCAGAGCAGAAAAGGGACAATTCATGTCTACCCCACACGTCATACTTACATGCGACCAATCAAAAGTGCATAAAACAGAAGAAAACCAATGAGAACAAAACAATGAATCATTAGGGTATATTTGTAATTTACTTTCTTTTTTCTCAGACAACTGTGTTTATAAAAAAAAATTATCAATAAAAAAAACAAATATAATATAGATTTTTATAAAAAATAAAATAAAATATATAAAAGCGTTTCAGTCCAATTCTTATACAAACTTAAATCTGAGTCAGCTACAAACCTACACCAGGATACCTGAGTACAGAATTGTGCATAATTATGCATAACCAAGCTTCCATAACTTTGCTGCTATGAAGGCCTTCCTAACACAGTTTGTTAAGAACTCAGCTACAAATAACCTCTTAGGGAGAAACAAGTAAACTTATACAGCAAATAAATACAGTCTCCTAAGGTTTGTAGATCGTACATGATACGTTCAGGAGATTTTTTTCAGGTTTATTTTAGTAAAGATTCAGATTTTGCAGGAAATTGGCTGTAGAAAAATTGAACTGGAGAGGATCTAGATTCTACTAGGTTCAAGTTTATGATATTGGACTGTGAAGTTCGGTAAGATTATATATTAAGATTATATCATTTATTTGACTGAAAATTGTTGCTACTGTTTTTTTTTTAATTTTTATCTTTTCTTGTTTGCTTAGATTTTGTTTATGTTTGCACCTCAGATGTTTGTCTTTGTTTTATTTAGTTTTATTTCTGATTGGCCATAATTAGGAAAGAACAATATAAGAGCCTGAATCAAAGCATTACTATTTTTTTTATCAGCAATATCAAATCATTACTGTAAAAAATCAGAAATAGCAAAGTCCAGAGTCAAGTGTCCACCATATTATTTTGTCTTTCACTTTTGTTTCTGAAAACAATTGGTTCATGATATCAATTTATTGCTTACTCATGGCATCATTTTTTTTTATTGTGATGAATAAAGTTTGGTCTAAAGCAGCTCTGATTTTTTTGTTTGAAAGATAAAACTATGAGAAATGAGGTACAATGGATTAATTAAGAAGAGGAAAAGTTTGCAATGAGGTGCCTCCTCTCTTAAGATGAGATTATTTGAACTTTGAGTTTTAAGAACTTTTGTGGTTGTAGTAGAGGATTGATAAGTTAAGATTAAGATGGTGAGGAGTCAACTTACAAAAAAAATTGAAAAAATAATAATATATGGAGAACTGGAGTTCAGTCTTTGTACTCACAGTATTATTTAATTTTCTTTCATGTGTGTGTAATTCAAGGTTCTAAGTTTTGTTTTACTAGCATGTTTCAGTAGTTTGTAGTGAATTATGTTTATCAATTCATATGGGTAAGGTCTTTCTACTGTAGCTATAGGTAGCAATCTAATATCCTGATATGACAGTAAGAGATAAACTATAAAACAAGTTTACAATATAGTAATGAGGCTAAAATCTTTTAATATTCTTGAAGAGAAATGTCATCACAATTTGGTTTGTGTACTTGCATTCCCCTTTATATTGATTAATCTTAATTCATAATGATGAAAATGATGGTTATAAATGAGTTTGATTAGCACTTGAAACTACCTTCAAAGAAGGTGTGCAACAACTAATGACAAATCATTGATACAAACACCACAACCTATATTTTTTTTTGCTTGCTATGGTAAAATTCCTTTAGTCTATTAATTGATCTTGTTTTTTTCTTTGTATAATTGGCTGGAATGGGAATTTTGCTCAAATTTAATCCAATTTGGACATTATATATATATATATATATATTTGCATGGAATGAGAAAAAATGTAAGGTCTTGGATAAAATCATAATCTATCATAATAATATGTTGAATAATGACTAAATTCTTTCCTAATATCTAAAGATTATTTTTTTCCAATTGTAAAATATATCATATTCATTGATTATTAATGCAACTACATCTAAATTATTTGGATTATTTTGGTAGGAACTAATTCTAATGTATTGGTTAGTATGATATCCATAGGTCTCATCTTTTTTATATTCAAGATGCACCATTGGTTGAACCAAGAGTTACATTAACCTAATCAAAGTTGATCTTCAACAAATAAATCAGCTTTTGGATATTGAAATATTTTTCATTACTTTGAGACCAAGTGTTTCTAATTACCTACTTGTGGAGAGAGTGGATGATATGGACATTTTTGTAACCACGAACAACATAAACCTTGATGTCTTGAACTCACAGACAGCATTCCTTTCATTTCTGCAGTTTTTTGTTTTATAATAACAACATATATATGTTAAATAGAAAATATTAGAAGTGTTTTAACCTGTATTTCAACCAACCCTTGTATGTACAGAAAAATAAAGAAACATAAGTACAATAACACCAAACTGGACATAACATCTAATAATGTCTCAGCACATTACATCCAAAATTGTATGCAGAGAATGACTTCTCCTAACTCTTACAAAACAAATATGCTACTAAGATATTACAGATTACAACATTTTTAGAAAGGTGCCAGTGACCCATAGCAGCACATAATTTACCTAAGATAGACCAGCTCCTTGGAATCATTTCTCATGACTTTTCAATATATAAGCAAAATTCAGAACATTAGATAACAGACTAAAGTCCAACACAGCAATCACAAGTGAATTTGGTTGTGCAGTAGAAAACATGACTCTTTTGGTTGATTTAGATTTCTAACGAGACTCAGTTAATTAAACTAGTTCCATACTTCCATACATTGTTTTTTGTGCCGATAAATAAAACAAACATTTTTTGTGCTTCCTATATTTTAACCTTTAACTATTGTTTTTCAAAGTTATGATCTTTGCAATGGTTAATTAAATTTATTTTTCTTATTTTTCTATTTTCATTTCCAAATGTATGTAGATGAACGTTTTGCACAAATGTGTAGTTACTGTATTCTTTTTATTTGAGATGGGAACATTTGGGATATTTAGTCCAATTCTATAAACAGAAGACTTTGGCAGTACAGTATATATTACGGCCCGCACCCACTTTAATTTAATTGTAGTTTGACGTTGAGCATGAGAAGTTTGAAAAATCTAGTATATAGTTGAAACAACTGTAGTATCCATCTAAAAAGTAAAAAGTAAACTTTTTGGTAAGGTTTTTTTTATCAGAATAAATGTATTGAACAGAATATTTTAAATATTTTTTTATCAAAAAAAATAAATGTATTAAACAGAATATTTTAGGGTGTCCCAACCCTTATATAAAATTTATAAAAAAACAAAAAACAAATCCAATTAAATAAAGGGTAAAAAAAGACTAAAACTAATGAGACATATGTTGGAGAGAGAGATGGCCCAAACATCCTACTAGACCCCATAATACCTGAACATATGTATAACAGGTAACAGAGAGGAAAATTAGCACGTCTATAAACCAAATAGACAAGGCCAAACAAATCAAAGTCTTCCACTGCTTGGAGAAAACCTCACATACCAAAATCAATTAACTACCCAAGCTGCATCATATTTAGACTACAGAACAGCACACTTCCATCAACAGCTTTACATAAACCAGCAACTTACCAAATCCAAGTTACACCTAGATCCTTGCTATATTTATTAAGCCACAACCTGGTTTTACTCCAATCTAAGAACAAAACTAAGAACAGAACACTTTGTTTACACCAGTGCCTCCACAGCCTTCCGAACCAAGCCCTCATGATCTGTAGATGACCTCCCCCCTCCATAAGCCCGGTACAGAACCCTTAACAGCTTATTCCCAAACCAGTACTTCCACTGCACCCCATTACTTCTATTCAGGACCATTGTAGCTGGTACAACATTTATATTGCAAAAAGTTGTTCTGGCCCAGTTACCAAACCAGTTCCAACTCCACATGTTAACCTTTGCTCGCTTCACACCTGCATAAAAAGCAAGGTAGTACTATATGCATTGATATAGCAGTACACTTTTTAACCATGCACCTGAGTGTTAGTTTGCATAGATACACAAAACCAACGTCTTCCAACCTTCCCAACAGCTTTCCAGCACCTCCTTCACGTAAGCCAAACCTTCCATGTACATTACCTATCAGACTTCATATATTCTTGTAAAATGTATAAAATTCCAACAACCCATCCACCAGCCCGAGCATCTCTGTATTAAACAGATTTAATTCTGAAGCACCCCTGCCTATGCCTCCTTAGCTAGATTCCATAGCTGCCCATCAACAAGGCTGATATCTTGGCGCCCTTATGTTCCCTTATACTCCAAAACATACTCATCGCACACATAAAAGGCATTGGACAGGATTCAAAAGCCAATCAGAGAAAGAGTAAGAGAAGGAACCTTCCCTATGTTTCAACCATGACCAGGACAGGAGTTGGGCAGCTTGAAGGATTTCCTCAGTCAGGAACTCCTTGTCTAAAAATCACATTATTCCTGTGCTCCCATATACAACGTACAATCACCGTCCACCCTCCCTTCCATACCTGATTCTGTTGGTCAGACATATTAGTTAGATGAAAGTTTATAAAGTGATTACAGACATCCTTGTTTTGAGCTCCCGAAACACCTATCCATCTGAAGCAAAGCGTCCAAACCCGGTGTGCCACAATACAGTCCAGAAACAGATGTTGGGTGGATTCTTCTGAAAGGTTACAAAATGCACAGAGAGGGGAATTCACAACAACTCCTCGTTTCGTGAGATTCTGGCTAGTTGGGATTCTGTCTAGAAGGATCCTCCAGGTAGTGATTAGGACTTTTGGTAGAGCTTTGGACTTCCAGAGTTACCTGAATACATCATTACTTGGTCCGATTCCTTGGTTGGCCAACATTGTATATGCTGATTTAAGTGAAAAGACCCCCTTGGCATCCCCTCTCCATGTAATATAATCCTTGGATTCTTTATGGAAAACTCCCCTAGACAAAAGTGATAAAAGTTCTTCCTCCAGAACCAACTCCCATTGGAACCTATCCCTCCTCCATTTTAAGAGCCAATGTCACCCATAATCATCCCAAAAACCGGCCTCCCCCACTGTCATCCCTTGATTTAAAGACAAAGAGAATAATCTAGGGTATAAATCCTTGAGATTATTGTCATCAATCCAGTAGTCCTCCCAAAATCTGACTGAGTTCCCAGATCTGACATTCCACACTAAAGCTTGTTGAAACCAACCTACACCCTCGCCTTCCCCACATATATTATTCAAGTCTCTCCACCACCAAGATTGGTAAAACGACCATACGTGTGTAGTACCATTTACCTCCATATATTTCGATTCCAGGATATCTTTCCATTTCCGCTTCTCATCACTCATTAGTCTCCATTTCCATTTCGTCATTAAAGCATAGTTAAACTTCCTGGCATCTTTGATCCCTAACCCACCTTCTTCAGGAGATTTACAAATGTTCCCTCAGCTTACCCATCGTCTTAATAGTGAAGATGTTGGAGAAAGAATCTTCACACAAAAAAAGAGTGTCGTCTACGAATTGGAGTATACTACATTCTATTTCCTTCCTCCCCACCTTCACTCCTTTGAGCATGTTTTGCTTAGCCGCTTGTCTCACTAGCTAAATGATTCCATATTTTTGCACTACGATTATATATATCTATATATTTAATTTTCTTTATTCTTTATCAATAAAAAAAAATTATACATATCAATATATTACATGAAACTATGAAGATTTGTTCAAGCTTATAAAAAATAAGATTTTTTGTTTATTTTTTTTTAATATTTTCTTTTATTAATAATGTATAAATTAAATTAAACGAAACGAAACACTTAAAGAATATCTTTAAGTCTTATACAAGTAAATCCAGATTAATATGTTTTAGCCACAACATTCTTAACCATATTCGTCAAACTTTTCTGAGTATACTTATTTAAAAAAATCAAAAATAGAAAACAAACTTTTTATTTTTTTTAAAACTAATTCGGAAAGCATTAGTCACAGGAGAGAGAGAAATCACTCTCAATTAAAAAACATTTTTATCATAAACCAACACTCCAATTTCTATTTATATAAGAATTACTTAAAAATAAATTCATTTTCCAAGTATAAGGTAAAATACCTAATAAACCTTATATCGCATATTTCCGTCCGCCATAATACATTAAATATACTAACAAAATTAAAGAAGAAAAGGGAAAGAGAATAAAAGATATTGATATTAAATTTAAAATATTACATCTCACACACACACACACACACATATATATATATATATATATATATATATATATATCACAATACATGTTTCCTATTAATATTAATACATCTTTACTATTAATATTACTATTACAAGTAATTAGTTAAGAATTCACTAACTATCTAAGTTATAAATAACACTAATTCAATTATCTATAACACTTTTCATTTATTAAAATTTTAACCACATATATTAGTATTGTAATAATTTAACTCAGGTTTTCCTTTACTAACTTGATACCTTAGGAATGAAATCTTATCTAGATACGTTCACTTTTTTTTTTCAAGTAATAAAATATTTAGTTAAACTCATAGCTAACTTGTTGTTTATTAGCATCTTTATAAGCTTTATTTTATAATATTTTTTCTAAAATCAAGTTCTGACAACCCAAGGCTTGACAAACTCTTTTTGAGATGGCAATGTATTCAACCTCACTTGAAGACAATACCACCATTCACTCCTTTTTAAAAACTCATGAAATGGTGCTCCATAAATCATAAACGCATATCCTATCATACTTTTCTTGTGACTTTTATCACCAGACCAATCTAAATAACAATAGCCAAGTACTTCTCCAGAAATATTTCTATTATGTTTTGAAAATGTTCCGTCCGGTTGACCGGGACGTCTTCGTGCACGACCTCAACCGTCAGCTAGGGACTCCTTCCCACTGATTGCCTGTGGATTCCTGCAAAAAAGAGGACAAAGAGGCGCCCTAGCGG
>Ga0123342_1008930_pt1 | contig 12293 bp, 8 predicted proteins | sample Turbeawhitnodule_FD_89960 | JGI IMG/M metagenome (GOLD analysis project Ga0123342, IMG submission 89960) | Root nodule microbial communities of legume samples collected from Mexico - Turtle bean Mexico white nodule | ecosystem: Host-associated > Plants > Roots > Nodule | place: Mexico: Nepantla... | reverse complement strand
CAAGTCATCCTAGCCTGTTCATTCTTCCTTTCACCACCCAACTCTGGTTTATGTGTTTCCTTCCTACTAAACTTAGGTAGATTTACCCGCAGCTTCCACAAACCTATCCAAATAGCATCTAGCATCCTCTCTAAGACGTGTGCATCCATCACCCCTTGAAATCTCACAAACCCGAACCGTCGATTTCCAGCGTCTAGCCTTCTTGAGATAAAGACGTCAACAACCCTTTCCCACCTCTGGAAAATCTTCCACATGTCCCTCTCCGCATACTTGTGAGGAAAATTTGTGAAGAAAAACTTCACTTCCGCCATGCTACTAGTTCTTTGGAGAATTCTTAAAGATTTAGGATTCTACATCTGTTTACAAAAACATATGCATTTTCTATTGATGATTTTTCTTGAATCTAGTTGTTTAGAACAAGATAAACACATTTTCCTATTGGACTTTGAAATTAAATTAATAAACAATTAAGTTGCTTCTAGAATTGCAAGATAAATTACAAGGCACAACCTGCAAAGAAAATAAAAGGAAAACAAATCAAATAAGAAAATTAAGTAAAAGTCGAGACTAGTTTATGAAAAATGGCAAAGACGTATAAGCAACTAAAACAATCTAATGTTACTTTTTTGCAAGTTTTCACACTTGGATTAAATTGGTGTCCAGTAACAAGCTTCTTAGAGTTTAATCTTGTTTGATTTCAAATTATATTTGCAATTTGGGTTGAGTTTTTGTTCTTAGATTCAACTTGCATTTATTTTGCTTTGTTACTTAATTCTAGAATTGTTCCTTAGAAATTTCCTTTTAAGTACTAGCTTTTAAAATTAAATTTAATTATAGATTGTCTTTTCTTTTCAAATCTTTAAAGTATTGTCATATTTATTGTTCAAGTTAACCAATTCTAGTTGAGTTTTTATTGATTATTATTTCTTCAAATTCTTGATTGGAATTGTGTTTTTTAACCATTATTTATTTGAGAATCACCAAAATCACAAGGTTTCATATTGCGTATTATATTACGTATTGTGGAAGCCTAAGTCAAACAACTCCTTTGGTGGCCTTAAACAATAAGAGAAATATAATTTCTCATGATGAGGATTGTAATTAAGGAAGAAGAGAGAACATCCATAACTAGTTTTCATAGTGGTCTAAACCTAGAGATTAAGAACAAAGTTGAGCTCTTAGCTTATAGAGACCTTAATGAATGAGTTCAACTATGAGAGAAGGTGGAACAACAAATAAAGAGAAAATATACCTTTACCAAGGATTACCACCTCACAACTTTAAAAAAAACTTTAAGAGGAGGGCTACCCTCCAAATCTATACCTAGGTTTGAATGCAAAGTAAAAGAAAAATATGAACAAAAGAACCTTTAAAGAAACTAGGACAAAAAACAACAAATGTTTTAAATGTCTTGGAAGGGGATATTATGCTTCCAAACATGCTAATAAAAAGGTGATGATTTTAAAACGACCCAAGACATTTATAGAAGTCTTGATTAATCTACATTTTTACCTAATGAAAAAGTTCTAAAATTTGAAGAAAGCTTGTTAATGATGAGAAAGCTTCTCGAAATAAATCAGATGAAGTAAAAAAACATAAAGAAAAAACATACTCAACAGAAGATATTAAGTTTTTTAAAACACTTGTTCTCTCATATTGGATAATACCTTTTGTTGTAATTATTATAGTTCAAAATCCGAGAAAAAGTTTGCATTAACTTCTAAACTTCGTCTAAAACCTTATAAATTCTAAAAAATTAAGTAAAATATTAGTATAATAGTTAATCAAATTTAGAAGCCTATTCTTAACTTGTATTGCAATTGTTTTATTAAAGGTTTTAAATTGTAGTCCATTCCCAACTTCATAGTGTTTGTTGATATTGAGAAAATTATAAACGCTTATATGATAATTTAATTGAATCACTTAAGAAAATCACTAAATAAAAATTAATTTAAAAAAAAAAAATAATGTTATTATATTGACTAAATTAGATACTATTTTAAAGACTAAAAAAATTATTGGCAAAGTAGTTTCTAAATTTATGAATTAGTCTTTAAATTGATATATAATTAGCTAATAAGGTTTTAGCTATTAACTAGTTTAGATTCTAAAATTGGTAATTAAAACTTTGGTAACTAATTAAATACCTATTGGTTAATTAGATATCAATTTAAAAACTAGTTTATAAATTTAAAAACTATTTTAAATACCAATAATTTTTTTAGTTTCTAAAATAGTATCTAATTTAATTAATATAATAACTAATTATTTTTTATCTCTAAAATTAGTTTCTATTTAATGATTTTTTAAGTAGTGTATTGTGATTGGTTAGAATATAGCACAAAAACTTAGATTTATTATGGCTAAAATAAAGTGGCTAACCATTTAGTATAACTACTTTTCTTCGTAATTAGTCTATTTTGAATTAAATTGTACTGAAGAAAATCTGTATAACTTGATTGACCTTTCAACTAGTAGTTCATGAAGATTTTAAAATTGCAACCGTTATCTAAGTCTTGCAGAATTAGTTTTAAGTCAATTACAAAGGAGACATTTGTATTGCTAGTTTGAAATCTATTTAACGTCGATAACTTTGGTAGTTAAAAACAATTTATGTAGCAAGAAATTTAAACATCGCTAACATCTATGGAATATGCTAACTTCAGAATAATGTAACTTATTATTTGAACCATGATAGTTAGAATCAATTCAAATAAAACTTAACATTGTCGATCGGATCATGACTCCGTTTTTTTTGTGAATTGTGAATTAATAGTTGGATTCTCGATTCGGTTTCGTTATTTTCGATTCAATCACATTTTGAAAATAAGATGAAAGATCGTGTTTCGTTTAATTTTTTCCAAAAATCTCAAAAAGCTTAAAAAAAAACGAAGACAATCAATTTGCCTATAATCATTATATTATGTTTTGTAATTGTGTGGATGAAACATTTTAACTCTTTGATTTTATAAATTGAACATTTATTCATCTTACTTATTTTTATTTAAAAATATATTATATTTGATATATTATGTATCTTACTATTTATAATAAGATTTGATTCACTATTTATCTCATCTCGATTCTATAACCATGATTTCAACCCCATCGCTGAATTATTCATAGACCATGATCAAATACGGTGCTTAGCCTTTGCAGAAAAGTTTACCATAGCGTAATCAAAAGAAAAATTGAATAAGTCTCGTGAATCTAATATTATTGAAAACATGAGCAAACAATCAATATGAACAATATTCATGAATATATGCATCAATGTACTGATTAAACCGGATACAAAAACGGGAAGATCATACTAAAAAATTACCGAAGACCGCTAAAATGGGTCATTAGAGTGATCAGAAGCAAAACCTGATTCATAGCATTTATAAGTTGCTCCAATGAAAATACAAACAAAAACTTAAAATGGCCTACTGCTGGGTTTAGAAGGTGATGAGGTTTTGGATTTTGCAAAGTCAAGTAGATCCTTAAAAAGGACCTCTTCTGGCTTCTCTTGTTTGATTGGAGTAGACGAATTCAGAGATAGATTCTGGGTTTGTGCCAACAAGTTGTCATTTGAGGAACTGGACCCAAAACTTGGATGAGACACACCTTGTTGCTCAGAAAACTGTTGTCTCGGATAAAACATTGAAGGGGGTTGTGGAAGGAAGCCAGGAGATTGTGTTTCCTGAGGAGTTGGAGTAAGGATTTCTGAGGATTTATTGATGACAGATGTTTCATCAGACACAGGCTGCTTGCTTAAACTTGGTGATGAGGTACTTGGGGAACAAGGCGGAGATGAAGACAGTGTTCTAGTGGTTGAGGCAGGATTATTGGAACTGGAATGAAAGGGTTCAACATAAGATGTTGGCTCAGAGAGTTCATGGGATTCTTCTATTTTGTACACATCACCACTGAGATAATCAATCATACCAGCATCAGAGGACACTGGTTTCTTTGGTGCAGGTGGTGGGGGAAGAATTCGGTTTATTCTCACTGCTTCTACCTTCTCATTGACTTGTTTCCGTCTCTGTGTATTAGTATCTCGTGATGACCTGCACTCAAGGTAATATAAAATGAATCATGCTTTAGACATGTAACCAACATGCTCTCATATAAGAGACATAATCCACTACGACAAAATAACTTCCAAAGAGTTCAATGTAAATACTGCAATTTCACCTATGGGCTAGTTGGGCAAAATCATCCTCTGACTCGTCGTCCTCTTCATTCTTTACATTTACAGGTGGCAGACTTGATGTTTCTACTCCTCTTGTGCCTGTAACAGGAGTTGCTTTTACAATGTTCTCATGTTGATTAAGAACTTGTTGAAGACTGTCATTCAGTGCCAACCCCTGACATAAAAGTTGCTCATCCCTAAAAATAACTAAACATTTAAGTTATTCTCGTTAATTACTCTGACAAAAAATGGAATTGGTCTTCTCAAACAATATTCTTACACAGTCTCATTCACAAGAAGCATGACACGCTTTTGGTAAGAACGACACTGGTCAACAAGGTCAACAATCACCTCCTGCTTCACAACCTGCATATTTTGTCCAGAATTTTAAAAAAGCAATTAATATTCATTACTTGCTATTTCTACTTTGTGCTAGACAATAAGTTAAACTGAGAAATAAAAATAAATAAATTTTTAAAGATAATGAAACTTAAATTTGATAAATATTCATTAAATCAACTCATGACTTATCCAAATAAAAAAACATTACAACAAATTATTTCAAAAATGAATAGCAGTACTAAAAAGTTTATTAAAAATTAATTATTATAAAAAAATCTAAAATTACAATTAAACAATAATAATAATACCTTTTTGAGGAAACACAAATTTCATTTATATAATATAACTTATGTAGTTATATCCTTCTATTTATCATTTTACATTTACCAACTAGTTTACAAAATACTTTTAATTCAATAAGCTAGCTTATCAGTTTGGAACTTATAACTTCGGAACTTAGCTAATAGCCAACTTATCAACTACCAGTCAGCTTAAAAGTTAGTTTTGCCCAACAACCCTAAATAACAACTTCAAAATTTCAAAAATATATTTTTCATAAACAATAATAACAGAATAGAGATAACGTAGCTAGTCAGATAGTAGACAAAGGACAACAATATAAAAAGTTATACCACCTCGGGACTTTTAGGATCCAAGGCATTAAGAATTTCACTCAATACATCTGCTAGTCCTTGAGCATTCTGAATCTCTGGCAAACTGATAACAAGAAAGTTCAGGGGATAAACACCAATACAACTTAAGACGGTGAATCTCCATGCAGTTAGATGCTACTCTACATTTATTATAAAATAAAATAATTTCCTCCTAGGTCCCTTGTGAGACATGCGCAGAAGTTGCCAATGGAAGAACTTCATGAGTGTGGAGGCAATGAAAATTTCATTATTAGGCAAAAATAATCCAAAAGTAGGTTTGTTCAGATTTATGAGAAATTTCGTTTTTTTTATTAATTTTAAAACCATGACCATAAACAGCAGGAAAGGAGTGAAAGATGATAAAATGACATTGAAAAATATTCTGTAATTGATAACAATTTGATATGCTAGGATGTGATATAAAATACAAAGAACTAACCTCAATTTATAGTACAGTAATACTAGATTGCTAATCCTAATTAAATATTAAAATAAATTATGAAATATAAGAAAAAATGGAAACAACTCAAATGAACCTCTAAAGTATGCTAGAGTATTTAATTTTCTAATTCTAAGTAAGATACAATATTGTGATCCATTTTCTAGATATTCTAAAACTTTACATAAAATTGGGTTTATAAGGTGGAGAAACCAACTTTGTTAATCTCATACACAATGTGCAATGACTAAACTTATTAGCCACGAAAAACAAAGGGTTTCTTTTATCAGCAAGAAACCTTAAACCCTAAAACAAATAAAGGTTACTACAGTGAGAAAAAGATGCAGTTAAAGAGTACCTAAGGCCAGATGCTTCAGACTGAATAGCAGCAGCAGCATATTCTTCTGCAGCAATATGAGCAACTGACTGGGTTTGTGGAGGAGTGAAGAAAGGAACACTATTCTCTTCTCGTGGGGGAAATTCAACACCAGCAGACTGCCGGTTATTGAGGAAGTGCATAGCAAATACAAAATATCAATGTTTTACTAAGAAAATTCAACATTACAACAACTTAGTATAAATATTCTGGGAAGGGCACGAGGAAACACTGATGACAAGTGAAAAATCAACTGACACATGTGCTGCAGAGATACAGAAAAAGTTGTTGAATGAATGAAAAAACTCTCAAAAGCATGTTCCAGACAAGTGTAAAAAATTAACAACAGTCCAAATGAAACATTGTCATTCAGCACAATACGAATGTACATCATAGAAAATTAAAAATGTCAATATGTATCAGTTTACAATAGTAATGCCACTTGAAAAACATAGAATAACACTATAAATGTCTAAATTTACAAGAGTAATCACCTTTAATTCATTATATGCTGCATGGTATTGGGGATACCTTCCATTTGGTCCACCAAAAGCTTCTTGCCATGTATCAATCAAAGTCAATATCTTTTCCCTCACACTTAAATCAGGCTGTACAATATTAAAACTTGATGAGAAAGTTTTCCCTTTCAAACATACCGTTGCAGAAATTATAGTAAATTATAAAAGAAATATGTAAAGAATAGTTCGCACTTGACACATCCAAGTCAAGCTGTAAACTAAGTTGGTCAGAGTACAAAAACTCATTGAAGTCTGTTGTGGGGTACATTATAGGTAAGTAACCCCTGCAAGCACTCATTGAGCCTAGGCCTTACCGTGACTCTAGGATGGGACTGTGACCCTGACCCTAAAAATTTTCTCTTAAAAATAACAATAATAGAAATCTTCAGTATCAAAAGTCCAAAGATACCTTCTTCTTCACTATTTTAACCATGTCACGTAAGATATCCCGCTCAATGATCTGTTGAAATACACTGTCACCACAATTTTTACTAAGGGTTTCCAGTGCCTACATAAAATATTTGAATACAAAATATCCATGTCAGGTAATCATAGTTTTTTATGTTATCATCATTTGGAAGCAATTTAATTGTATTATCTTTCATGCAGACAGAATGACATGTTTGAGGACTTTTACTTCCATTTGCAAAAATTTAGTAAAATAGAATATAACATAATTCATTATATCAAAGTGAATGAAATGCTTAATAACTTTGAAGAATTAAAGTACTGACAAAAAAGGAAAGTTGTAATTTGAAAAAATACTGACAAAAAGAGCCAGAAGTTGAATTTTGGGATTTTTACTGCTCAATTGCTTCTTAAGTATCTTTATTGCATCCTTTGCTTGCCTGCAAATTCAATCAGTTCATCAACAAAGATGAGGGTTGAAGCAATTTAATACTTGAGATCAAAAGAAAAAAAAGTAATATAAACTCAAAATAGCCTTATTCGGCTTTCAGTTCTCCTATTTCAATGAAGGTATAGATTTCAAATATGTTATAATCATAGAAATAAGGAACCAATCCTATATAATCAAAGTCATCAAGATTATATATATATATATACACACACACACACATATATATAAATAAAGCACCCTATTGTCTTAGAAATACACAGTTTCAACTTAATGTTTTCCTCTTCCCTAAAAATTTAACATAGTATTAGAGCCTTTGTCAAAACTGTTAGATTGGTAGACCCACTCTCTTGAAAGGATTTCTTTCTCTTTTTATGAGAACTCTTCCAAGTTCACATTCACTATTTTGGAGCTGCCTAACCTTTGTCAAGGTCACCTCCTCCCTACACTCGAACAATCTAATACAAGTCTAGAAGTTCTAGACCATCTCTTTGTGGACAAGTTTTGATGATTTTTGATAAATGTAACTAAATATATGGGTCTTGGCCCATCTCTTTGTATCTTCTTTGTATTTGAGACATTTGTAAATATACATGCTCCTCTGTTGTAGTAGACACACAGGGAGATTATTTTTGTCTCTCACCATATATCTCAACATGGTATCAGAGCCCTTCAGAGCCTAGCTTAGCAGGGTGTTTAGCCTCGTGTCACCCATTATTGCATTCTCCATTGTCCCACATTTGAGATTTCCATTCCTTGATGTGGATGGGTGTGCTGAAGAGCTCATATCGACTAGATATAAGGCCAAATTATAGTATATAAGTGGGTGAAAACCTCACCTTACAAGCCAATTTTGTGAGATTGAGTTAGACTTAAATCAATTTTCTTAAGATGGTAGTTGAACCTAAACTAGATTTATGCCTTTCAAAAGGACCCACTGTTCATTGGTGTAAAATTCTTTTCGGAAATCGAGTTATATTTTGATTTATGGCCTCCTTCGCCACCTCCTTATTGTTGTCTCTACCACTGCTGTCATCATCACCATTGTTGTTGTCATTTAAACCAGAGAGACCATTGTCCGAAGTGCCTCTACCAAACAATCACCACGTCGCCGATCCTGAATCCATCGAAGCAACAACATGCCTTGCTTAGCGTTGTGTCTAGCCTCCTTTCTGGCCTCGATCACAAAACATCGATCTTGTCACATTGTCCTCTTTCCCGATATGGTCTTGCTTCTAATCGGTGATCAGTTGACATTTCTCACTTTATTTGGGGACGTTCTCACTTTTTAAAGTTGTTTTCTCTCTCCTAGTGGTGCTTGGTCTAATTCTTCCAGTTTTACTAAGTACGTCAATGTACCCTTGTCCATTAACAAGCTAGACAAAACCAATTATGACACTTAGGCATCTGATTTGAAGCTTTAGCTTAAAGCTTTGGCTTAATAGCCAAAATTATGTTAATCATCTTACCCAACAGCAACCTCCATTGATGAAAAAGATCACCCTCACTGGTCTCAGGTTGATGCTCAATTCTACATCATTCTAAATTTGACCATCAATCCTTCCCTCAGACAAATATTTCATGCCCATGAGACATGTTTTGGAGTTTGGGAACAAGCTCAACTACTGTACACAAATGACACTCAACATCTCTATGGCGTTTGTCAAAATTTGTTTAATGTTGTCGCTCCCAAATCTCTTGATGATTCCATGGTTGAATATTTTGGCAAAGTTCATGCTCTCTTACATGATTTTAATGAACTATTGCCTCCCATATCCACTCTTGCTCAAAAATTAGAACAATGCCAAACTTTCTTTATGTTGATGGCTTTATATGGACTTCCCAAAGAGTATTCGGTTGTTCGGGATCAGATTTTTGGATCCCTAAATGTGATCTCTTTGACCTTTACTTGGTCCACCCTTTTCCATGTGCCATGCAAGTCATCTACTAAAATACCTTCTATCTCTCAACCCCTCTTTAGCATTGGTATCTCAGCGTGATGAGCTCAAATGGTCTTGGAAACCTGGCAAGAGTCATCCTAAATGTAATCATTGCCACAAACTAGGCTATATGATTGATCGATGTTATGTAGTGCATGGTTGTCTTGCTCAATCTACTGTTGTTGCCCAAACTGCTCCATCTCTATCCCTTGTTATAGGCCCCCTGATTCACCTATCTTCCATGACTTTAAGAAATGGTATGAAAAACAACCTCAGACATCTGGTTCCATTACTTTTGTTGCACACACAAGCCCTTTGTTTTGGTCTCACTCAATCCACTTATCTCGGCCCTTGGGTGCTTGACTTTGTGGCCACTTATCACATCTCTAGTAATAAGTCTTTTTTCTCTTCCCTTTCCACTTCTTATTTTGTACTATCTGTCACCATGACTAATTGTTCTCAAGCTCCATCTCATGGTGTTTGTACTATTCATCTTTTCCCTTCCCCTTCCATTGACAATGTTCTTTATGTCTCTAGATCTCAATTTAATTTACTATCCATTAGTTGTCTCACTCATTCCTTTGATTGTGTCATTCTTTTAATAAAGACTCCATTTTCTTTCAAGACCGGTGTTCAAGACTGATGATTGGCACCAAATGTGAATCTCATGGCCTTTACCATCTTTGGACCTCTGGTCATGTTAGCTCGGTGGTGGATTTTTCTTCTCTCAGCCATGCTCAGTTGGATCATCCTAGCCTCGCCAAACTGCAAAAAGTCCCAAGTTTGTCTAGGTTGTCTACCTTGTCTTGTAAATTGTGTCATTTAGGCAAACATAGTTATAGTCCTTTTCCGAAGAGTGTCTCCAATAAAGCTTTGTCTGTTTTGCTTTGGTTCACTCACATTTGAGGATGAGTCATGTTAAGTCCAATTTAGGATTTCAATATTGTGTAACTTTTATTAATGACTATTCTCGGTGTACTTGGTTATTCGTAATGAAAAATTGTTGAGTTGTTTGCTATTTTCCAATCCTTTTACAGTGAAATTAAAAATCAATTTGGTATTTCCATTCGCACTTTTGGTAGTGACAATGCTCGTGAGTATCCTTTTCATTCCTTTCAAACTATTATGGTTTCACATTGTATTCTTCATCAAACCACATGCATATAGATCCCAAAAAACTAGAGTTATCGAATGCAAGAATAGACATCTTACTAAAACAACTCAAACCCTTTTAGTTTGTGACCAAGTTCCTCAACAATTTTGGGGTGATATTGTTCTCACTGTGTCCTATCTCATCAATCGCGTGTCATCCTCAATTTTAGATAACCCATACCTCCTCGAGTATTCAAGTCTACATGCTTTGTCCATATCCATACTCCAGACCTTGATAAGTTATTTGCTCAATCTCACAAATGTGTCTTTTTAGGTTTTTCTCAATCTAAAAGAGCATATACGTGTTTGTTACCTTCCCTTTCATCACTATTGTTACCTTCTTTGAGTCTTCTCTCTAATTTACGTCTACTTCTCTCCTCTCTAATAGTCCAACTAGCACGGTCACCACCCCTCTTGCCTTTGATACCACAGTTGTGTATGATGTACCACTTGATCCATCATCTTTGCCTCCTCTTTGAGTGTACCATTGCATTGCCAAAAACATCTACACCGTCCAGTTACGCCATTTACAAACTTTCCCTTGGTGGCACCTCCTTCGTCCCCTCTGGCCCCATCACTTAAGTCTGATCTTCCCATTGCTCTTCATAAAGGTACATGTTGCACTCGTAATCCTTTACCTCATTATATTGCTATAAGCTATCATCGATTGTCTCCATCCCTTTTTACTTGTCTTTCTTCTATTTCTTCTCTATCAATTCCTAAAACTATAAGTGATGCTTTTGCCCACCTTGGTTGGAAACAAACTATTATTGTTGAACTGTGTGTTCTTCAGAATAGTGGAACTTGGGATATTGTTCCTTTGCCTTCTGGAAAAGTTGTTGTTGGTTGTAAGTAGATCTTTGCTATCAAAGTTGGTCCTGATGGCACTATTGATTGACTCAAATCTTGCTTGGTAGCCAAAGGTTATACTTACATATTCATATTGGACTATGGTGACACATTCTCTCCCATTGCCATGATGGCTTTTGTGCAATTATTCCTTCTAATGGTTGCTCTTTGTCATTGGCCCCTTTATCAATTAACAACAACATTCAAAGAAGAGAAAGCTCCACAAGAGGTTATTGGCAAAGCAACTTAAGATCAAGGTATGACAACTCTAATGTGAAACGCTACAATTATGAGAAGTTGTCCTTACACTTCCAAATGTAGAGCACCTAGAAACAATAGTATTGAAGAGAATGCAATTATATTGAAGAAATAAGTAAAGAAGGTGACACCTTACTTATGGCTTGCATGAATAATGAAAGAATTGAAGATAATAGTTGGTACCTAGACACTAGGACAAGCAATCACATGTTATGAAATTCGGACACACCTCTTAAATGGTGTGTCCCTATGTCCGACACATAACAGACACTGACACACCTACGACACATATCGATGAAGTGTCAAATTCAAAAGACATTTTTTAGGTCTTTGACCATTCTAACACAGTTCCAACACAAATTTTAGAAGGATACAATGATTTTCTAAATATAAGTTTCTAATATGATTATAGAAATAAGGAACAAATCCTATATATAATCAAGAATATTTAGAATATATTATTATATATGTATTATTGGGAATGTTTTTATTTAATCTCCTATCATATCTTCATATAATGTGAATTTTTTTTAAAGTTGTTATTTGTCTTTAAATGAATTTCAACTAAAGTGTCTTTTTCAATGATGATGATCAAGAAGGAGATGAAATATCTTAAATGAACTATATTTTCTTTTCACTTTTGGATTTTTTTCTATTTGACTAACATTGTTCATAGATGATTTTGAACACATAAATCTTGATTGTCAATTTATATAATTCATAATGATTTAAT
>Ga0123342_1008929_pt1 | contig 12296 bp, 8 predicted proteins | sample Turbeawhitnodule_FD_89960 | JGI IMG/M metagenome (GOLD analysis project Ga0123342, IMG submission 89960) | Root nodule microbial communities of legume samples collected from Mexico - Turtle bean Mexico white nodule | ecosystem: Host-associated > Plants > Roots > Nodule | place: Mexico: Nepantla... | reverse complement strand
TGGCACCTCCATACACAACATGAAAATACATTTTTATCCTTCTTGTGCCACCCCCATAGAATAACTTCCGGATTATGTAATCCGGAAACGCATTTGGAAAAAGACTTCCGGATTACATAATCCAGAAGTTAAAAAAGACTTTCAGATTATGTAATCCGTAAAGTCATCATACATCTGAAAAAAGACTTCTGGATTATATAATCTGGAAGTTAATTACAAATTTGAAAAATGACTTCCGAATTATGTAATCCAGAATATTACAGAGGGGTAATTTTGGAAATACAAAACTCTATGGAGGTGAGGGAAGAAGGTATGGAGGTGCAGGAAGAAGCAGCCAACGTATGATTATATTGGGGAAGTTTCTTCCTGCACCCCTACATTTTTCTTCCTGCACTCCCACAAAGTTGCGCAAAGACAAAACTGTCCCTATATAAACTGTACATTTATTATTTTTTGTATTCCGGATTATGAAATCTGGTAAATTTTCGGATTGACACTTCCAGTAAATTTTCGGATTGGCGCATCCGATAATCTCCTGGATTGATGTTTTCAGTAGTACATGAATGATAGTGTTAATCCAAAATAAAAAAATGCATAACATTCATAATTGAAAAAACCATTCCGGATCAGCCAATCTGTAATTCAAAATATGCATTCTAGATTCAGAAATCCATAATTGAAAAAAAACATTCTAGATCCATCAATCCGTAATAGAAATTAGGCTTCTGGATCCAGTAATCCAGAAATCAATAATTTATGCAAGCTTTTCTTCCAGAACACCTCCTCATCCAGAATGCAACATGATTCACTTCTGGATTGATGAATCCGTAACACACTCCCAGATTCTGAAATTGTTGGGATCAGTTTCAGAATTTACAAAATTATGGGGGTGTATGAAGAAAAATGTAGAGGTGCAGGAAGAAACTCACTTATATTGGATGTTTCTTCCTGCATCCTACATGTTTTTTTCTGGACCTTTGGCAGTTTTGGGTGGTTCCAAAGAGAGTGTTGTGTAAGCAAAATATATTTTCGAAATATAAAATTTAGAAGACAAAAAATCATTCTAAAATACCCTTTTTTTTAAACACATTTTTTTGACTTTAAAAATGATAAATCTATAATTCATAAAATAATGTATTCTAGAAAGGATATTGCATAATAGTTATGGATTGTCCTTTCCTGTAATAAGTTATGAATTGCATTTTTCAGAATGTAATATACATTCCATTTTTTTTATTTGGTATTTCTTCAAATATTACGGATTACCAAATATTCTACCAAAAAAACAACATTACTTTTTTTTCTTGAAGAATTCAAAAACCTCCTATTAACCACCACAATGCCATGAGAAAACACACGTGTCAACATTTGTCCACTAAGAAAATACTAAAATCACTAAAATTGTACAAAATACCCATTCTCGTTTGCTTTGAAAAGTGACAACAAAAATAACAAAGAAAAAGACATTCTGCTTTAGTTCTTAAAAATTTTCATGATTAATTTTATCGATAAATTTTATCAATTCAGATTTCTGATAGGATGAAAAAAGAAACATCCAATTTTATTTATTTAGTTTAAACGCAAGCGAATTAAATTCAGTACAGAGCATTTTACTTATGTCAAAGGAAATTTCACTCCAAATTGAATATTGAACAACATTAATAATAGAATAGCTATAATGTTGTTGGTAAATATACAAAAAAGAAATACTTACTTAATAAAAATACTTTCATCCATAATATGAGTTCAAATTCCTCTTAAAATTTACTAAATTATCTTGATACAGTGGTTTCAGTTTCTCTCATATACTTAGTAGACATGAGTTCGATTTCATCTAGCAAAAAAATATAATATTAAGTTTAATAACTCCAATATAAATAGCTGTCAAACTAAAATGGAGAAATTAAAATTATAATAATGAAAAAAATCATGACACACTAAAGTAGCGGGTAGATATATATAAACAAAAATGTTTTATTTATATGTTTATTAAAAAAATTAATTTTTTATTCTTAGTATTAATATTTTATTGTGGATGTAAGGTCAAGTTGGATGTGAATATATGTATAAATTTACATGGATAGATAGATATATGTAATAGGAAGCTGTGTATGTAGTTGTGAATTGTAAAGAAGTTTCGTCTAAATTTCCAAACGACATGGTGTATCTTCGAGCACCTCATTTGCAGCCATTTTTCACTGCCCCACACATCTTATTTTGTCTTTTTCTTCCTTGTACGGTTGTGTGTACCCACGTAGAAACCCACACAACTAAAATTGATGAGTAACTTAACTAATTAAACTGTATTTTAAGTTTATTACACGTGTTTGTTTGTTAATTTGTTTGAATTGGATCTAACCTCTACATATATTTTATAGCCCTTTAGTTTAATATCTTGCATGTTATGCATTACTCGAATCTATTGACTCAGGATGTTCAATATTATTGGAATGAGTACCCAAATTTACCATATTGTAATCTATGGATCTTACATTGAAATGTGTGTCATGTTAAGTCTTTTATTTCAATGTAAGAAAACTATATAAGACTTGTATATAAAATATACAGGAAATATAAGAAAATCTTACATTGAAAACTGTGTCATGATGCAAGTCTTAAAAAATAGAAGTGTCTGGTTGACTACACAATAAACCTATTTTATTGCAAACACCTGTGGTTTATATGCACACTACTTCATTATCAAGCAATAAATTGATGGAATAAAATCAAGAGTTTCAAATGGAGTCAATCTTTCTCACAAAAAACCTCATCACGGGTTTACAGATATCATGAGTTAGAATTTTTTAACTATTAAATACATATATTATGAGTTGATGAATTAAACGAGTTTACTTACTAAATTTAAGAAATATAAAACACAATAATATTTTTTATTCATAATCGTTTATATATATATAAAATGTGTGGTGTGATAAGTGAGGTATATGAATATTAATACTATACAAAAACGGGATCTTAGTTTCCAGATATTTGCATGAGTTTAGTGTGATTGCATTTTTTATTGGTTAAACTCATGCAAAATTGACGTAAAATAGTTTTTTTTATTGTTTGACACACGCACGGCACGAAGAGATTTAAAAAAGTAAATTATTTTGCTTTGACAAACGGTTAATTTAAGTTGTGCATCGATCTGACAAATATTTTTTTTAGATCGACTCATAGTTATATTTTAATATTTAATTTTTTAAAGTTTATTTATTTTAAATTTATTTAACGTATAATATTGTAATAAATATTTAATTTTAATAGTTTATTGTATTTATTTTAAATTTCATTTTTTAATATTATAATGAATTTTTATAATTTTATAATTTTAATATATATTAGTTAAATTAAATTTATTAAATTGATTAAGTGTTTGGTTTTAAAATTATTTAAAGAAATTATCTTAAAAAGTTTAGAAAGAATTGAAAAATGTAGAAAAATAATAATTGAGTAAAATAAAATAGGTATTTAAATTTTGTAAATCTATACCTATATATAAAGGGGATTCCCCTCTTAACTGCTTTTAATTTTTTTTTCTATTTTATCCTTATATTAATATTTAATTTTATTATTGTATTATGGTCATTGTGTTATTTCTTATTTCCCTCTTAACTGCTCTTATTTTTTTCCCATTTTATCCTTACTTAATAATTTATTGTATTAATTTATTTTGGTTATTTGGACATTTTATAATTTCAAAAATTAATAAATTAATTTTAAAATTAATTTTATTTGTTATTATTTAACTGGAGAGTGGGGAGAGTGGAGAGAGTGATTAGTTACTTTTCTATTTTAAAGATCTTCTTCTCTATTAAATAAAAAATTAAAGATATTTGTAATATTTTGTGAACCACTTTAGCGGGAGAGTGTGAAAATTTGTTACGTTACTTTTCTGATTTAAACTGATATTCTTTTTTTATTAAAATTGTAGAATTTTAAAATTGATTTAAGAAACAAATTTTATGATTCTCCACTATACATATACATAATCCACGTATCCTACTTCCCACTTTCTCTCTCATATATAGGTACCTACTCCCCACTTTCTCTCTCCACTACACATAACACATTCTTTTTTTTACCATACTTCTCACTTTCTTTTCTCTTTCCTTTTCACTTTCATGTAAATAAATTCATTCATTCATTCTCTTTGCCATATGTAACTTTTAATTACCGCCCTCCACTATTTTATTAACATACTCTTTAACAGTATACTCTTTAACTTCTCATTTTAATGTTATTAAGAGAAATTGTTTTTGAAAAATAAAAAAATACTAAAGAAAGAAAAATAAAAAATGCGAATACACACTACTCTTTAATGGTATACTCTTTAACTTCTCATTTTTATTTTATTAAGAGAAATTGTTTTTGAAAAATAAAAAAAATACTAAAGAAACAAAAATAAAAAATGCGGATACACAGCCACGTCAGTGCCAGTGTTCCCGCTAGTGTTATATAAAAGATTTTAATTTTTTAAAAATTATTTATTTTAAATTTATTTAAATTTATAATATTATAATAAATATTTAAATTTTGATATAAAATAGTTAAATTAAGTTTATTAAATTGATTAAGTGTTTAATTTTAAAATTATTTAAATAAGTTATCTTATAAAGTTTATAAAGAATTGAAAAATGTAGAAAAATAATAATTGAGTAAAAAAAATACGAATTTAAATTTTGTAAATATTATGTACAATATACATAAATTTAGGAATATAAATTTAACATGAAGTAATTAATTAATGTAAAATATAATGGATGTATTTAAAAATAGAGAATCAATTTTATCTTAAAATATGAAAGTAAACTTAAGAAAATAAAAAGTTTTATCGATAACTTAATTAAATTTGAATGTCATATTTGTGTAATGGATGAATGAACTGGTGATTTTGCTCTGATATCTATTGTGATTTAAAAGATGTTACTTATCATAAAGGAAACATAAGATCATCTTAAAGATTTATCGAGGATGTATATGATACAAATATATTAAAAGTAAGTGTGTGAGTAAGTAACTTATTCTTAATCTTAGATTGCTACAATACCCAAAGTGTCCCAAACTGGACCACATGTTCTATAGATGCAATTCTTATAGTTACTAAATATGATCTTTAAAACAAATTGATGTTTTCCAACTGAAAGACATAATAATGTAGTAAGTTTTGAGTCACGAGATGACATATGTGCAATATTCCATATAAGTGTGTTAATACCGTTTCCCAATGCACAAAAGAACATATTCATAGATCTAGCTTCTTTTACTGTATGTCATTGACCTCATATTAAAGAACATAAATGTTGTACCATGTAAATCAATTCTCATTACATGAATAATAGGTCTTTGACATAGTAATTTTAGTAGACTTTGCCATAAAATGAATTTAGAATCATGGAATAAAGTTTATCATTAGATTTTGGATTATAAGTTCATAACCCTAGCTCATTATCATTTTGGGTGGAGCATATGTAGTTGTTTTTTTATTCCAGTTAGTAAGGTAAGAGTTGAACTAAGAACTCGATTGCAAATGCTAAAAGAGGGTTTCATAAACAATTTTAATAGTAGGGTTTATTGATATTCGTGGTAGTAGATGCTATGACACATACAAATTATACATAATTTGATAGAATTGTTTGATCTGAAAGGGAACATTTTTTTCAATATCACACCTTAAGAATTATTTTTTGGTTTCGTCAAGACATTAATAAATTGATTATTTTTAGATAATTGTAGATAGAAAGAACATTTGTAAGGATAAATGGTTTTCCAAACCAAAGTATAATTTAATTATTTATTTATTTTTGTTGTATAAATTATTATTTTTTGTATAAATTAAATTAAATTAAATTTCTGTTGTATAATTTTTTTTTGTATAAGTTAAATTAAATTTTTGTTGTACAAATTAAATTAATTTTTTGTTGTATAAATCAAATGAATATTTTTTGTATAAATTAAATTATTTTTTTTGTATAAATCATTTTTTTGTATAAATTAAATTATTTTATTTTCTATAATTTAAATTATTTTTTTTGTATAAATTAAAGAATTTTTTTGTATAAATTAAAGAATTTTTTTGTATAAATTAAAGAAATTTTTTGTTTTATAAATTAAATGCCTTTTTTTTATACATTAAATTAATTTATTTGTTATATAATTTTTTTTTTATAAATTGAATTAAATTTTTTAAAGTTTTATTTTAGTTTTTATAGTTTTATTTCAGTTTTAAATGAAATTAAGTTTTATAAAACCTATGTGTCGGCCATGTGCTGAAGTCTATAAGGTTATGTGATTATCACTATCCTTATTTATTTTGATTACTAAATTTCTACATTATTTTGAAGTTGACTTGGACGATGAACAATCTAAACTTGTGAAGACTACAAGTGAATTTAATAATGGGTCCGTAAGTAGGATGGGATTCATCAAAGTTAATGGAAAGTGGGTTGGTAAAGGTGGTGATCATGTTGGCTCATCAAGTGGTGCACATGCTGAAGATGAGAATGAAGATCAACCTCATGTTGCTGCTACCGAAGGTATGCTGAAATGGAAGCTGGAGGAGATGGTGTTGGTGCTTATGAAGCTGGACAAAGTGCTGGAAACATGGGTGAACGCATCACATCCATGTCATTCTTTGAGAGGTTGATGTTGAGTAGAATGAACAACTTTGCAGATGAACAAATGAGCCATCATGAATTTTGTGTATCTTGTTTTCAGGATCTTGATGAGCAAATTGAAGTTGTCCAGAATCAACTCTTTGAACTCCAGTATAGGAAAGATGATTGAAGACCTGCGTATGTTTTATGTCTTTTAAATTTGCTGGGTTTAAGATGAACAATTTTATATATTTGTATGGTTTATTTTGCTTAAAATTCTATATTGTTAAACTGTTTTTATAATCTCTTACTCTATTTCTGAAACAAATAGGGGGAGAATATGTTGGTTTGGTTGCTGATTTACTGTTGTTTATAACTGTTTTAATTGTTGATATATAGTTGTGCAGGAACTCTGATTCTCACACTCACTTACACTGGTTTTCACACTGATTTTGCTGATTTTCTTTGTGAAAATCACATAGTGAAAACTGGTTCAATGGTGTAAGAGATTCTGAATGAAATTACTCTCTGGTACTGTTGTTTTGCAGGTACTATCAAATTCAAACAAATCTCAACAAAGCAAACAAGAGATTTGTCTTCATCAAATAGGGGGAGATTGTTGAACAAGAGCTTTGATAACTCCAAATCTTCATGGATTGCTTGAAGGCTGATTGTAGCTTAGTTGTGTGAGTTTTGGGGTAGTTTGAATTTGTTAATTCACTCTTAGTTAGAATCCAAAGCTGGTTTATTTCAAATCCTTTTGAAAAGATTGTTTTATGAAGAAGCAACAAAATAACCAGTTGTTTTATCGTTTCAATCGGTTGTTTCATACTTATGATTTTTGAAACTGGTTTTAGCAAGTTTGAGTTTGGTTGACTTTGCTATCAAACCAATTCAATTGGTTATTTCGATAATACAATCGTTTGTTTTTTGAATTCTCTTAACAAAATTTTGTTAAGTTAGTTAAATCTGCTTTAAATGATTTGGAACTGATTTGGCTTTTACAAGAAATGTTGTCAACTGCTTCTTGGAGTATAAATGTTCTGTTTTACGCTCCTATCATTAACACTTACAAGATCAGTTTGTGAAATCAAGTTTTCTCCAAGATTGCTTAAGGCTTTGGATATTTTTCTAAGAGTGAAGTAGGACTTTATGTGTACTTTGATTTGATTTGTACCAAATGTGATCAATCCTATTTATTTCTTTATTTTGTAATTCTGTAAGTACTGGTTTTCACAGAGTGAGAGGATTTTCTGATCTGTGGTGTGCCCAAGGAAGTGTATGTTCTTGAGAGGATCAAGATCATTTCTTTGGTGGTTGTGTGCTTGTAATATGGTTTTTGATTACTTAGTGGATACCCAAAGGTTTCTGGGTACTGGATGTAGCTCTTGGTGTAGGAGTGAACCAATATAAAATTGTTTATGTAATTCTTTCTCTCCCTAAACTCTTTTATATCTGTTTTAGTTGTTTTTATTCACTGTTAATAAAAAGATCGGTTGAATCGTAGAAACAACCGGTTGAATTTCTGGTATTCAACTAAAACTGTTTTATAACTTGTGTTCTCTCATTCCTTTGACTGTGATTCTTCTTTGACTTTCTTCATACCTTCAAACTTTCTGAAAAACGTTTAAAAGCAATTCATCCCCCCTCTTGTTTAAGGCCTTCAATTCTAGCAGTATGATGTAGAACACGATGACCAGTCTATCCCTTAAAGTTCATCCCAGATTGTAAGTTTAATTATTTCACATTTTTATTATATACTAAGTATTTTATTTATTTACATTTATTTATTCACATTGTTTGTATTTTTTTTTACAGGTTTTCACTCATCACATCCCTATGGGATCCATTTATATTTTCATTTGCATTCTTTTTATGTAATTGAATTATTCAACATTTTAAGTTTTAGTACTCTTAGTTAAATTCTAAAGTACACTTTTAATTTTAAGTTTTGTTTTTTGATGTATTCATATTCACTTTGAATATTTGGATGAAATTATCTGAATGGTTTTGTTTAACTATTTGAATGTTTTTTGTATTGTGAATGTGATGTGAATGATAGCAATTTGTTATGTTAAATTTTGAATTTGATTGGTTTGGTATTTGTTGTCTTACAATGTAAAATGGCTAGAACAAAAAACAAATGTTTTCTTTTTGCTGTCATTCATGCGTCGACCAAGCCTACTTAAGCTTTTATTTTTTTTATATTAATTAATTTATGCTTTGCATGGGCCATGCAATTTTTTTTTCCAGTTCACTGGTCAAACTGGTGCGTAGGTGATTTTATACATTTGCGTCAGTTTGACGCACACATAAACCAGCGATATTGCGTCCCTTTTACGTCGGTTTGGCCGACGACATTTTTGTCCATTTTTCGTCGGCTTGGCCCATGCAATGTGCGTAGCATTCGCTGCTCGACGAAAATGTTCGTTTGCTTCCACGATTTTTTCGTCAGATTGTTGGCCCACGTAAATTCGACGTTTAGGCGTTGGTTTTTGCTCATTCGCGTCCGTTTTTGATTGACGAAACATCATGTTTTTCTTGTAGTAGAAGAAGTTGTTAAGAGACGAGACAAACTTATCAAGAAAACATTTTTTTTATCAACAATAATAAATAATATAAATGGGAGTACTAGGAGTATTAGGGGTACTCCAATCCATATAAAAAATTCTCTTAGGTGCCAAAATTAGAAACCTACACATATACAACATCATACATAACTACCGAGTCATTGACCAAAAAACATAATACATAGTCATACTATAACTAAAACATAATGACTACAAAAAATGCATGATGCTTCCTTGCTAAATAGCATGCCTACAACATCGTGTGCATCACCAATGACTTTGCCTATATCTACGATTGTGTCCTCTCATCCAAAACAAAAGCAAACACATATGGTAAGAAAATGAGACTATTAGCCATCAATGTAAAGATTTTAAGCATGCATATACACTAATACACCAATCAGAGTAAGAGAACTTTGTCTGAAAATTTATAGCTTACCCATATCCACCCTAAACTTGGGCCACAATAAAAATTTCAACCAGGTTAAAAATTATTCTATTTCTATGATTCCAAATTCCTCAAATAATAACCATTCACATACCCCTCCAGTCATTATTTCCCATGCAGTTAAGATCCTTGAAATCAAATTGTTAAAAATGTCGTATAGCACTATCACAATATACAAATAACCTACGAGCCCAAACATGAGTCATATACCACACTTTAGAAGTCACTTTACACATAAAGAAGAGGTACTTAGTCTTCTCTAACTCAGACCCACACATAACACACATTCCCCCATCAAAATAAATTCTTCTTATATTAAATTATCATAACTTACAATTTTTTCAATTAAAAATCGAAACAAACAAAATTGCTGAGGAGAGAGGTTTTATACTCGAAAGAAAAGTCAAGAAAAGGGTTGTAAGGGTATTTGGGGTGGCTTAGTAGAAGCATACTGAATAGGCTCAATATTATAAATGCTATGATCTATGGTTTGTACTAAAATAGTGTTTTCCAGTTGGATCTGATTGACGAGCAAGGAGTGATGAAAAATAGAGAATAAACTAAAAAACAAAATTAGCCCTTTGGAGCATTATGCCTCATTAGGCTTGGCTTTATAAGTCTCAAAAACCTGTACCAACCATTCACGGACTTTGCCCAATCTAAATGACCTTTTCCAAGAGGATAAACCTGTCGCACTTAAACTACCTCAATTTGTATAAAAGGATCCATGATCAAAATGTTTGAGATGTTCTAAAAATATTATGAATAAATTTTAAAATTATTTTTTATTTAATATTTTTTTTAGTGTTAGTTAGACCGAAATTGATAAGAAGTAAAGTTTAAATATTTTCTTTATGTGATTATTATAAAGATGATATTAAAATATATTGAGAGAAGTTTTATAAAAATTCATGAGTAAGAATTAAATACATGTTTATACACCAATTAAATTAAACATCCTTATAGATAAGTTTCATTAACATAATTAAATATCAATAAGTGTTTTCATTGATTATAAAGATATAAATTAAAAAAAGAGTTAACCTAGAATTTACATGGTTTGATATTCTAACCAAATTTTTTTTTTCAATTTTGCAAATTGATTATAAATTTAATATCTCTGCAGAATACGATATATTTAACCAGTAAAATAGAATATAAGAGTCAAAAACATAATATTGAACAATAATATAATAAACTATCATACATTCAATGTTTGATACATAATGCTACCAGTGCTCAAGAAATTTTGAAGTTAACTTATAAAGTTGTTTTTATCTATGCTAATAATATGTGTTTATTTTTATACTGTATTTTTAAAATAAATAAATAAATAATATATATTTTTTAATAAAAATATCTTTAATATTTATTTTTAACAACATAATAATTTATTTTGAATTATAAACATGAACTAATAGATAAAACACAATTAACAAAGATATAAGAGATGAATACAAATAGGGTGAGTGTTTATCACAATATTTCTTTTAATATTAAATTACTTAATAATTTTGAAAATTAAATTTTAATATATATTTTTAATATTTTATACATTATTTTTAAAACTATAAAAGCATATACAAAAAATTATCTCTAATATTTTTTAACTTTTACACAGTATTTCCTCTTTAAAGTATAAGACTTCAATTACAAATTAATGACAAAGTTGTGATAGAAGGTTTATAGGAAAATTATAAAGAAGTAAGTTTTGGTACATTATTAATTTTTGAGCATTTGATGATGATATAAGAATAAAAATTTATAAAAAAATTGAGTAAAGAAATAACTAAAAGAACTTAACTTTTTGACTATTTGTTGACTGCATTAAACTTGTTCATCTTTATTTATCTGAATTGAATACTTTGAATTGTCCAGCGAATTATATTTACTCATACACATGAAGAAAACTCTTAAAAGATGCATAATTTACTTTTTGAGATCGGATAAATAAAATCCGCTAAGTGAATTTGTACAAAAACGAGTTTATTTTTTTAAAAAAAGGCATTTGGGAACAAAGGGATTATCTTGTACAAGGAGCACACCACAAACTTCATTGGTCTGTTACTGATTAAATATATATGCTTGAAATATCACTAGGTTTTGTTAATACATTTTTTTCCAACAAAGAACAAATAAATATATTGAACAATAGAGTTAATATTTTTGGGAAGCAAGGTCTCGATAATAGAGAACGAAAAATGTTTATCCCAAAAATTGATAAAAAATTAGATTACACTTAAATAAGAATTTTAATATGATGCTTAAAAGATGCCATTAACTAGGGATGGCAAAGCGGGGCGCGGCCCGCAGGTAAAAAACGCGGGACGGGATGACCTTTTCAACCCGCAAACCCGCATTAGCCTGCCCCGCATTAGCCCGCAACCCGCGCGGGCCAGTAGCGGGGCGGGGCGGGCTGGCCCGCAAACCCGCAAGAAAAAAATATTGACACTTAGTAGTAGCAGGGCAACCTAAACTGGGTCATGCCAATTAAATCGATTTCAAACACGATAAAGGAGCAAGACACCTGTTAGAGAAGGAGAAGTAAACATAGGATATTTTAGAAGTTACCCATGACCAAGCCTTCAATTGAGCCAAAAGTTATCTTATTTTTATTGTATTATTTTTATGAAAAATTAATTAATTAATTGTCATTGTTTTAATATATGCAGATGACGG
>Ga0123342_1008928_pt1 | contig 12296 bp, 7 predicted proteins | sample Turbeawhitnodule_FD_89960 | JGI IMG/M metagenome (GOLD analysis project Ga0123342, IMG submission 89960) | Root nodule microbial communities of legume samples collected from Mexico - Turtle bean Mexico white nodule | ecosystem: Host-associated > Plants > Roots > Nodule | place: Mexico: Nepantla... | reverse complement strand
GGTCCGGATATTTTTATCCGTAAGTTTGTTTTGACTTACGGATATTTTTATCCGGAATATAGTTGGGTCCGGATATTTTTATCCGTAGGCACAACTGTGGTTGGCTTCCGGATATTTTTATCCGTAGGCACAACTGTGGCTTCCGGATATTTTTATCCATAAGCAACGATCAGTTCCGGATATTTTTATCCGTAAGCAACTAGCAATTCCGGATATTTTTATCCATAAATGAAGAAGACAAGGGCATTTTAGGATTTTTAAAAGTGTGTCGGGTGCCAGTCACAATTGATCGGGTGCAGGAAGCAATTGCCTTTCTAATTTGCTAACCTTACGTTTTGTATCTGCACCAAATTGGCTAAAAAGCCTAGGCACATTCAGCTGGCCCAGTGACATGCTATTTTCCACCCTTGTTTCAATATGCACACCACTTTCACTAGAATACCTGGGCCATTTGACTAGCCCAATAGTTAGTATTTACAACCAAACTGCTTCTTCCTGCACCTCCATTTCTTCTTGTGCCACCCCATACTAAACATGAAAATATCATTTTATCCTTTTTGTGCCACTTCCATACATAATTCGGAAGATGTTTTTGGATCCGGAAGTGCTCTTTAAATTTATAAAATTCAGAAGTTTTTTTAGATTGGAGATAAGCCTATGGATTATGTAATCCGAGAGCTAATAACACATTTGAAAAAAGACTTTCAGATTACATAATCTGAAAGCTAATCTCATATCCAAAAAAGACTTTCAGATTATGTAATCCGGAAGCTAATATCATGTATCGAAAGACTGTGAATTATGTAATCAGAAAGCTAATCACAAAAGATTTCTGGATTACGTAATCTGAAAGCCAATTATGAATATAGAAAAAATTTATGGATTATGTAATCCGAAAGCTAATTACAAAAGACTTTATGGAAGTCAATTACGAATTTAGAAAAAAAACTTCCAAATGTAATATTATTAACATATAAAAAAAATTTAAAAAAATAAAAAATTATAAAAGGACTAAACCAAAATTATAGGTTAACCAAAATTATGTTCATTCAAAACAATAATAAATTATTAAAAGATTAAATATTTATTTTAAATTCTAAATTTTGGTTCTCATGTCTCTATCTCTTCTTTCGTGCATCTCATAAAAGGTTAGATTTTTATCAAACAGGTAGTTTTGTTTTTTCTCCATTACAATAGTGAAGTAGGCAAAGTAAGACTTACGTAACACAAGAGACTATATAAGGATGTTCTCCATTCAAGTTTTCCAATATCCATCTCCATTCACGATTTCTAATCTTCATCTCAAAATCACTCTGACTTTCCTTCCAGTGACTATCATCTTTTGGATTCTATTCTTTTCCATACTCCCAAACTTTATTGTGAGTACTAGAGTTGTTGTCGGAACAGAATATTTTGACCGGCAACTGAAGACGATATAGAGTAAAAAGTCTGCAGAACAACCATAGGTAGTTTTAAACATTATTATGGATATATTAAGTTAAGAGCTGAGGAAGAAAAAACATTGTTTTACTGGTTTTCTGAAGCTCAACCTGCTTTACGGGATAAACGTTATCCTTCCATGAAGCAGATTGAATTTTTTAAAAAAATACAGTAAAATAATTATTTTTTTTCCTGCTCTTAATATATTTAAAACTAATCGGTAATTATCCCACAAGATTTTCACTTTATCATCTTCAGACTTCAGACTGCCGACCGGAACATTCTGACAACTCCCATAATAATGCCCACAATAATGGTCAGTAACACGGAAAAATAGAATCCAAAAAATGATAATCATTGGAAAGAAAGTCACAATTGTTTGGAGATGAAATGAAAATTAGAAAATGATAAGATGAATATTAGAAAATAAATTAAATTCACAAATCTTAAACACGTATATTAACCATAACAAAAAACAAAATTTGAAACTATGAAAGGGGATCCAGAAAAGTAGAATTGGCACCGAGAGTGCTGCAGTGGCCTTTATGCAATTGCTGCAAATCCAATTCTGGAAAGGAGAAAAAAAAAATCCAAATAAATCCAAATTCATAGGATTTTAAATTCAATTCATTTAATTAGATATGGATTAGATATAGATTTGATACATTTTTGGATTATCCAAATTGCATTTTGAGTTGGATTTTGACTTGGCCCGATCCAGGTTAAGCCAAGACAATCCAATCGATGTCAAGCCGAGCGCGCCCGGACCATTGTTGAGCTGAGCAATCCCGAGTCGATGTCAAACCGAGCTGGCCCAGGCTGATGTCGAGCCGAACGGGCCTGGGCCAATGTCGAGTCTCCTAGGCCTGGGCCAATGTCGAGTCTTCCGGGCTCGGACCAATGTCGAGTGGAGCGGACCCGGATCGATGTCGAGTCGATTGGGCCCGGCCAATGTCGAGCCAAGTGAGCATGAGCAAATGTTGAGTGGAGCGGGCCCAGGCCGATGACAAGTCGAGCGGGCTCGGACCCAAGCCGATGTCGAGTTGCCGGGCCTAGGCCCGTACCAATGTCAAGTTGTGGGGCTTGGGCCCGGACTGATGACAAGTCGTCGGGCTCGGGCTGATGTCAAGTTGTCCGAACTCGGGTCGATGTCGAGTTGTCCAGGCTCGAGCTGATGTCGAGTTGTCCGGACCAGACCAATGTCGAACCAAGTTGGTCTGTGTTCAGGTTGAGTCAGCTTAGACCTAGTTCGAACCAAGTTAATCTCTGTCCATATCAAAATAGATTTAATGTAATTAAGACAAAAATCAAAATAAATTTAATATAATTAAAACAAAATAAATTTAATCTAATTAACAAAATGGATTAATCTAGATTTAATTAACTTTAAATAGATTAAAAAAATCATTTAAATTTAATTTAGTTAAAATGATATGGATTTTAAATTCAATCCATTTATTTATTTATTTAGATTTGAATTGGATTTAGATTGAATTTTATCTTAATATGCAGGAAAAGATGGTGATAGCAGCCAAAACATCTACGCTCCAGCTCTAGTTTTTCAACTCCTCTCTTTTCTGCGCTTCCATCCATTTCACACTTCTCAACTTCATTCAATAAGAACCTTTTTAATATAATGCGGTGCACGGTGAAGTTTAGAAGAAAAAGGTGAATGAAGACAAATCAAAGGGAAAGCACGTAAAAAAACATTTTACAATTGCACACAGCTTTTCACTCAATTTCAAGTAAAGTTGGCACTCTACTGTGGGAGGCAGTGGGGACAGACAGAGTAAGGTGCATTCTCGTCATTTACTTATTTTGTTTTATTATGACTCACAATAAAAAAAATTAACACCATAATTTGTTTGTCATTTTCTATGTGTTGGCATCATTCTTCACAATTCCTTACCTTTTTCTGGCACAATATAAAACTGTGAAAAAGATTAATATCTTATTATTATTTTAATATTGTCTTGTCATCATAATGTCTTTTTCCTTTCTAAGTCTCAATATAATTTATTTAATTGCATGAGAAAATCCTATGTAAAAAAAGGTACAATCTTGTAAATTCTCAGAATTGTTATTCTAAGCTTAAATTTATTTTGACCTGTTATCTTACTTTGTATAAGATAATTATGACGTTTTAAATATATTATATTAAAACTTTCATCAGTTTGAGTTCCATTGAGTTTTAAATATATTGTATAAGATAATGGAGTGTTGGCAACAAATTTGGAAGAATAATTTGAATTTTTCAGAAGAAATATGGAACTAAAAAGAAAAAAAATGAGATGATTACTTAAGTAACGTTTTGCCTTTTCTTTCACGTGCGCACTGAATATATAATTAGGAAACAATAGGACTTATTATTGATATCAATTTTGTCATATCTTTGCCATATACATGAAACTGATCAATCAAGGAATCACACTAAGGCTCCATCTTCATATTTCTAACATTTTCTCTATCCCTTCATTCACTTAACCACTGTTTATCTAACTTCTTAACCCGTATAAGATGTCTTAGTTTACTTAATAATATTTACTATATAATTCAAATAAATATTATTTTATCACAATTCTAAATATATATTAACACAGTTGAAATATACCAAATATTCATTTACATAATAAAATAATATAATTTAACATGTCATAATATAATATAATATAATCTTCATCAAAATTGTACTTATATTATTATAAAATGAAAATAAAAAAGCCAAACATATATACATACATTCACAAATAACAAAATCAACATCCTTTTCACATTATTTACTTTTAACAAAATCGAGTTTTAGTACAATGTTTGAAAAAGATATGCAGCTTCTTCAAATCACATAATAAAAAAAATAACACTTAGATCTCCTTTTGTCAGATGTTTTTCTTTCGTAGATTCCACCACTTCAACCTACCTTTATTGCCAAAATGTGACTAGTATGCTTTTTTTTACTCCAAATGTGTGTGTTATTTTAGAACAAATTTTCTCTCTCTTCTCCATTCTTTTGGAACTGCGTTTTCTGTCACCTACTTTTTCTTTTCTGTCTCTAACATAGGTCATAAAATAATTCTTCAACCTCTCACCATTACCATCAACATGGCTCCAATGGAACCATTTTCTACTATTGCTATAACAAGTTCAACTCATACTCCCTAATACCCGTAGAACAACCAAACAAGTTCAACTAATGTGCATTGATTATAATAAATCCAACTGCACTAGAAGTTAAAGACTTTTATAGGGTTTCCTCTTTCATATAAGTGTAAATGAATTTTGCAAGCCAACTAAAAAAAGCACATAAAAAAAGAAGCATGCACTAAAAGTAATATTTTATTCATGTAAATGTCAAAACACTGCGAAAACTAACTAAGAAAAACACATAAAAAAAAACATGCACTAAAAGTAACCTTTTAATAATGCAAACAAGTTATTGAAAACCTTGAATCAATTTGGTTACAATTAATTGGAATGTTTTTGAAGTTAACATGTTACCAGATAAACAATTTATAAACTATGCTGAGTCCTTGGCCATATTACTTAAATGTCTCATTAAACCTATGACAGTGTTTGTTTCAAATAAATTCTAAAGAAAGAAATTGACCTAGGAAAAAGACAAGTGATAGTTACATAATTAACTCTAAATTAATTGAATGAATAAAAATTAGAATTGAACTAGAAGGTGTGTGCAATAATGATAAAGAATTTTGAATTTATAACCTACGTGAACTATTTAAATCTCAACCAATAGATCAACTTTAATAGGTGTGATAAGAATGTTGGCCTGTTATTGAAAATTGGAAATGTCCAAAAAAAATAGAAATACAAATGGTTTATATTTGTTATTTTAAAATTAAAAATTTTAAATGTAAATTTTATTTCCTGTACCTTATATTTTTATCTTAATAAATTTATACTAATTAAATTAATCTGAAATATTTTTTTTATAAATATATCCTTATTAAATTGAAAATGCTAGTTTTAAATATATTTATAAAACTTTAAATTACCGACATGTTTTTCAGATGTTTGAAGAGTTGATTGCAAACTGTTACTCAAATTCGCTATTGCGCCATTTGGTTGGTTATTTCTTTGTGGCACAGAGACAGACGTAGAAAGTAATAAAAGGTTGTATTTCTATTTCTGGTTGGTATCGTACGTAGGAGAATAAAAAAAGAACAGTAGTAGGCGCGTGCATCACACTGTGGAATCACTGTCCAACAACACAACGCAGTGAAGGTAGAGAATTGATGGCACGTGAAGGGAAGCAGTAGGAAATGTAATAAAAATGGAAAGAAAAAATAGGGATACTGGTGGAAGCAGCTTTCACAGATGATAATTCATCCACTTCAATGAAGTTGGTTTGCTTTCGCCATAATAGTGTTCGCCTTAGGAGAAAGTGGGAGATGTGTCTGAAGTGTTCGTTTTGGTGCAAGTTAAGGTATGGTATTGGAATCATGCAAAGTCTCGTTCTGCATATTTTCCGTATTCTAGTTGGATTTTAAATCTTATGGTTTGTATGATGTTTGATTTATTAAGGTTTGGTAGTGTGGGTCTGGTAATTCCTTTGTTAAGTTGGTAGGTAGGTGATCTAACAGGAATTTAGTGTCAGGTATTTATGTATAAGAGTTAGACCATCCGAAGTGATTCCTATTTATTTATTTATTTTTATTGTAGATAAAAAAAATAAAAAATGCCCATTTCTCATTTTGGATAAAAGTCACCACCTTACTATATTTCTCACTGTATCACCCTCAAATTTTGCATGCTAACATTTGAGTTTTTATTACATTTCCTACTGCTTCCCTTCAGGCGCCATCAATTCTTCACCTTCACGGCGTTGTGTTGTTGGGCACTGATTCCACAATGTCTCTTTTTTATTCTCCTACGTACAGGGTGTGATGAGAATAATGTTGGTTTGTTATTGGCAACTGGAGAAATTAATCCTGGCGCACTGAGTACCTTCATATGTCTTGAACACTGAAACCCGGAGGAAGAGATTGGTTGAATTTATGCGCTTTCTCAGGATTTAGTTTAAGACTTAACTTTTTAATAATATGTGGTACTATAATATGTTGTAATGGTGAGAAATTTATATACATAATATTAATTTTTCAAGTAAATAATTTAATAATAATTTCATAACATTTATATCTTCTATACCTATATATAGGAATTTTCATTATATCTGTTGTTAGTGTACACAAATTTATTCTTATTAATATTTAATTTTATTAAATAATAAAATAAAAAATGTAAATTCATATACCTGTTAATGATTGATAATGAGACTTCTCTTAATTATGTATGTTTTTATATGTTTCATTTAAAATTATATTTTAAAATTATATTTTAAAATTATATGTGTATTCATATTTTTTAAATATTACATATCACTAAAAAAAAAAGATAAAAATATTTTCTTTCATTAATTATGAGTTTCAGCATACCATTTTAATAATTAAATTATAATGAAAAATCTTCTATATATAGATATAAATATAATATATTTGTATTTATTAAAATAAATTATAAACTTATAATATTTTATTTAATTTTAAATATTAATTTATATACAATTTTTCTTTTAGTCATTTAGTCAGATTACTGATAAACATCCGAAGTATAAACATCATGATTAGTAATTTAGAAAAAAATTAAATTACATTTTCATTTTTAGTAACCTTTGAATATTTTATGTGAACAATGAAATGTAATGAAAATTTTATAGTTTAAGTGAACTTAAACAATAACTTATTATAACTTTAATTATTATAGTACATCCTAATTTTTTTTTATTCTTTAATTTTTAAAAAAAGTATAAGTTGTTTTATGAAATTTAAGATGATAACTGTGTGCTATCTGTTACTACCTGTCTATGTATGTTATATTATTAAAAAAATTATGTTTTATTTATTACTTCAACTTTGTAAAGTTTATTTATACACATAATAATAATTTTTTTGTAAGTATATAATTTAATAATAATTTTATAACATTTTTTTATTTTATTTTATAAAAGTTTTCATGTTAGACACTATTATACAACATGACATGTCAACTATGCTGACACATCAAGTAACAACAATCACTTGTCATCACATGAAAAATAATATTATTAGAAAAAAGAAAAAAATGAGAAAATTTGACCAAAACTCATATGTTAATAAAAACGATACATAAGTGGATTATATATATTCATAAAGAATTCTAATAACAAACTAGATGATAGTCTATTATACCAATGAAAAGATTTTCTATGAATAATCCCAAGTTAGTCAACTTATTAACACACGCATTTCCTTCCCGAAAAATATATGAGTAATCCCAAACCTGATTTTCCCACAGTAATTAAGACAAGTATTTCATGGATTATGAAACATCCAAGTATTTCATCAATTTTTTTATATAACCATATCACAACTTCTAATATTATTATTTTAATATTTTTTCATATTATTTAATTACAAATTTCTTCTTTATTATATTTATTTATTTTTAAACTCATCACATAATAACAAGAGTTATCAAATTATTATTTTTCAATTTAAATATTTCTTTTGGCATTATTTTTTTTAAATTATTCTTAAAATCACTATTTTCTTTATATATATATATATATATATACATGAGGGAGGTAATAGTTAACGCATTCTCTACTCCGAGCCCTAATTTGCTTTTCACCAAGTCTTCTTGTTGTCTTAAAGCTGCAAGTGTCAGTTTTCTTCTTCCCCCATTTCGCTCACTGATCACTGCCTTTTCTCTGCCTCCAATCCCAATCCCAACACTTCCACCGATCCACTCCTACTCCTTCTTCCTCTTCTTTCAAGCCCGGATCCACTTCCGAAAAGCCCAAGAAACTCCCCCGAACAAAGCCCAAACTCTCACCGGAGATTCTTCTCTCCGACGACGGCCTTGGTTACGTCCTTCGCTATTTCCCTCGACAGTTCAAATACCCTGGTCGCGGCCACGAGGTGAATTCCTGTTTCAGTTTAAATCAATCACTTTTTTTTTTCTTTTAATTCAACATGTGCCGTGTGCGATTTGAGCCAGCTTATGTGTTTGCGTTTTTTCTTCTTGTAGTAATCAGCTCGTTTTGCTTTTGGTGGATTTAATTAAAATATTTTAAAATATGATGATAAATATAATTTAGTAGTATTAACTATAAAAATAATTTATAAATATTTTTAAAGTCGTATCCAAACTCCTACCACCTCTATAAATGCTCATAATTTTTTTATCTCACTTCACCTCTAACTCTTACATCTCATTAATAAGATTAGCCTCTCATCATCAATGGCACTCATATTCTGGATCCTATTTATTTCCTTCCTGATCAACACGGTTGTTGGAGATGAGACATGGAAGCAGGAGGATGACAGAGTAAAAAGTTTGCCAGGACAACCACTGGTGAACTTCAATCACTACGCAGGTTATATTAAATTAAGACCAGATCAAGAGAAAGCACTATTTTATTGGTTTTTTGAAGCTGAAGATGCTCCATCGCGCAAACCTCTTGTGCTTTGGCTTAATGGAGGTATTTATGGATCACACAGTTGATTACTCCCCTTTCTTCATTTTAATTCATTATATTTGTAAAAACTTTTGTGTACTCACCTCACTCTACTTCTCAAACCCTTTTTCCATCATCACAGTTTTTATTTAAAATTGTTTTGATCGGTGAACCACAAAGCACTTTTTGTCGTTGTAGTTCTTGTGGGTGGTGCTTTTTTTTTTTCTATGCCTTGGCTTTGTTCTTTTTTTTCCTGTTACCTAGTTACTGTTTGTTGAGTAGGACCTGGTTGCTCCTCAATTGCCTTTGGGGCAGCACAAGAGATTGGTCCATTTTTGGTAGACCAGGAAGAACATCTAAAATATAACAAATTTTCTTGGAATAAAGGTATGTAATTTCATTGTTATTATTTTAAAGTAATTACTTATTTAGTTAGTTGGAAGCATAATTTCATTATCTTATCTTAATTTTTCAGTTGCAAACATTATATTTCTGGATTCACCTATTGGTGTTGGGTTTTCTTACACTAACAATTCCAAGGACTTAAGTGAGCTTGGTGATGAAGTTTCTGCTTCTGATAATTATCATTTTTTGGTTGGTTGGTTTAAAAGATTTTCAAACTTTAGATCCAACGAATTTTATATTGTAGGAGAGAGTTATGGAGGTAAGAAATCTCTAACTAATTTTTTTTTTTTTAAATATTTAATTAAATATTTATTTTAATGATTATTTTATTTAAATCACAGGACATTATGCTCCACAACTTGCTGACCTTATATATGAAAGAAATAAAAGAGGTCCTTACATCAATTTGAAGGGATTGATGGTAATTTCTGTTAATAATATCTTTATAACTCCCTTTTTGCAACTTTATAATTTTTTTAAGTTATAAATTAAAAAAGTTGATATAAGTTCTTCATTAACATTTGACAAGTAATATTTTGATCAAAATTCAGATGGGAAATGCTGTGATAAATGATATTACAGATTTAAAAGGGATGTTTGATTATGCCTGGAGCCATGCAATAATTTCAACACAAGTGTTCGATGGAATAAAAAGACACTGTAATTTCAGTGAAAAAAGACACACCAGTGATTGTGAACTTAATATCAATAAGTTTTTAAAATCTTTTTCGGATATTGACGTTTTCAATATTTACTCACCGGTTTGTCTCAAAGACAAAGGTTACGAAGGACCAAATTCAACAAGACCTATTTTTGCTCCCCAGGTAAGTATTATATTATATTTGGGTAGCTTGTAGTCAATTGCTTTCACCATGCATATAGATACATTTCTTAAATGAAAAAGGTGATTGCATTTCAGGTTCTTTGGAATACATTACCATCATCAGGATACGATTATTGTCCAGATGATTATGTAAGAAAGTATTTCAACAAGAAGAATGTTCAGAGGGCAATCCATGCAAATGTAACTAACTTGCCTTATCCATTTACAGTTTGCAGGTACTTATTCCCACGTATTAATATTTTATTATTCTTTATATAACTAATTTGATAAACTAATATTATAGTAATATGATTTGTTTTATGATGAAGCGGTATAATTGAGAAATGGAATGACGCCCCAGCCACAATGCTGCCACTAATTCAGAAGCTATTAAGTGTTGGTTCACGCATTTGGATTTACAGGTATGCAATTGAAAAGTTTGGAGAAATTTGTTTTGAATATATAGTTATGGTTATAATATTTTGAGATGTAATTTGATGTGTATACAGTGGAGACATTGATGGTAGAGTTCCAATACTATCAACAAGATATAGTTTGGAAGAGCTAAAACTGAATGTAACCCAGGAGTGGAGAGCTTGGTTTGAAGGGGTAAAAGTGGGAGGGTGGGTGGAGGAGTATGAGGGTGGTCTCACTTTTGCCTCCGTTAGAGGTGCTGGCCACCAAGTTCCAGTTTCTGCACCACAACCTGCACTTTCTCTCTTCTCCCATTTCCTCTCTTCTCAACCTCTTCCATCTTCTCCCTTCTAGTTCATTCTACCTGTGTATGTATATTATTGTAACTGTTCTTCTGGCCTGTGCCTAGATCAATGAAAAACAATTATCAATTCCCATACTCGCCTCCTTATTAGTTTCATTAAAAGAACCTCCTAATTCTATGTGATTGATGACTTGTTCAAAACACTCTTTACCTAGGAGTAAGTTTTTTTTTTCTTTTACATAATTAATTTTTTCTGAGGTCAAATTTTGTAACACTTAATTTTTACATATTCCTCTTTTGTTTAACGTCTGCAAGTTATGATCATGAATAAGTGAATTTATATTAAGAAGAAAATCAATTATGAATGACAACAAATATACGTAACATACATGATACAGGGTGAAGCCAATGTTTAATAGGGAGCAAATGGAAGACGCTGAAGTGTAAGAAGTGCTTGATTCGGCTATAGGCTTAAAGAGTGATTTAGCTCTAAGCACTTAACACTAGATGAGGCTGCCATTAAGAGAAGTAGTTTGTCTGGTTTTGTAAGCCAGTCAATAGGAATGTCAATGAGATGGTGGAGGTATTTAATTTTTGGTGGTATTGAAGATGCAGTTTGCATCGCTTATAGCACAATAGAAGCAGGATGCTTGCTGGTGCAGGGTGTTTAGTTTATGCAGCAAACAACACCTATCTTTATCTTCTTGCTTCTTGGGTGTTTTTTTTCTTTTATTTGGAGATCTCTTAATGTGGTTTGGATTGTATAAAAGGGATGAGATACCTTTTATATCCTTAATTTAATTTAATTTTTTGTTGAATTAAAAAAAATATTCGTAACTTAAATTTATATCTAAATGTGTTTTGTAAATAACTTTATTAATAATTAAAATTACTATATTATGCACTTTTATTAAAGTTGCTATAAATCTTTAAAACAATTAAAAAACACTAAAAAAAAAACTGATTTATCTACGAACCAAATCCGTATATAACAGCAGAAATCCGTAAGTAAATCAGCATTACCTATGAATTTCCCACGAAAAAAAATTCGTATGTAATGTTGACTTCGGTAATTTATCTATGGAATATGAGTCCGTGGGTAGCAGCAGTCCGTAGATACTACAAGCAACAGTCCATAGGTAATACCCAGGAGCAACCGTCCGTAGGTAATACTCAGGACCAGGACAGTAGTCCGTAGGTAATTCACACCTACATTCAGTGGGTAAACCCATAGGTAAATCTGCATGCATCAAAATGTTTATTCAAGCATTAACTGAATTGTTTTTTTAAATCGTTTACTCCTGCATAATGAAACATTCAACTATCCAAAACATCCAACATATCAAAATTTTCCAAATTAAACCATCTATTACCAATTGTATTGAACCTATAATATT
>Ga0123342_1008927_pt1 | contig 12301 bp, 12 predicted proteins | sample Turbeawhitnodule_FD_89960 | JGI IMG/M metagenome (GOLD analysis project Ga0123342, IMG submission 89960) | Root nodule microbial communities of legume samples collected from Mexico - Turtle bean Mexico white nodule | ecosystem: Host-associated > Plants > Roots > Nodule | place: Mexico: Nepantla... | reverse complement strand
GTACAACCTCGGTCACAGGCGATACGACTACGTTCCTTGATTGTTCTTGTTTTGTTCCCGCTTCCGTGCCAGATTGCAACCGCTGGCCCTGACGGGTTGCAAGCGCTATAAGAGTTTGCGGGCAAGGGGATGGGTCGATGGTTGCGCGTGTCAGTACGGTGGCATTTCAGGGCATCGAAGGTGTGCCGGTCGAGGTCCAGGTCATGGTCGCTCCCGGCAAGGTCGGCATGCAGATGTTGAGGTGGATTAATTTATGAGGTAAGTGCTCTGTCCTGAGGAGAGAGCATGAAACCAAAAGCCTATTCTTACGTCCGCATGTCGACTGATGTTCAGTTGAAGGGCGACAGCCTACGCAGACAGACTGAAGAATCGAAGCGCTACTGCGATGAAAACGGCCTCGAACTGGTCGAAGATTTCAAACTGCAGGATATCGGCATCTCCGCCTATCACGGAAAGAACGTTGCGCAGGGCGCCCTAGGAAAGTTTCTCACCCTTTGCGAGCAGCAGCTGATCCCCTCCGAATCTTATCTGATCGTGGAGTCATTGGATCGTATCAGCCGCCAAAATCCACAAGCGGCCACGGCTCTGTTTTTACAAATACTACAGGCTGGAATTAACATTGTTACATTAACGGATCGGCACGTTTATCGCGCGGGAAGTGGGGATTTCACAGATATTATCGTCTCCGTTGTCATTATGAGTCGAGCTTATGAGGAGTCTCGGACGAAGAGCTTGCGTGTTAGTGCCGCTTGGGAGAATAAGCGGCGAAACATTCACCAGAAGAAGCTGACGCAGGTGGCTCCGATTTGGTTGCGGTTATCTGTGGATCGTACTGCATTTGAAGTTGTACCAGAGCGCGTTGCTACGATCCGATGGATATTTGACGAAGCGGAAAAAGGAAAAGGTTCGCTGCACATTTCGAGGGCGCTGAATCAGCACCGCGTTCCAACATTTGCTACGTCAAAAGGCTGGCATGAATCGTATGTTAGTAAAGTCTTGACCAACCGAGCTGTACTCGGCGAATTTCAACCGCACCGCTATATCGACGGAAAACGAACGCGCCACGGCGATCCCGTCCTCGAGTACTATCCTGCGATCATCGCGCGCGAGCAATTCGAAAGAATTCAGATCGGCAGAGCTGTTCGACGTGTGAGAGGCGCAGGCCGAAAGGGACACAACAACATCAATCTTTTTCAGGGCGTTGCGACGTGCGGATACTGCAGTTCTAGAATGATGATCGTAAACAAGGGAAGCGGGCCTAAAGGTGGTGTTTATATTCGTTGCGACCGGGCTCGACGTAACGCTGATTGCAGTGCGAGTAGCTGGCCCTTGGACCATTTTGAAGCAGCCTTTCTCTGGTTTGTTGAGGAGTTGGACCTCGGTGCTGTTATCGGCGGCGCCGCCGCTGGCGAGGCGAAGAAGAAGCTTGAGGGGAAAGCTGCCGTTATTTCCTCGGATATTGCGACGCAGCAAAATATTCGAGAGCGCGCTTTTGATCTGCTGGGAGGAACCACGTCAGTTGCGACGTTCGCACGAAACAAGATAGATGAAGCTTCTATGAAAATAGACGCGCTGGAAAGAGCTTTGAGCTCTGTCCGTGATGCAATGGCCCTTGCGGCTGCTGTTCAAAATCGTCCGCTAGAAGAGGTGAGGCGGATGATCAAAGAGATCGGCAGCTGGCAGAGCTCGGAAAGCGATAGCCGAAGCCGAGTGGCTGATTGGATAAAGCGGAACGTAAAAGAGCTCTTAGTCTTTTCGGATGGCTTAGATCAGCCGGAGACAGCTGCAGAAGCTAAGCAACGCCAATTCTCGGTGGCTTTAACTAGCGGCGAATTCCGCACCGTCCAGATATGCGGAAACGACCCAACGGTGGCATCTTATTCTGTTCACGCTGATGACAATCATTGGGTGCTGTTCCATGACGGCAAGCCTTTTATGACTAGTGAAACTCCCTAGAGAACCGGGCAAGTTTCTTCAGCGCCATCTTTACAATCCCGTGGTTGGATCGGACTGTCGATCGCTCGCGATAGTGAGGTGTTGCAAACCAGTGCGGAAATCCAGTTCGTCATTTCTGTCGCGGGCCTTTTGACCTTGCCTTTTCAAGTTCCCTAAAGTTCAATCCGTACCGGGCCTCCAATAAGGCCAATATTCTTGGAACCGTAGTTCCGACATCAAGCCTATGCTTGCCGATTTCGATATGCGCTCCTAAAATCTCCGTTGCGGTCCAATCCTCATAACGGCCGCGGAACATCCTTTCCTCACCAGATAGTCGGTAGTTACTACTACCCGTCTGGATGTTGATATTAGTCCAATTCAATCCGGCCGCGATGCAGTCGCCGACAATAGAATAGAGCGTGTCTGGGTACAGCCCTCGCCGAGCACGTCTTTCCGTTGTCAGTGCCTGCTCTAGGCCAGTCGTGAGGACGTAGGCGATCCCCATATCGCTAGCTAAGGCAAAATTGGCCACCTGTTGCATAACTGTCTTTTGCCGTTTGCTCTTGGTCTGTCGGAATCGCTCGCAGAAGTCGGTCCACGCTTGGATAGAAGCTGCGTAGTCGTTTTTCGACTCAGCCCCATCTGCCTGGATTCGAGCAGCTTTTTCCACGGTGTCTGGAATGGGATTATCAGTGATCGGAACATCCTTATTGCAGAGCTTCCTGAGATACTCGATCGATTCATGTCGGCTCATGTCTCTCTCCCGCAAGTAATGTTTTTCTGATGCTATTAGCTTCCTGAGCCTGGTCCACATTTGAGAGCATCAAATCGGATCCGGCAAGATCACGAACCATATCCCGACCAATGGATGCTCCAACCCCTTCTATCGACAAGCATGTGAATTTGCCGATTGATCGCGATCAAAGCACGTTCGCCACGCGTCGAAGGCCAACGATATTTCAAAACGACCCCGTATTTGTGCGCGAGTGTGATCGGTGCACCAACGTATCCGGAGTTGTGACGGCGCGAACCGTTCCGCACTAGTGACACGTACCGCCTCGTTGATTCCGGAGCGATTGAAAGACGCTGCACCTCAAATTCGAGCGTGGGGACTTCGAGGCATCTCAGACACACGAGAAAACTTCATTAGGAATGTGATGGCAGTATTTACCCAATCTGCCAAAGGATCTCCGATGCCGAGTGTCTATTCGTATCGTCTCGCTCCAAGCGGAGTAGACCGTGTTGTCGAACTTCTTGAGGACAGCCAAATGGCCATTGGGTGGAGCGAACTCGATGAGCAGGATATAGTGGATTCTTGCCTAACGAAAGAACTGCTTCGACAGAAGCTGACGATTCTCTATCCACAACTGGCAGCCAGAGGACGGATCACCCACGGGACCAACCAAGTATGGCGCTTCACGCGAGAACTAAAGATCGGTGACATCGCCATCATCCCACACTCTGGCGAAGCTCATTTCTTGCGCGTGGCCGGTGAGCCGATCTACCTTCGTGACAAAGTGAAGGATGACACCGCCATCAGGCGCGATATCATTAAATTGAAAACGATTGCGATAGCAGATCTTCCAGATGCAATCCAAGAAGGTCTTGTCTTTCGTGGTCACGCGTCCGTCACGCTCGCACACATCAAGGATGCGGTCCTGGAATACCTCGGTATCGATGCAGAAGTCGTCGCCGAAGAAGAGGAAGCAGCACAAGCTGAAAAACTAGTGTGGGAAAGCATGGGTTCTTATGTGATCCCCGCGAAAGAAGAGATCGTCGTTGCTCGCAAGCATGCTGAAATCTCCGAGGCATTGATCCGGCTTTTGCAGGCAAGAGGGCTTAAGGTGATCAACACTCGAACGGCGGGTTTGGCGCCGGATCTTTACACCCTTTGCGCCGTAAACCCTATGCTTTTTGAGATCAAAACGGGATACGGATCCGGCGAATACCTAAAGGGACTCGGACAGCTACTGTTCTACGAGAAGCTCCGCAAGCGCTCATATCGTAAGATGCTCGTCTGTCCCGCTGGAATTGGACAGCGGGCTAGAGCCGTTCTGGCCGATTTCAACATAGGCGTTGTCGAATATACCGAGTTCGATAACGACTTCATCTTTAGTTGGCCTTAATCGGACCCTCTGCACCGGAACCGTCTCGTTGGGGTACGGGCATCCGTCTCATTGCAAGCAATTTGGAATGGAGCTAGCGCTTCAGAGCCAAGTCGGCCTCGGGTTCTAAATGGCTACAATTAGATTACTTTTGATCCTGCTTTCACCGCGAGACGGGACATTTGTATCCTGGGGCTTCGCCGTCAAATTTCGTGATAGGATGTCCTTGATGATCGGAAACAATCGCTCGCTGATAAAGTGCCATTTAATAAATTAGCAAGGACTACTTCAACTGCGGTGCGAGAGGGCGAATTAACTGGAAACGAGCTGCAACCCCGTATCTGTGTAATCCGGGTGGTGCTGTCGCAGCTGCTACAATGACGACAGCGAGCTAATTCGAGCTATAAAATTTTTGACGGATTGTGGGTAGAACTTAGTTCCGTTAGCTGTGATGACTCCCCGATCATTAAGATGACGAGCGATTGCAGCATAAGACATATGGCGCCACTCAGTTGGAAGGCTCTCTGTTAGTTTCCCCGCGCGAAGAATGGCTTCAGCTTGGTTCCGCTTCCCAAGCGCTGTTCCATTGAGTCCAAGCTTGACACCGCGTTGTTTGGCTTGAGCCAATGCTGCTTTCGTTCTGAGGGAGATCTGGCGACGCTCTTCTTGTGCCAAAGCTGCAAAAATATGTAATTGGAATTCGGTCGCTGTGGGCATGTCGGCGACAACGATGCCAACGTCGCTTTCCATCATTCGAGCGATGAAGCTGACGCGCCGTGAAAATCGATCCAGCTTTGCGATCACGAGCTTTGCACCGCACTTACGGGCAGTCTTGATAGCTTCCGCCAACCTAATGCGACGATCCCGCTTTCCGGATACTGTTTCGACAAACTCAGCCACGAGTTCATCGTCGATTTGCAAAAAGTTCGCGATTGTTTCTCTTTGTGCTGCTAAACCAAGTCCAGAGCGCTGCTGCTTGGATGTCGAAACGCGGTAATAGGCAACGTATTTCATATCTCTCCGTCAAACATAATCGTTGGTTTATGTTTGAAACATCCACCTGATGCATTGCCAAGATCAACAAAAAAAAGATGACTCAACAACCGACTATGGAGATTGGAGCCCATGGTTTGGTCCCAGCTCCGACGTTTCCGCCTCTACCTGAGATTGGTATCTGGATGTGTGCCGAGCATCTGACAGGTTGTGAACCCTCAAAAGGACTGGCGAATCAGCTCAGGCCCGGTTCATGTCGCCCGGTAGACGTTCATATTAACGTGTGGATTGGGTCGATGACGCATTTAAATGCGCTTCGCTTGATATAGGGTAGCGCTCAAAAAACTGGATGGATTCATGTCGGCAATACACCATCAATCGGCCAAGGCTGATTCTTACACATTCGCCCAGCGTCTCGTCAATTTTAGGATGGCGCAGGGCTTGAGCGTGAATGCCCTTAGTCATGCGATTGATGTGCCTGCATACACTGTCCGAAGGTGGGAAGCGGGCGCATCGAAGCCAAGCGAAGCAAATGCGAAAGCGCTGGTTGCACTTGGCATGGAGCCAATAGCGCCTGAGGAGACAAACGCTTCATCAAGATCCCGCAGAACGGCAGCCCTTCGTTTGCTGAATGATGCTACTGCTTTTAAGATTGATGGCCTCCCTAACGCAACCGCGCCGAGCTGGATAGTTAATGGCCCATCGGATCAAGAGCCCTTCTATAGAAAGCTTATTGATCTCCAGCTGCAAGGCATGACGGATCGCGGTTTGGAACTCGATCGACTTTCCCTTGTAGATCACTATTCAGCCGGGATGAAGACGTCGCAGTCAGCGCTCGAATCTCCGAAGCCGATGGCTGCATCGTGGAACTCCAACTATGGATCACACGGGTGGCATCGATACATCGGAAGGTTTCCGCCCCACTTAGTGAGGGCGCTTTTGAATCATTTCGGCGCGAATTCCGAGACTGTCGTTTGCGATCCCTTTTTGGGCAGCGGCACAACCGCGGTGGAGTGCAGACTGTTAGGTATTCCATTCGTCGGCGTTGAAATTTGCTCACTCTCTCATCTTATGGGAAGGGTTAAGGCCGGATTTGATCCTGATAACGCTGACCTCCTCAGCCTTTCTGCTCGCTATGTCTCCTATATGAAGACCCAAACCTCGTCAGCACTTGAAAGCCTGCCTGCGAATTATACGGCGGCGCATGTTCTTCAGATGCCAGGCAACGTAATTCCAACGTTTGCGAATTATGAAAAGTGGTTTTCTCCTCAAGCGCTCCTTGGTGTTTCGCTTACTATGTCATTCGGAAAGCTGTTGACGGGCTTTGAGCGCGACGCGCTCCATTTAGCTCTTTCAGCCAAGATGCGTAGTATAGGAAATCTCGATGTTGATGTGGTTCGTGCAGAATATAGTAAGCGCCCTCGAGTTAATGTCGACGTAGCTTCGCTTGTTGGCGCACAGCTTAAGAAGATGTCTAAGGACATCGCGAATATGGTGAGAACGCACCCCCGTACAATAGGTCAGGCTGAAAGTGTGAAAATTCTGGAAACTTCCGCATTGGAGGTCAACATTGAAGGCTCGTCAATCGATTTTATTATAACGTCGCCGCCCTATGGGGTCGAAGCAATTAGCTACCTCCGAACTCATTTGCTGTCTTATCGCTCACTGTCGTCGGTTCTTAGTCATGATCCTTACCAGACCAAGGAACAGACCATAGGGTCGGAGTATCTGGAGGAAGCTAAGCTGCCCGCCGTGCTGACGGTCGCAAAGGCATCTGTGACCTTTAGATCGTACTTTGAAAATCTGGCTCCGGCAAAAGACAAAAACACCCGGCTACGTCAGCTTGGGATGATGAAATTCTTTGAAGACATGCACATTCTTGGAACGCGCATGTCGCACTGGCTCAAGGATAGCGGAAAGCTAGCCTTTGTGATCGGGAATAAAAGGCTTGGGGAGACGGTAGTACCGACGGACAAGATTATTGAGGAGTCCTTTTTGGCCTCCGGCCTTGAGGTCTATGATGTAATCCGACACAAGTTAAAGACCAACAATAGTAACTCGGAAGTGCCCTGGCAGGAGCGCATTATCCAGGAGGAAGCGACGATGCTTTTCCGGAAGGTCCGCGTTCTGTGAAGAAGTGGACGGAAGGTTGGGTACATCTATCGATGCGCGGAGCCTTGAGAAATGCCGGTTTTGATCTGATCGCTGGTGAGTTTCCTGGCGGGTCTGACCACGAGTTATATCCCCTCAATGTAACCGACCCGGCCTTGGCGCGAGACGGCAGCCCCGATCCGCGACGGCACAGCAGCGGCGAACTAATTCCCGATATCGTCGCCTTGAAAGGTCGTACTTTGATCGTCGGGGAGGCTAAAGTTCATTTCGACGTGCCAGATCGTGACAAGTTGATGTATCTTCTTACGGAGCGGAAAGATCACTTTAAGCTGGCGATTGAAAAATTTGCCACTGAGCGTAGGCGGAAGGACCTTATGCCGGTCGATACACTCCATATTATCCCTGTCCTAATTTTCACTGATGTCAGGAAAAGCCCCGCTCCAGCCCTGGGAGTCTCTCATTTGATTTTAAGCAGCGATGGCACGGTTCGGTGCGATGGACCACTGAAAGGATATTTCAATTGAACATTGCAGCCAGGCCGAAACCTTCATTTTTTGATTTGCGTCAGGCGGTGGAGGGCGCCGAGTGGAACTTTTGGGAAGCCGAGACGGATTATCTAACCCACGCTATCCATCGTTACTCGGGAAAATTCATTCCGCAGATCGCAGCTCAAGCGATTTCGATGTTAACGAGAGAGGGCGATGTTGTCCTGGATCCCTATTGTGGTTCCGGTACGACGCTTCTCGAAGCCGCTTTACTGAAACGTGCAGCAATCGGTAGCGACCTCAATCCATTAGCTGCGCTTATCGCACGGGTGAAGACCACCCCTATTCCCACAAAGCAGCTTGATGGACTCAAACAACTGCTTGCGGAGATTGTTGCTGGACTGGACGGTGATCTGTTTGGTGAGTTAATCGATACGACGGTCGATGTCCGGCTTGTAGACCCTTGGTATACCAAGTGGTTTAGCACTCAGAACCTTTTTGATCTCGTCCGCATTCATCGAGCCATTTCTAAGATTGAAGAAGGCGCCCTTAAAGATGTTGCCACGGTTGCATTTAGTGATGTTCTGCGACGATCGAGCAACGCCCATCAAGGCTATCCAAACGTGATGTTCGATCGACGAGGTATTTTTCGTCCCCGACCCGGCCGACAGTTTTTAAAAGCATTGAATAGCATCTGTGAATCTATCGCGTCTCTCCAAGACTACGCCACGGAACTTTCTTCTGTGTCAGTAGGAGTTGCTGACGCTGGGGATTTAAATATCGCGGACGAATCAGTTGACGCGGTTATCACCCATCCACCTTACGTGGGCTCAATTCCATACGCGGAATATCTTGCATTAAGCCTTAAATGGCTCGGTGAAGATCCTAAGGATTTAGATAAAAAGTTAACTGGAGGGCAACGCCAGTCACGCACTGTTTTACCTCGCTTCGAGCAGGGCTATCGAAAGATGCTTGAGGAGTCTTTTCGGGTGCTGAAGCGAGGAGGAAATATGTTCTTAATGGTCGGAAATCCGACCATTAAGGGCGTTTTGGTAGACCTCGCGGAAATGACAACTTCATACTGCTATGAAATCGGTTTTGAGTTTGTAGCAAATACAACTCGGTCAGCCAAAAACCGACGATCAAATCAGATGGGTGACGAAGTCCTGCTATTTTTCTCAAAATGTTAAAGGTCAGATTTCTTTACCAACTGGTCTTTGAAAAGTATCGCTTCCGACGAATGTCGATACAGCCGGACATCTTTCCTAGCCGTGTTCTTTGCTGCGGTTCGCCAGGTCGAGAAATCTATCTCTGGAAACCACAATACTAATCCGCGATTAGAGTGCTCTGCCACGTAAAGGTAGTGATAAAGCATTGCCATACCTGCATAGGGGTCAGAACGAATCGTTTTCATGCCAACATTGTAAACGATAACCTCTGAGGCGCCGATACTTCGATGTAAGGGCCCAATGTTGAAAGCCGCCGCAAACGTCTCGTAATTCATAAATTGCACGGAATTAGGCGGAAGATCATACTGCTCGGCGCGTCTGATTTTGCCAACAAAGGCAGCGCGCTCTTCCAGCATCCTCAGATGGATCGCGGATTTCAAAATAGCCTCGTTGATATCATCGCCGGGCTGCTGTTCATGTATCTGCAAAACCGTTGCCAGATACTCCCTTACATCAGCGTCTTTTTCCGGGTCGCGCCGAACTTCGCAATCATTGTCGACGGGCCAATTTATCGTTGTAACCGCCGCCTTCGTCGTCCTGATCATCGCGTCGAGTGCACCGAAAAGTCGCAAGTTCATAAACCGCGGTCCAGCTGTGCTCCCTCCATGCTTTCGAGCAGTATAAGGTCCAAAGTATAGGCAGGGAACTTTTTGCTCGGCGGCCGCTGCAAGTCTTGCGAAGCGCTGGCCTACATTGTGCCCACTAGGAACCTCGACAGTTTCTTCGACAACAAGAATCGGTTTGCCATTGGACAAGAGAACAATGTCCGGTCGATCGTAGGCGAGCACTTTAGCGACACTCGCCCAAGCCTTTGCATGAGAGATCGCAACTATCTCGGCGTCTCTTAAGTGAGGATGTAACTGTTTGAACCAGATTGCTTCATGTGGTTCGTCATAAAGAATAGTGTATGCCATAAAACTCGCCTTGTGGTTTAACGGAGTTACCATAACCACCTAGGCCGTCAAGCTCTGTTACGTGAAAATAGGCGCGCTCCTTGGTCTTGCTGGCTTCCCACGTTTGCACGTGCCGTCATCCTATCAATAGATGCTGGGGGGACAGTGAGCAGCCCAGTCGAAGATCAGCAATAGATCAAAGCGCCGGGCAGCCCGGAGATATGCGATCTCGCCCTCGCCATCGCGATTGCCAGTTTATCAACAACGAAACACGTGGGCGCTTCTCAAATAACTGGTAGAAAAAGGAAAAAAGCGCAGCGGTTTACAAGTCAAGACGCCGCGAGCATGCTGAGCTGAAGATGAAGATCAAAGACATCTGCCAGACACGGGTGCGCACGACTATAGACGTGTTCATGTCCTGCTCAAGCCTGACGGATGGCCGTCAACCCGAAGCGAATCTATTGCCTTTACAGGGAGATGGACCTGCAACTCCCCAACAAGGTTTGACAAGCGCAGGGTCAAGGCGAAGCTGCGAGCCGACTGGACGGAGCCGATCCATTCCAACCGTGTCTGGGCGATAGATTTAGTTCATGATCAGTTGGCCACCGGGCGCAAGAGATCCGGGTGTTAACAGTGGTCGATACCTTCTCGCGCCTCGCCAGCAGTCGGTGCACGCTTCAACTGCCGTGGCGAGGATGTGGTTCAGACACTGGAGCGGTGTGTGCCGATAGGTCGGTTGTCCGGCTTCGATCCTTGTCCATAAGTCGATAACGGTAGGAATTCATCTCGCGCGGCCTCGACCTTGGGGTTCCCATAAGGGCGTCGTGCTCGACTCTCTCGGCCTGGTAAGCCGACCGAGAATAGCTACATCGAGTCGTTCAACGGCAAGTTCCGCGCCGAGTGCCTGAACGCTCGTTGGTTCATGAGACTTGGCGATGCGCGTTCGAACATAGAGGATTGGTAGAGTTCCGGCCACATAGCGCCAACGGCAAAGGTGCCGATATCGCTTTTTAACGGATCACCGGCAGCCCCGCCGAACTGAGCCACAGCCCCGGAAAATCCCAGCTCCCGCTGGCTCAAAATCGGGGGAGCACCTTCAAACCAAGGCCCGAGAGCATGAGGACTCTAACGTGGGTTGGCGCAAGGCCCTCACTCATCGTTTCATGATAGGGCTGGCCAGTCGCCTTTCTCAATTCGTCAAGGACCTGGAAAGCAAGCTGAACGCTTCCGCAAGCTCCGATTCCAGCGACCTGGCGACCCTCTGCCTTCGCGGCTTCCCTCTTCGCGCTCAGCTGTTGGACAGAAAGCCCGGATCGGGCTTCCAGATCTTTGACGCGCTCCTCAGCGTGCCGCCAAAGGCGGGTTCCAATATCGAGCTTTAGGTCGCATTCTTCAGCTCCTGCCATCGTCGTGTAGGCAGGTTCAAGGCTGTCGAGCATCTTATCGAGATCGACTGCAGAAGCTTGCCTCGGCCAAAGACCGATGCCAACTGGCCCACTGCAATCGAGATTCCTGCGGAAACAGGCGGCTTAGGAGGAAATTGGAACACGATGCATCTTCCCGAGCTTGATCTTGGCATTATGTTCGCGGGCCAAGCGCGCCATTTCGATACTCACTACCCGTCGACCCACCGGCCAGAACGACAACCCAGCTAGCTTGAACGACTGAAGACCGAACGGAATCGTGATGACTAAAATGCAGGAGAGAATGCCTGCGAACAGGTGAGCAATGAAAAGCACAATGCCGAATGTGCACGCCCAGAGAACATTGACGATAAAGCCTACTGTTCCGGTTAACGCAGTGACGGCCGTGAGTCCTTTGCCATCGAGCTCTCGCACGTGAACAACGTCCTTGCCGAATGGAAATGCAGACATCTTCGCCATTTCCAAAGCCGCACGTGAGATTGGCAGACCGATGACTGTGATTGCGGCTAAAACAGCGCCGGCGAGCCAGAGCAACGCGAGATACCAACCACCGAAAACGAACCAGATAATATTTCCAAAAAAGCGCATAAATCCCCCAACAGCTAAGGCTTCCTCAAATCCGCGAAAAGTTACGCGTTGCATCACAGGGGTACTTCACAACCGAAAAAACTTCCACAGAAATCCGAAACGAAATACGGAATATTGATAAATGGCGTAGTGCGTATAGCTTCAATTTCTGACGCGCCACCGCAATGTGCAGGCATGGCGCTCGCGAAAGACATAGGCACCCGTATTCGAAAACTCCGTCTCCTGAAAAAGCTGAAGCAGCGTGAGCTGGGCGAGTTGATCGGACGCACGGAAGATGCTGTTTCGCAGATGGAGCGAGGTATCAACGTTCCGACACTGGAAACGCTGGTTTCGGTCAGTCAAGCCTTAACTGTGAGCTTAGATGAACTTGTTCAGCCGATCGAGAACCTTGGTGATGGTGACAAGCGCAGAAATTGTCAAGCGAAGTGAAGATTTGACCCCGTAGGCGAAACGAAGACCTGACCCCCTTCATTGATTTGCTGTTTCGTTTGTCTCGAGCGCCGTTCCGGCCTTCTGCAGAAGGCCGGAACGGCGCTT
>Ga0123342_1008926_pt1 | contig 12302 bp, 9 predicted proteins | sample Turbeawhitnodule_FD_89960 | JGI IMG/M metagenome (GOLD analysis project Ga0123342, IMG submission 89960) | Root nodule microbial communities of legume samples collected from Mexico - Turtle bean Mexico white nodule | ecosystem: Host-associated > Plants > Roots > Nodule | place: Mexico: Nepantla... | reverse complement strand
TTTTGACAGCAAGTCAACCATAAAAACAGTTTTCAATCTTTTCTAAAAACACCTAAGTATAAAACAATCGGTTGTTTCGACAAAACAATCGGTTGTTTTTCACTTAGTTTGAAAAACACTTTTTTTTAAAAAGATTGAGAATGCCTATGCTTTGGATTCAATCAAGAGTGGATTACATAAACAATCTACCCCAGATCCTATCTAAGACAGCTCAATTACAACAAGCACAACCTGGCCTTCAACATCCTTCAAAGGGTTCGGATTCTTCAAAGCTTGAACACCACTTGGTTCAACAAGCCGAACCTTGCTATTCGCACTTGGCGCCCACATTCGAGGGGGAGACGTCCTAAACGGAAGCTGCCACTCCCTCTCGAGGTGTCTAAACACCAAAACGACAGGTTCATCGCTGGCCGAATCTTGCTGTTCGCACTTGGCGCCCACACTTGAGGGGGAGGCGTCCTAAACGGAAGCTGCCATTCCCTCTCGAGGTGTCTAAACACCAAAACGACAAGTTCGTCACTGCATTGCACAAAAAATTTGAGAATATACTTCAATCGAAATTTTATTGGGAGACCTCGTTAAAAAAACCCCTAAAAAGGGAAAAAGAGCGTCGTCTTGAAACTGTGTACAATGCTAGAGTTCAACTGAAATAAAACTTGAGATTGGCCGCGTTCCAAGTACGAGGAATTGCGCCTCCTCCAAAGTCTCAAGTCTGTACGCCCAGTTGCCAAGGACCTCCGTCACCCTGAAAGGACCCGTCCACTTGGGGGACAACTTGTTCTCCAACTGATATGGGTGAGCCTTCCGCATCACCAGGTCGGCGACCTGGAACTGGCGGGGTCTCAGCTTCGAGCTGTGCTTGTACTCCACCCTTCTCTTTAGCGCCTCAGCTTTAATTCTTGCCTACTCTCTAACCTCATCCAATAGATCTAGGTTCACCTTTCTCTCTTCGTTGGACTCCTCCGCCACGAAACTCTGGAAACGTGGTGAGCTCTCCTAGATCTCTACTGGATCATTATGTCCGACCCGTACACTAAGCTGAAGGGTGTCTCTCTGGTGGTGGACTGAGGTGTGGTGTGGTAAGCCCACACTATTCTAGGAACCTCTTCTGCCCAGGTCCCTTTGGCCCTCTCAAGCCTCCTCTTCAGGCCCCTGAGTAGGACTCTGTTGGCAGACTCAACCTGCCCATTTGTCTGGGGGTGCTCAACTGATGCGAACACTTGCTTTATTCCGACCTTTGCGCACAGCTTGCTCAGTTGTTGGCCCACAAACTGTGTGTCATTGTCAGAAACTAGACGCCTCGGCACACCAAAGCGGCATACTATATTCTTCCACACGAAGTGTTGGATCTAGTGAGTTGTAATCTGTGCTACTGGCTCAGCCTCTTTCCACTTCGTGAAGTACTCTATGGCCACTACAAGGTACTTCATTTGTCTTACCGCCAAAGGAAAGGGCCCCAAAATGTCGATTCCCCATGTGTGCAATGGCCACGGGCTATAAATCGACCTCAACTCTTCTGGCGGCGCATTGTGCCAGTCAACGTGCTGTTGACAATGCTTTCACTGCTGGGCGTACCTCGTGCAATCTTCTCTCACTGTTGACCAGTAATAATCTGCACGAACGACCTTCGATGCCAAGGACCGACCTCCAACATGGCTACCACAAATCCCCTCGTGGAGATCTGCCATTATTCGTGTACACTGGTCTCCGCTCACACACACACCAAAATCGGGTGGGTGAACCCATGTTTGAACAACTTCCCGTCGACGAGGGTGTATTTGGCGGAGTTCCTCTTTATCTTCTTGGCTTCCGCGGGCTCCAATGGAAGTATCCCATCGGCTAGATAGTGCCTATAGGGTGTCATCCATGTGTCACCCTCAACTATGCATATCTACATTGGCTCCCCCTCCAAGACCGGGTAAGGGCTTACATTGGGCGTTCTCAGCGTCTCCTGAGTCAACGACCGATGAATCCTCGTCCTTTCTCTAGCCGTGCTGACCTGATGAATGCCCACCATGTTATCAGCAACGAATGTTTGCGATGCCTTGAGGGTTTCCTGTATGACCGTCCTCTACCTTATCCCCTTGCCCGAACTGGCAAGCTTGACTAGCAAGTCAGCTCGGGCATTCTGCTCCCTTGGGACGTGCATTAGCTCAAACACTTTGGGACGTGCACTAGCTCAAACACTGCGAACGAGCCCTTCAGAATCTGGACGTACCCCAAGTACGCGGCCATTTGTGGATCTTTGGCTTGATATTCCCCGGTCACCTGACCTGTGACTAAAAGGGAATCGCTCTTTGCCAACAAGCTCTGCGCTCCCATCTCTTTAGCCAAAAGCATCCTGACTATGAGGGCTTCATACTCTGCCTGATTATTGCTGGCCTTGAAAGCGAACCTTAGGGCCTACTCAATCAACAACCGGTTTGGTCCTTCCAAGATCAAGCCAGCTCCACTACCTTGTTGGTTGGAGGATCCATCCATGAAGAGCACCCATCTGAAGTTGGCTTCCTCCTCTTGCTGTGCATCCACCGAGGAGAGCTCCACCACAAAGTCCGCATATACCTAGCCTTGATGGGGCCTCGGGGCTCATACTGGACATCGAACTCCGAAAGTTCCACCCCCCAACGCACCATCCTTCCTGCCACGTTCGGTTTCTGCAACACCTTCCGGATAGGTAAGTCCGTCATCACCACCACTGTGAAACTCTAGAAGTAATGACAAAGTCTCCTAGCCGAGAACACCACGACCATGGCTTCCTTCTCTAGGGTTTGGTTTCTCACCTCTGGCCCTTGCAATACTTTGCTTACAAAGTATATTGGTTTTTGTACTTGGTCCTGCTCTTGGATGAGGACCGAATTGATCGCCCGTTCCGTCACAACGAAGTACAATTGGAGCGACGTGCCCAACTGTGGCTTGCACAACACGGGAAGGGTGGCCAGATACTCCTTTAATTTGAGGAAGGCCTCCTCGCACTCTTCGGTCCACACGAACTGGCTATTCCTCCTCAAACACTGGAAGTAGGGGTGGCTCTTGTCCCCTCCAACTGATACAAATCTGGACAGGACGCCAATCAACTCTGTCATCTGCTGCACCTCCTTCACCGAGACCGGGCTTCTCATGGCAAGGATTGCGGCGCACTTCTCCGGCTTCGCCTCTATCCCACGCTCGGTGAGCAGGAAACCCAAGAACTTACCCGCTTCCACCTCGAACACACACTTCTCGGGGGTCAAATTCAACCAGTACTTAGCTATTATCGCAAATAGCTCTTCTAGATCAGTCACATGCTGATCCCTCACCTGCGAGGTTACCACCATATCGTCCACATAGGCCAGCACATTCCGACCTATCATGGGTGCAAGGACCCTATCCATCAGCCTCTAGTAGTTGGCACCCGCATTCTTCATCCCAAAGGGCATCACCGTGTAGCAATAACAAGACATCTCGGTCATGAACGCTGTCTTGCACTCGTCCTTGGGGTGCATCTTAATCTGGTTGTACCCAGAGAAAGTGTCTAAGAAACTAAGCATCCTACAGCCCAAGGCATTGTCCACTAAGGCGTCGATGCTTGGCAAGGGGTACGAGTCCTTCGGGCATGCCTTGTTAAGGTCGGTAAGTCCACGCACATTCTCCATTTCCCGTTGGCCTTCTTTACCAAGACCATGTTGGCCAACCACTCAGGGTATTGGATCTCCCTTATATGGCTGACGTTCAGCAACTTCCTCGTTTCTTCCTTTGTGACCTGCCGCCTTTCTTCATTGAACTTCCTTCTTCTCTAGCGGACGAGCCTGACCTAGGGGTCCATGGTGAGGCGGTGACACAGAAAATCTGGGTCTATGTCTGGCATGTCCGAGGCGGACCGTGCGAAAGCGTCTAGATGTCGTGTTATCACCCCAGCAAGTTGGTCTTGCTCCTCTCTGCCCAGTGACTTACCAAGCTTGAACATTCTGCCCCAATCCGCCTCTCCACGATATCCCCTGCGGGCTCGGGTCGCCTCCCCCGGACGCTCTTTGCACAGGAGATCTCTGTACGGGCGTCCCCGTCACTGCTGGTAGGGCGCTCTGCAACCATGAACACCCCCTCTTGGTCTTGAGGCTATTTTCATAACACCTCTTAGCCTCTTGTTGGTCCGACTTGATGGTTATCACCTTCCCACTCAAGTCCGGCAACCTCATCTTCATGTGGCGTGTTGATCCTACCGCCCTCAGCCTATTCAAAGCTGGCCTTCCCAACAGAATATATAGGTCGAGATAGCGTTAACCACCGAGTACCTTATGTTCTCCGTGCGGGATGCAACGCCATCCGTAAAGGTTGTCCTCAGCTCCAAATGCCCCTGCACCTCCACCTGGTCTCCTGCGAAGCCATACACACAACCAATGTAGGGCCTCAACTGGTCGAGAGATAACTACAGCTTGTTAAAGGTAGACCAAAACATAACATTCGCTGAGCTGCCTTGGTCCACTAGCACTCGGTGTACCTTCCTCCCTACAGTTACCACAGAAATCACCAAAGGGTCATTGTCATGGGGAATGACGTCTCAAAGATCGGCCTTTGTGAAAGTAAGGTTGATGTCGAGAACGTCACATGCCACTTGCGCCTTTACTGACATTACTGATGGTGCATACTTCTTGCGCTGAGAAGCAGTGCACCCTCCACCTGAGAAACCCCCCGAGATGGTGTGGATCTCGCCGTGAACGGGCATCTCATGCCTCTGGTTCTCACCTGACGTTGTTAGGGTCTCAGCCTTCTGGGGCTCTGCCAGGTAGTCGTTTAGGAACCCACTCTTCACCAGCTCGTCCAACTGGTGTCCCAACGCCAAGCAGTTGTGTATGGGATGACCAAACGCTTGGTGAAACTCGCACCAAGCCTCCTTGTGAGGTTCTAGCTTCTTGACAGTCTTGGACGACATCTTCAACCTCTCTGCTATGTTGGGCACAACTATCAAATCCTTCAAAATTATGCCTCACAGGCTTATTCTCCCTTGCGCGCCCCCTAGTCTGAGGCTTCCTAGGTTCGTAAGGCTGCTTCTTCGTGAGGGCCCTCTTTTCTGTTGTAGCCTCACGCACTCTCACGGGTTGTGCACGCGCCGACGCTCGTGGGCGCGTGGGAACAACACACGCGCGCTTCTCATTTACCTCCCCTTCTGCTGCGATGTGAGCCACCGCTTGACGCCATCTCAGCGAAAGTTTTGGAGCGATTTTTGATGAGTGATTCACTGAAAGGCCCTGTACAAATCCCCTTTCTGAACGCGTGAACCATCATCGTTTCATCCTTGGTGTTAAGCTTCACCACCTGTGCCCCAAAACAGTTAACAAACTCCTTCAGCGACTCACCCTGGTACTGTCTTACGTCGAAAAAATCGTAAGAGTTGGGTGGGGGAGCGCGATTCGCAATGTACTGCTCCCTGAACAACTTCGACAACTGGGCAAATGACGTCACGTGGCCATCAGGGAGGCTGATGAACCAATCCATCGTCGTCCCTACCAGCGTGCTCATGAACAATTTACACCTTACTGCATCAGAAACACCAACCAGCATCATCTGCGTACGGAAGGCTGTGAGATGGGCCTCTGAATCCTCCATCCCTGTGAACGTGGCTTTCGGTCCCACGAACGTAGTTGGTATCACAACATCCATAATCGCCTGGGAAAAAGGCATGGGTAATTCCATGGGAGGTGTAGCACATTCTGGTTCCTCCGCTTCACGATCCCTTGCCTGATTTTGCAAATGACGCTGCAACTCTTCATTGGTTCGGTGTAACTCTTCGTTTCCTGCTTGCGACGTAGCCAGATCAATCTGGATGCGTTCTTGATCAGCTCTTGACGCTGCCATCGCTTCTTGAAGGCCCTGCATCATCTCCATAACTTGTTGTAGGGTAAGATCTGCGCCTCCATTTGGCGCAGCAGATCCTTGCCTCGTATTCCTCATCTTGATCGATTCTTGATGAATCTTTCTCAATTCTTGAGGTTGGGACAATCGTTTTAGATCGTGCCCCACGGTGGGCATCAAATGTTCCCGCCGATTGACCTAAAGCGTCTTCATGCACCTACGACAATCTCGCGTCCAAGAACCCCTGCGTCCCTACATGCTTCTTCTCTGATTGAATCACCTGAAAAACAAGAGACAAAGGGCGCCCTTGCGGCCGTTTGCACTCCGACGCTCAAGTCAAACTCCAGTGCAATGAAACACCAAAAACTCTTAACTCTGAGAGCTCTGTGTGTGTATTCTCTCTGTGTGTTACTTCGCGTTAGAATTGTGTACCTTGTTATGTTGGTTGTTGCCCTTTATATACCCTAGTGTTTCTCCCCTTTTCGCTAACTGTAGTTAGGTTTATTGTAGGTGCGCCTTAGCGTCACTAACACCCGTTCTGAGGGCCATCTAGTGCGTAAGACTCCCTTTCCGGAGTGCAACCTCCACAGGATGACCACTTGGGTGCCAACTCATGCGCCCAATCTCTAAGGTCATCTGCCCTGGGAGTGCCCTAGCCGTTCACGTGCCATACATGCAGATCACCCCTGGAACGTGACCCTTACGAGTCGTCTCTTTCCCAGTGGCTCTTTGAATGTGTCGCACCCTACCGCGTCATCCACACCCCATGCATGGACCCTCCGTGATCTAGGCCTCTCCCTTACTGTTAACTGGAGTGTGGCTTGGAAACCACCTTTTTCGGCCCATCTTTATTGTTTGGGTTACCGAGGTCTGAGGCCTCCACGCCCTTCACCTTGATGTCGCCCCCTCCTCGGCTACCCTCACTCGCGTGCTTCGCGAGACACTGGCCCGTCCTCCCAACCTCCCAGTGGACCCACCCTTCGGGGCCCCGCCATGACTATGGTCAACGCCGAATCCGAGGACTGGTCGGTACAAAACCTAATTGAATAAATTTTACCTTGTAGTTGGGACAACCCCAAAAAAAATTTCCGCATTTTTTTCTGTTGTTACTATTCTCAAAACAACAAACTGTCTACAATCACAAATAAGAGCAACAAAGGCATTTGTGCTCCCAGTAGCATGGGTAAAAGTACCACGTTTTTGCCCACTACAACTAGTACAACTAGAGGACGATGTGTTCTGATACGCAGACATTGAAGGCCACTTAACCAATGTTGTTGCAGTTCCGTATTAGGTAATGGAACCCAAATATGATTTATGCATAATAGAAATAAAATGTTAAAAAAGTTGCATTCAAAACAATATGATTATGTAAATAAGTAGCATGAAAAGTATCATAAAACCTTAATATTAAATAACAATTTGTCAATGTTCAACGTAAAAAATAACAATAACAATAACAATTCATTAATGTTCAACATGAAAATTAGAAATAAAAATAACAATGACAATAACAATAACATAATGATAACACAACCAATGGCCTTGATGACGTCGAATGTCATTCAGGGTATCCTCAACTTGGTTCATCCTTTGATCAACCCTGTCAATTCGGGTATTCATGTTTTGTATCCCGAACAAAATTTGGGTTAACAATTCGGTTTGATTGGGGATTGCTGGCTCAGGTTGATCACCTTCAACATGTTGTTGTGGCAATGATCCTCTTCATCATCTTCTTCGTCATCCTGCTGAGGCCTACCAAGTTGCCATACACCATTGAGCAGGAATATATTTAATTTCGTCATATTCTTTTTCCCAAAATAATGATTCCAGCCTAGCATTATTACTTGCTCATTTGAGAAGTCGAAGTCATAAACCTGCAAGATGCATGTTATCAAAATTCAATACGGCAAAGGCATGTTATTATCTCAACATTTCATCATGTGTTGCATGATGTAATGTAGCCAATTAATCAATATATTATTTTTGATGCACCACATCATGAAAATATCTTCATTTAATAGTTGTGCGAAGTTGCTTCCACGAGGGCACAAGATATGCACCCATGTGTAATGTAATAGTCGATCATTCATTTTCAGACTATCGGCATTTCTGACATTCTGACTTTGAACATCTTCACGAATCATGGACGATAATGCTCAGGCTCGATCATAATTATATTCCTCAGGGATCGTCCTAGGGGTTAACTTAACACCGGCATACCTGAGATCGACAATGTTCATCTAATCCAATTGATTAATGTGTATTCGCTTTCCACAAATCTCAATGGCAATGTCACCAAGATGTGTGATCATCTTCATATTTGTATAAAACACTCAAACCAAGTCCTCATAAACTGGAAGTTTCATTCCAAGGAAAGTTGTAAACGTTGGAAATTCAAAAAGGTTTTGGAATTCAAACCCTGGAGCAACAAAAAATGGAGAATGCATAGCTTTTGGGGATATGACTAGTCTTCCATGAAACAAACATATTTTCAAACATCATCATTTGTCGTATTAAAGTAAAGTATCTTGAATCCCGTTGTTGGGGGAGGAGGAACGACATGATCTTCTGCTGGCGCTTTACCCTTACGGTTTCTGTGGCGTTTCTGAGATGATGATGCCATGTATAACGTAATTACTACAATATATAAAAAAAAATGAAATGTTCATGACATGAAATATGAAACCCAATTTTAAGTAAAGGAAAGTTATGATAATAGCATAAACTGAATAGTAGAAGTTATCAAACACAATAGTACAACTTCATAAACAAAATATTACATTACCCTAGAAAGGACAATACTAGAAGTCCTCAAGTACAATACTAAAACTTGTGATCATAATTATCCAACAACAAACATAGATGGACAAATTACACAACAAGTCAAATAAAATAAAACTACAACATGTAACTGAAAGACATGAAGGTAACGCGGACACAAATATATGAAATCAACGCCTAATCATAAATGCAAACAACTTTGTCATATGATGCTCATATGACATCCCAAATAATTTCTTAACTCTTTCTGGATGCTCACACAAAAACTCGTAGGATTGATCCATGACTTGTTCATCCTGGATGTTAAGCTCCACTAGCATTGCCCAAATATCAAACTCAGAGAATTGGTACGATGCATGGCGATAATGATAGTGTACATGCTCAGCATATAAGTCGTTTCTTCATCTAATTTTCGCAGTTATATCTTGTGTTGTGATTGCTTGTGTACGAGCAATGTCAACCAACTGAGACGCATTCTGATTTCCATCTTTCATTGAGGAAACACATTGTTCAAATTTCTTCTCTAAACTTTTTCTGTTTTTTTAATTACTAGAACATTTTTTATAATCTCATTAATTATAAGATTATTAATTTATGTAAAATCTAAAAGAAAAAATCCTAAACATTAAAAATTTCTATTTCCATTATGTAAAAATATATTTTTAAAAGAAAAATATATATTTTTAATAAACAATTAAATGTTAAAAAAATAAGAACTATCTACATATATTATTAAAAATTCTAATTTGTTCTCTAAAATTTATCTGTTTTTTTAATTACTAGAACATTTTTTATAATCTTTTTAACTATAAGATTAATAATTTATGTAAAATCTATAAAAAAAAAAGCCCTAAACATTAAAAATTTCTATTTCCATTCAGTAAAAATATATTTTTAAAATAAATAAATCTATTTTTAATAAACAATTAAATGTTAAAAAAATAAGAACTATCTACATATATTATTAAAAATTCTAATTTCTTCTCTAAACTTTTTTTTAATTACTACAACATTTTGTATAATTTTTTTAATGATAACATTAATACTTTATGTAAAATTAAAAAAAAAACTAAACATTATAAATTTTTATTTCCATTCTGTTAAAATATTAATTTTAAATAAAAAAATTCAAATTTTTATAAAGAATTAACACGTACACAAAATAATAACTATCTACATTTATTATTAAAAATCAAAATTCTTCTCTAGACTTTTAGCTGTTTTTTTTATTTTATTTACTACAACATTTTCTATAATTTTTTTAATTATAACATTAATAATTTATGTCAAATATAAAAAAACACTACAAATTACAAATTTTTATTTTCATTCTGGAAACATATTCATTTTAAATAAATAAATATATATTTTTTATAAAGAATTAAATGTTTCAAAAAATAATAACTATCTACATTTATTATTAAAAATTCAAATTTCTTATCTAAATTTTTTTGCTTTCTTTAGTTACTACAACATTTATTTTAATTTATAAGATTAATAATTTATTTAAAATGTAAAAATAAAAACCGTACACATTACAAATATCTATTTCTATTTTATAAAAATATTCATTTTAAATAAAGAAATATTTTTCTTATAAACAATTAAAAAAAATAATAACTATCTACACATATTATTTAAAATTAAAATTTTCTCCATAAAATAAAAATCTTCAAAAATATAATAATAAATGACATAAACAACTTAACATGGAAAATTAATTTACTAACTTTTTAACACAAATAACTACTCTAAACCTTAAACAAATTAAATTACAAAATCATAATCTTAAAAAATTAATATAAATCTAAACCAAAAATTTAAAACACAAACAAAAAATACATATAAAAATAAAAAAGAACCTGAACAACCGAAGAAGAATATCAATTCAACTAGGATGAACAAGAGCACCACAAGAATACATTACAAAGCTGTGCCTAAAAAAACAAAAATAAGCAATACAAAAATTCAAAAATCTAGAAAAAAATTTAACATAACCGACTATCCCATGCCTTATAGAAATAACATAATCGATTATCCACAGAATTCAAAGACATAATCGATTATTTTTACAGCTAAAAAATCCACATAATCTATTATCCAAAGAATTCACATACATAATCGATTATTTTTCAACAGTTAAACAACTCACATAATCGATTAATCAAACACATAATCGATTACCCTCACTTTAACACATATAACATAATCCATTATGCTCGACAAAAACATAACAATAATCAATTATGCCACGAGCATAATCGATTATCCATTATTTTTTAAACCATAATCGATTATCCATTATATTTTAAACCATAATCGATTATGCACTTAGTTCTTTTTCAATGATAATCGATTATCTGCAATAAAAAACCAAGTCAATGTTAACCTCAGATCAAACAACCACTGCGAAACTCACCCCTTCTATACTATGATGCCTCACGAACCTTTTCAAGGCCAGTTTAAACCAATTCACAAGTTTGTAAATATATTTTGAGTTTCTTTCACTGAATTCTGAAGTTTCAAAGCACTACTACTTTTATATACAACTGAAACAACAATTAACAGGCACCCATCTACTTCACCCGCTGCCTGTGTTCGTCAAGGGATTGGGCTTCCTCGCTCGCCACGATTTCCGCAACAATGCCTCTACACATTCTGCTTCTTCTTCTTCCCTCAGACTCTTCCGTTCGTTAGGGTTAGCCACTCACCACACTCAACGTGCAAATTATACCACCTTCGGAAATTGACCGAGTTGAAGTAGTTTTTCTTTATGTCGGATAAAAAATATATTATAAGATTTACTTCTCATTTACTTTTGTGATGAAATCATGAGAATTCAAAATCAAGTTTGATCAAAATATTTTCGAAATAAATTTCATCCAAACATACACTTGTTAGGCCGAAGAAGCTAAAAGATAGAAACTATGATTATAATAATTAGTGAAATGAGTGTGCGTTTGTTTTGAATTGAGGAAGTTCAGTGAGAGAAAAAAAAATGGGAAGGACATGGAGAGGGAGAATGATACTTTTCATGAACTATTTGATTTATGCGCATTATATTATTGGTTTGATAGAAAAAGTTGCGTTGTGATGGATCACTGTTATCATGTGAAAACATGGTTGTAGTTGACAAGGGAGCAAAACAATAAACCCTGAGAATTTTGTATAACTTGATGCACTAGTTAACTTCCGAGCAAGGTTCCAAAGAATGGCTGTGACTGCGAATGTGCCCTCATTGACTGCTTTTGCCTGCAATTTCTCACAATGTTAAGGATCGCGCAGAAATCATCACTGCAAGTGTTAAGGCCGTTGTTAGATGTCGCAATCATAAAATTGTTAGTTTTGGAGTCATCCTCTTCCTCGTTTGCATGCAACTGGTATCTTCTATGGTGACTTTCTGTTGCTCTTTTCCACATGAGTCCATGCCTGTTTTTAAGCTGCTAATTGAATGCCTTAAGTATCTTCCGCATGAAGGATCTGAAGTAAGTGTAATTACGAGAATAAGCATTGGATATGTTGTGTTAAATTAGTTCTTTGTTCGTTTTGTTTTATTAGTTTAGTGATAAGTGGAGTGAAATGATTATCTTGTTGCTGTTTTGTTTTCGGACCTTCCCAGGACTACAGGAAATTAATATTTATTGTAGAACATATGGTGGAGGCATATATAGTTGTACTGAAATCTTTGGCTG
>Ga0123342_1008925_pt1 | contig 12302 bp, 4 predicted proteins | sample Turbeawhitnodule_FD_89960 | JGI IMG/M metagenome (GOLD analysis project Ga0123342, IMG submission 89960) | Root nodule microbial communities of legume samples collected from Mexico - Turtle bean Mexico white nodule | ecosystem: Host-associated > Plants > Roots > Nodule | place: Mexico: Nepantla... | reverse complement strand
CAGTTCAGGATGAGTCAGGCTTCTGAGTCTGTTAATGATGTCTGGAGTGCAATTTGGGTTGGTATAGTGAGCGAAATTTGGAAACATAGGAACTCGATCATCTTCAATAGAGGTGTGATAGATCTGTCTGAAGTGTTTGCTTCGATGCAAGTAAAGGTGTGGTCTTGGTTTGTTGCAAAATCTAATTCTGTTTATTTCCCTTATTCTAGTTGGGTTCTAAATCCTTTGGCTTGTATGAGGCTGTTTCATTGATTCTGGTTAGAGTTGGTTTGGGTGCCCGTGTTTGGGTTGGTAGACGCGTTTTTAGGTGTTTGATGTTTTGTTTTTCTGTATAAGGGTTGGACCATCCCTGAAGTGGTCCCTATTTATTTATTTTTTATTGCTGATAAAAAATAAAAAAAATTAACCCCAATTATACATCAGATTGCTTGTAATAGTTTCAATTAATACTAATTTATTTTCTTCTTATTTTTTCTTAACCAACAATAAAAAAATCAAATTATTAACTTATTCCAAATTTCGTCTCAATAATTTTAAAACTTTTTAATTCTATTTGTTTTAAATATATGTGATATTTATACCTAACGAAAACAAGTACCGTGATAGTAATTATTGTTATTAATTAGGTTTTTATGTAATATTAAAAAATTATTAACTAAAAACTAATTTTAAAATAAAAAATAACTAATAAATATCTTAACTAAATTAGATATTAATTTAAAGATTAAAAAATTATTAATATTTAAATTAATTTTTATAATTCATAAATAGTTTTTAAATTAATATTTAATTAGTTATAAGATTTTATTAATAGTTAAAAATTTAATAACAAATTAAATACAAATTTAGAAAATATTTATACTAATTTAGATATTAATAATTTTATTTAATATAATAATTAATTATTATTTTTCTTAAAATTAAATTTTATTTAATGATCTTCAAGTAATAATGTCTTTCAGTTTTCCTGTTTCAGATTTTCTAATTTTCTTTAAGTTTTTTTTTTTTTTTCACTTCTATGTATATAGGGATTGTTTTTCTTTTGTAATATACGTACTTCTGCATGCATTTAGCATGCTCCTTGTCAACCCTCAACTCAATGATAAGCTGATCATGGATTGTATTTTATAAAATTTAATCCAAATCTAATCCAAAATTTCACACTTTATATTCAAATTCATATTTTTTATAAAAATAATTTAGAATTTTATAAATCTAAATTCAAATATTTAAATTGGATTTTAAATTCAAATTCATATTTTTATTAAAAAGAAGTAATTGAATTATATTCTAAATTTATATTTATATTTTTTTTAAAATTAATATAATATTAATATAATAATATGTAAAAGAGTTTAATATTATATAAATATTAAGAAAATATAATAAAATTATAATTTAATAATACTAAAAAATAACATTACAAATAATCATTATTAATGACTGTTACAGAGAAAAAGTAATTGTATACAATTATAAACTATACATAAAATTGGTGATTTTTTTAATATTATTATTAAAATAATGAGTGTAAAAAATCAACCATTAGATTTATATTTTACTGAAAAAAATATCCTCTAAATATAAATATATTTTTAATAAAAAAATTTAATAATATATGTGATATTTTTTATTTGATTTATGTAGATATATAAGAACTAGTGTTTCTATACGAACATAAGTTTTTTTTCCACCATAGTAAACATATAAAAGTAAAAAATGTATTAACTTGCATGCGTATATAAATTAAAAATATTTAATGTATAAATTAATTTGTAGAAATTATCATACAGTTTTTCTAAATTTTTACTTAACTTGTATAGAAAATGATTTTAATTTATGAAAAAGGAATTTTTTTTATTTATTTTAAATATTTTGTGAAAAATAATGTCCATAAACTTTTACATCTAGTATATTAAAAAAATGTTGGTCATGTTTCTAAGAAGTATCACATATATCGGATAAATGTAGTAAAAAAATAGATGCTCCATGAGAACGGGTAATATGAATTTAATTTATGTAAATAATTGGTAAATAATTGATGAAGCTAGAAAACTTTCTCTTTTTTTTTTTTTTTTTTTGAATGAAGCTAGAAAATTTGGAAGGTAATCTTCAGGGAAACTACATATGCATGCTGTGAGTTATAATCTCATACGAATTCATAGATCCATGATTGAGAAATTTCTATTTTTCCTGGATATAATTTAATTACGTTATCACCTTTGACTTTTCAGACTATCCTATGAAGAAAATGTCAATAACTTCAAAGGTTATGAATTCTATCTACTTTATTTTTATAACAAAATCTTAGATGAAAGGTCATGGCGTTTTATTTTAATTGTGATGTATTATGTGACATTTTTTTAGATTTTTTTTTTCAATTTTTATTTTAAGAGATCTGTAAAACTCACAAAGATTCTAAATAAGATCTGAATATGACCCTTCCATTATAAATTTCTGTGTAAATATATTTAAACTTAAGAACAATAATCTATCAACACAAAATTATAGAGATGGATAAATACAAGGATTAATACACCAAAAAGAAAAACGTTGAGTATTTCTTATCTTTAACATTCAATTATGTCCATCATTATATCAAGTCCAGAAATAATTGAAATGAAAAAACATCCCAAAACACGATATTGTTGTATATTATTTAAATAAATCATAACACTGCATGTAAAAGAATATTTAACAATATGTAACTTTTTTTTCTTAGAGAGAGAGAAACTTGATATAGTGATCAGAAATACTGTAAAGGAGCATCTCAAAATAGCAAAGTCAAACTTAACAAGATTGTTATTGAACAAGATAAAAGTAAGTGGTTATTATCTTTCTTTCTGTTAAGAAAGAGAACACGCAAGATTTCTCTTACAACTAAGACACTTCTTGTTTGCTCACTTGAAAACACATTAAATCTATAAATTTTTATTAGCATTTTAACATATATAATTTATAGAAAACAATTTTAGTTAGAAAATTATTTAAAAGGATATTGAATTTTTATGATTTATTAATATTTTTAAACAAATTTTTGTTATAAATATTTTATTTATGATACCTACCCAATAAAATAACTTTCTTTTTTTATCAAGGAAGTAAACAAACTTTCAAACTGACTCGACCCAGTGATTAAGGAAGTATTAACCACTAGACCAAATAAGTTCTTTGATCATATTATCATTTTTATTATACTTATTATTATTAATATAATTTATACATATTATTATTATTAATAATTATATTATTATTATTAATAATATAAATTATACTCATATTATTATTATTATTAATAATAATAAGTATAATAAAAATCATAATATTACTAAAGAATTTGTTTGGGGTAGTGGTTAAATTTTCTTTGGTCCCTAAATGAACCTGGTTTTGAATCCCATCCATTGCAAATTTTATTTTATGATGCCAAAGTTGCATACAGATGTAATAATCCGTATATAATTCACGTTTTTCTTGTAGTGAAATAAAGACTCATAATCATCCAAAATTGAAGTCTAATTATGTCTCTACAAAATCCTAAAACATTTCAAACAAGTAAGTACACATACAATTTTTACAAGGCTAAGAAGAAGAAATTTCAAATTTTCTACTTTGTAAAGTAATATAGTCTTCTTTTTCTAAACTTCATCTTCTTCCATCCTTTTAGCCATGGATCTAATGGGTGAATGTTTTTTCACCAACCTGACCTTTGAAGGTTTTATTCTAAAGTCTCAAGTCAAAGGTGTTGATCTTAAAAGAACTCTTGAAATGGGGAAAGAAATTTCTAGACTCAAGTATGAAGGACTGAAAGTATGTAAAGGTAATACTTGTGCTATTGAGAACTTCAACAAAGTTCAATATTTCAGAAGCTGTTTGAACAAATCTTTTGTTTCAATAAAAGGTTTTCATACTGGAGAACTTAAGCTTGAAATAAGATTGTTGGCCTTCATTGTTGCTTGACAGATTACACCTAGGGCAGTAATCAAGACATGATGAATGAAGAGGACTTGGTTTTAATAATGTATTGAATTCAAAGCATGATTCAGGTGAACTGTATTTATGTCATCAAGGATCACATGCTAAAATCTAAGAGGTTATCAGATTATAGGTTTCCCTATGTTGTGTTGATTTCTAAGTATTTTGTATACTTTGGAGTAAATCTTAAGGGGAGCTATTTGAGGTGATTAAAGGAACATATGAGATCACTGATGTGACACTTCATAAGATGGATTTTACCAAAGTAGATGATCATTGGGTGAAAAAAGATGATGAAGATTCTTCTGTTGCATCAGAAAATGAAAAAGTTAATAAAGTAGGTCCCAACAACACTCAATTATGTTATTAATGCACTGATTTCTTACATTTCATTAGTTGATTGTGGCATTCCATTGTCACCTTTTGAGAAGTTGTTATTGACAAGGATAAACACCATGATAGATGACCAAAAATATCATTGAGTTGTGCTGCGAGATTTCAGTACCTAAATGATCATATAAGAGTAGTTGAAGATTAGAATGATGAAGTCAAGTTTGCTAAGGATAATTAGGATTGACATTTCATCATATTTTCTTATGTGTTGTTGTTTTTCATGTTTATTTATGGTTTGTAATCTTTAATTGCATTTGCATTTTTTTTTAATGTTTGATTTCTACCCTATTTGATGTAGTCAATTTTATGTTTTTAACTAATTGATAGCTTATGTATTTATGTGTTGTCACTATTATTTATGTGCTCTTCTACATTTTTTTTCGTGTATTATTGTATGTTATTTTAGCATAATTTCTATAGAAATCTACACATACTCAATTGAAATGTGTTCATCAAATAGGTGAAGTTTGTTGAAGTTGATGATGTTGCGATATTTAACGAGTCCACTCTTAAAGAAGTCTTGAAGATTGATGACTTAGTTTTGTATAAGTGTATGTTTGTGTCTCTTTTGATTTGTTTTTATCTTTCCTCTTTATAATTAGTTTAATCTTTATAAGAACTTAAGAAAATTGATTTAAATCTTGGTTAGAAAACATTTTGGTTGAAAGATAATTTTAATTGATTAAAAGATAATTTAATCCCTTAAAATATTCTTATTTAAAATCTCATAAATTTTATGTTTATTATACTTTTCTAGATGTCGTGTACTTATTACTAACCTCAAGGAAAATTTAGTAGATAACTTGAATTTGCTTTTTGTATTTAGTTTAGAGAGATATTGTATACTTGGATAGGAAAGATGAATTTTATATATCATTATAAAGGATAAGTGAGAGTGATAAATTTTATTTCAAATAATGAAACTCATTATATTTAGGATTGGAGAACTAGAATAGCCTATTTGGATGAACGAATATGAAACTATATTATTATTATATATATTGTTGGTTGGCTTTTTTTAAAAAAAAATTATGAAAATATTTATAAAATCATGAGATGAACTTGTTTAGGTATAATAGGTCTACCGTGAAAGGTTCTGTAAAAGAACCTTTATATATTAATATTTTTAAAGATCTTTTATGATAAATATTTTTAAGTAGATTTTTTATATATTATAAGAACTTAAAACATGTGAAAGGATTTTATGTATATATAAGATGGAAGAACTCCATGATTTTAAGAAAATGTTCAAAACTACAAAAAAATTAATGAAAATAATAAAGTATAAACTTGGAGAAGAAAAGTAAAAGGAGTTAATATGTTTTTTAAGATATTTTAGAATTATTGATCATAACTAAATGTTCATTTTGACTAGCCTTTCATATAATAGAATCTCATTTTTGTTTTTAAATTTGACCCATAGATTTCCGGTTATGGTCATTATTATTTAGTAATAACGAAAATAAAGATTTTTCTATTGTTTAATTAAAACTTTATCAAACTATTTTTCTTAAAAAAAACAAGGTATAAACTGTAAATGGGCATCAGTTCCGTCTTCAATGAAGAAAAAAAAAGAATTATGTTTAAAGGAAGAAAATTTTAAGAAGCAACAAAAAATAGAGAATATAGAAAAGTCTCAAAGCTTTTGGTGGATTTTTTTTAGAAGTGGTATTCATAAATGATACTAAAAATTACAGGCAATCTATCGAAAGTCCACCTTAAAAATAATTTATCAAAATTTCTATATTTTAAATACTATCTTTATAAGTTTAGTTTTATTGTGTTCTTTAAAAAAAATTATTATCCATGATTAATTTATATTATTTGAAAGTTTGATTGAATATATTAATTTAATATAAAGACCTTTTTCGTAAAAAAGGCAAAAGAATTTTTGAAATTATAACCTAATACCATTAACCTATTTGTCAAAGTAACTCTAAATATTTGTGAAAGACCAACATTTTATGGGAGATTCATTATATATTAACTACTTTTTGGATTCTAAACATGAGTTTATATATTGAATAGAATTGAGTAAGATCAACAAATTATTTACTGTTTTAAAGTTTTAGATCGAAAACGGTATCTTGATGTGTTAATAGTTTATTGATATTAATTATTTTTTTGACATTTTTCATCACAAGAACTTAATAAATATATTTGTAATTATTTTACTAATAAGATTATTATTAATGCGTAAAATGGAAATGGTTTATGACACGATATCTTGTTGATCGATGAATTAGTATATAGTCTATATATTGCCAGCAAGGAATAGACCATTTCCAATGCTGTGTGATCAGGAGTCCTTAATGAATATTGACTTTCAAATCTGGTGTAATAATTTTTCGGAAAAATAAATAAAATTTAAATAAAGATCAGTTTTATGCGATATTGTTATTTTTTTTATAAAAAAACAAAATAAAACTAAACACAACCACATCAAGACATTCAAGACAACAAAATCAATCAAAGAACACAAATTGATTTGACATGGTTGCAGAAAAAAAAAGTTTTATACGATATTGTAGTATCGGTATATGTGTTTGATATATATAGTTGTAATTTATCTCAACTAATACACAATTCAATAACTTTTAATGGATAATTTATTCTAAATACATATGGTGCATTGAAAGTTGTTTTCACCAATACTCTATCTATAAAAATGTACCCTAAACCATAAATTCTAAATAAAAAAATAAAAAACAAATTGCTGATAAAAATTAACAAAGAAAATTTATTAATACCTTATATCTATATTAAAAATGATTATAAAAAAATATTATCAGTGTAATGTAGGTAAGTTACATTAATATAATTTGATATATTCTCTTTATATATAAAACCACATATCTTCGACGTAAATTAATTTTGATATTACTAATTAAAATAAAATTATTTCATGTAAGTTGATTCACACGACATACATATTTAAATCTTAACAAATTTATTTTAGTATCCTTTTATATTGTTCTGGAAATGAGAATGTGATTTAATGCAATTAATTTTTGTATTCAATATATTTATTAAATACTAAATCGAAAAAACATCTTTTATGAAATTTTGTTTCTACCATTTTATTCATAATTTAAAAAAACAACACTTATAAAGTTAATCCAGTTCTTGGAATTTGATAGAAATTACAAATTATTGATTTTATTATAACTACCAAATAATTGTTGATAATGACTGACGATAACTGATAATTTATAAAATTTATATTGTGATCAAATATTTCAATCTAAAAGATAAAAGTCTACGATATTTAAAAAAAAAATATTAAAGTTTGAATATTGAAAATAAAATAAAAATTAATGTTATGTTTCTTACTCAACCCTATTTTCCTACTTGAGAAAATAAATTAAGCTTAATAGACCATTCCTCATTAATCTCTTATACGTGCAAGCAACTTTTCTTAATTGAAAATCTGGGCCCCACCCTACGTTTGAATTGGTGAGTGAAATAAAGGAAAAATTGACCCTTTTTAGATTGTAAACAGCCATCCAACATCTATTACAAATATTTCTTTTACTGATTTTTCCATTTATTAACTACTAAATAATAAAATAATATATTATAAGTCATATCATTTAAGGTTTTTTTTAATTGTTATATATATATATATATATAATTCTTAAAATAGAAAGGAAACCAACTATTTCAGTATTACCTTCTGCAAATTTAAATGATCTGTAAAGTAAAAATATACACACGTGCACACACAAAAATGGGTGGTTTATTTAACAAATGGGCTAGAAAAGGCGAGTACGAGGATACAAATTTACTTCCAATATAGATAATTTAAGACAACAAACAAAAATCTTAGAAAATAATTGTTCAATTTTACGAAGGATTTTCCAAATGAAGCAGTTAAGATTCTATTGCATAATTGCGTGCATATATATGCATGAAAAGCAAGTTTGCTCATGTATATGCCTCATGTATGCTATATATATGATTATTAGTGTCTTATCTTTGGTTTCTTTTTTCGCTTTAACTTTTTAACTTGTTGCTTGCAGGGTGTTTATGTTTTTTTTTTGTTGGATCACCTTAAAATGATTTTTTATATATATATATATATATATATATATATAATATTTTGTCAGCGTATATTTTGTAGAATAGTCTCATAGTTTACGTGATTGAATTGTCTTCTCTCATATGGCAGAATTTGGCATGCGCTGACCTTTTTTATATACACAAAATTTCGTTAACGTAAGGCTTTCGTTGATAAATCTAGTGTCTACACTTAAGGACCATAACATCAAACTCCAGACTACTATAAATTACACGTTCGGCATTCCTCATATTCAACTTGCACCTCTCATACATGAACAACAACATACACAAAAATGAAACGTTTAAGCTCTTATTTTATCGCTGTTACTGCAATTGCTCTTTTATTTTCACTTACACCTTCTTCAGCAGATTCTCATGAAAAGTTTGTTCAATGTCTTTACAATTATCCCCATAACACCACCTCAATCTCCAATGTTGTTTACACCCAAACCAACTCTTCATACTCCTCTGTCCTAGATGTTTCCATCCAAAATCTTAGGTTCTTCAACGCAACCTCAAAACCCCTTGTCGTTGTGACTCCACTCACTGTTTCCCACATTCAAGCCACCATAATCTGTTCCCAACGCCATGGCCTGCAGATTCGAACCCGAAGCGGAGGCCATGATTACGAGGGTCTCTCCTACGTTGCTGGGGTTCCATTTGTTGTCGTTGACCTCATAAAGCTTCGAGGAATCGTAGTTGACGTAGAAAACAGCACTGCATGGGTTGAAGCTGGGGCAACTATTGGTGAACTTTACTACAGGATTAGCCAGAAAAGCGAAACACTAGGGTTCCCAGCAGGCGTGTGCCCCCCTGTGGGCGTTGGTGGCCACTTTAGCGGTGGTGGCTATGGATTCTTGATGCGTAAGTTCGGTCTTGCTGCTGATAATGTAATTGATGCTCACATAGTTGACGTCAATGGTAATCTCCTTGATAAAGAAACAATGGGTGAGGATCTATTTTGGGCCATTAGAGGTGGCGGTGGAGCAAGCTTTGGAGTCATCGTGGCTTGGAAGATAAAACTAGTTCCAGTTCCATCCACTGTGACAGTGTTCCGAGTTCCAAGGACGTTGGAAGAAAATGCAACGGAGATTATTCATAAGTGGCAGCGTGTGGCAAACAAACTTAACGAGAGCCTAACCATTAGGATCAACATGGGAAGGGTAAATTCAAGTCAAAATGGGAATCTAACTGTACAAGCGCAGTTTGAATCCTTGTATCTCGGACGTGTAGATGACCTAATACCCTTGATGCAAAATAGCTTCCCCGAGCTGGGTTTGGTGAGAGAAGACTGCACTGAGATGAGTTGGATAGAATCAATTCTCTACATGGCTGGGTTCACAAACGGTGAATCCACCGATGTTTTGCTGAACAGAACTCAATTAAACGGCTTATCGTTCTTCAAAGCAAAATCTGATTACGTGAAAGATCCCATTCCAGATGTTGGGTTACAAGGGTTATGGCCCTTCCTTTATGAAGACGAGGCTGAAGATGCTTTCGTTCAATTCACTCCTTATGGAGGCAGAATGAATGAGATTTCAGAATCCGAAACTCCATTCCCACACAGATCTGGCAACATATTCCACATTCAATATGGGGTGTCTTGGCAAGAAAAAGGGGATGTAGCAGCTCAAAGGCACGTGAACTGGATTAGAAGAGTGTACAATTACACGGAAGCTTATGTTTCAAAGTCTCCTAGATCTGCATATCTGAATTACAGAGACCTTGACATTGGAGTTAATAACAATGGTTACACCAGCTTCAGCCAAGCCAGGATTTGGGGCACAAAGTATTTCAATAATAACTTTAACAGATTGGCACGGGTGAAGACCAAGGTTGACCCTCGAAACTTCTTCAGAAACGAACAAAGCATACCTCCTCTTATCTCTAAGGGACGTAAATAGATTTCCTACGGTGCATTACATGTCATTGTAAAATAAGCTGCTTTGTTAATTTACTTTTACGTTTATAAAATGCAGCATTCATCAATATTCCTTAGTAAGTTTTGGTGTATAGTTTGGTCCATAATAAATGAGCACCGATTGGTTGAAACCCTAACTTGTCATTTACATTAATTTTAATTTTTAAATAAATTATTATATTACTATTTACTTGTCATTTATTTTAATTCAACATCTAAATAAATTATTATTTTATTATAATATACTCGTTTTTCCATAATAAATTTATTTGAAGTACGTGACTACAAGAAAAATATAAATTAGTCTATATCCAAAGCTATCAAATAAAGAAAAGTGGGAGATAATTTTGGGTCGATAAAGAAAAGTCGAGTTAATTTTTGTGTCACGTTAAAAGTATGAAAGCTAACTAGTACTTGACTTTTAGAGATGGACGATTGCATAATCGACTTAGTAAATATTAAATACGACTTTGTTTTTTAAATTAATTTTTATTTAAAGTATTTATTTGTCTCTAAGTCAATATTTAAATTAATTTTTATATTTCATTATTTTTCTTTTTGGTATATGTTGAGAATTAGTGCTCTGAGGCTAGATATCACTTAAGTGGTATCTCATTGTCAAATGACATCCAAGAACTAACAGGTACATGAACTATCCTGATTGGATTATAGGTCTTATTATCTGCTAGAACATATTTAAGATGAATGAGTTGTTTGAAAGGTATAATATGGCAAATACATTTTGAATTAAAAATGTAATTGAAGATTTTTGTAAGATATTCTTTTGATATAATTATATATGGTGTTTGTGTTAATATTAATTATACCGAGTAATATATATGTTTATTAAATCTTATATTACAAGTAGTACAACAAAAATTAGCACTGAAGAAATCTTGATCCAAGAATAGTTTATATGTTATTTATGGTAAATTATTTTGTAATTATTATGAAATATGTTATAAATATGTTATATTTATTGACAACAATTTTTCACTCGTTGATATAAAAATAAAATAAAATAATGGACCAGAATAAATAAACTTGCCCGGTCGATTAATATAATAGTTATTTACTGAAGTTTAAAACATTTTTTTATATGTTTCAAGGAAAAAAATAGCAACAATATTTTGTTTAATTAAATTTTAAGTTTTTTTTTTATAAATTTGAGTATTTTTAGTTGAGTTTTTATTAAACTTTTTATTTTGATGAGTATTGTTCTTGTCGGTTGACTTTCTCGTTGGTTGACTTTCATGCTGGTTGACTTAAGTCAAAAGCTCTGCTTCTAACCTGTCTCCTATAGATTCTGTTTTGCGTCTTCTCGTTGCACTGGAACGTGGTTTTGTTAAGACAAAGTGGACTCTACCTGTTGATCATGTTGAAGATGGTTGCTGCCCCTTCAAGACATGTGTTTGATGAAAACTTTTATGTACAATTCATGTATATTTCCTTTTGCTTTAAGAATGTCTTAGGTAGTGTTTAGAGGTTGTTTAAGAGTAAGCTTTTTGCTGAGTAACTCACCTCTTAACCCCTGACCATGTGATAAGAGCAAGCATAAATTTCTTAAACTGTTGTTCACATGTTTTACAAAAAAAACACCTTTACTGCATAAAAATAAATCTGTTCTTTTCCAAATAAACAAATTCTTTTTTAAACTGATGCTTTGGCTAAGTCTTGTGAAAATCAGATTTTGTGCATCAAGTATTTTGACTAAGTCTTCTACCTTTCAAAACGACTGTGTTTTAATAGTTAAGCTTTTTCTGTTATCGTTTTGAAAAATAAATCTGTTCATCTATAAATGAATGGATTCTTTTTAGTCTGGTGCAATGCTTATCTTAAACGGTTTTTAGTTTTGTCCCTGCACCAGAATGGTTGACTAAGTCTCCTCACATAACAGATTCTCTAACTGCTTTTGAAAATAAATATGTTCATTTTATTTTCAATATGTTCTTTT
>Ga0123342_1008924_pt1 | contig 12304 bp, 11 predicted proteins | sample Turbeawhitnodule_FD_89960 | JGI IMG/M metagenome (GOLD analysis project Ga0123342, IMG submission 89960) | Root nodule microbial communities of legume samples collected from Mexico - Turtle bean Mexico white nodule | ecosystem: Host-associated > Plants > Roots > Nodule | place: Mexico: Nepantla... | reverse complement strand
CGACTTTTCCATTCAAGCGGTTCATTGTTCCATCTCCAGTGTGGGTTTTGGGATGGCGATTGCCGTCCCATTCGATGGGCAGAAGATGGCATTTTCTTTTCGTTCGGATTAGTCTCCAAATGGTGGAACTCGAATTCGGATTTACCGAACGATGATCAGGATTGAGGGAATAACGGCCTTCGTGGCGATCGTGGAATCCGGCTCGGTCAGCGAGGCCGCTAGGCGCTTGCGACTTTCAAAGTCGGTCGTCAGTGAAAGGCTCGCGGAACTCGAAAGGTCGCTTGGTGGCGTGCTCCTGCATCGCACCACCCGGAAGCTTACCCTGACAGAAGACGGTACGGCTTTTCTGGAGCGCGCGACGCGGATCGTTCAGGAAATTGAGGAAGCCACCGCAGAGATGGCGGTGCGCCGCGGCACGCTGTCCGGCCCGCTGCGGGTAGCCGCCCCCGTCACCTTCGGGCGCATGCACCTTGGCCCCGCGCTCTACCCCTTCCTGGCCGAGCATCCGGAAATCCAACTGGTGCTCGACATCGACGACCGGCGCGTCGATGTCTCGTCCGAAGGTTATGATGCGGTGGTCCGCCATGGCCCAATCGTCGATTCCCGCCTGGTTGTTTGGAAGCTCAGCCGCAGCCGCCGGATTCTCGTCGCTTCTCCGGCTTATCTGGATCGCCATGGCATGCCGAAAACCCTAGCCGATCTCGATGGCCACAAGGGCATTTTCTACACCAATCGTGGCGTTGCGGACTGGCGCTTCCAGACGCCAGATGGCGCGATTGTCGTCCGCGCCAGTCAGGCGCTCGGGATGAACAACGGCGATATGATCCGCGATGCTGCGGCCGCCGGTCTCGGCATCGCGCTTCTTCCCGCTTTCATTGCCGGACGCGCGATCAGCGCAGGGCAGCTGCAGGAGATCGATGTCGGCTACAAACCGGAAGCCGAGTTCATCTACATGGCCCATCCCGAAGGTCGCAATCCCTCCGCTAAGCTGCGCGCCGTCGCCGACCACTTGCGCAAGACCTTCGGCGATCCGCCCTATTGGGATACTGCCGGCTGATCAAATGAGGCTCATCATATTGGCGGCCACCCGCGACCGCTGTGCCTTCAGCACGGCGAGGCCGAGACGCGCGACCAGCGGTGGTCCCTCAATCGGCCGGTAGGCCACGCCATCGAGTGCCAGATGCGCAATCGAAGCCGGCACGATCGACACGCCAAGATCGGCGGCGACAAGATTGACGACAGAGGGAATCTGGGGCGCCTCCTGTGTCACGACAAGCTCGAAGCCGGCATCGCGGCACCCGCGTACGATATCATCGTAGAGACTGAGACCAACCGTGCGCGGGAACAAGATGAAGGGCTCGCCGGCAAGCGCTGAGAGCGGCACCTTGTCGTATTTTGCCAGCGGGTGGTGCGCCGGCAGGGCGATCAGCATCGGCTCATCGGCCAGCCGTTTCAGCGTGACGTCTTTCGGATCCTCCAGCCCGGGCCTGATGAAGGCGACGTCGATTTCCTGGCGCAGCAATTTCTCCATGAGCCAATTGCTGTTCATCTCGGTCAGCGACAGGCTGACATCCGGCCATTGTCCACGAAAACGACGGATTGTGCCGCTGACCGCTGTGTTGAAGGCCGAGGACGCGGTGAAGCCGAGCGCCAGCCTGCCGGTCTCGCCGCGTGTCGCGCGCTGGGCGGCGAGCTTCGCCTTGTCGGCAGCTGCGACGGCAGCGCGTCCTTCCGGCAGGAAGGCGTTGCCGGCTTCTGTCAACTCCGCGCCATGCGGAACGCGATGAAACAGCGCGGCCCCGACTTCGTTTTCGAGATCGCGGATTTGCTGGCTGAGCGGCGGCTGGCCGATGCCGAGCTTCGCCGCGGCGCGAGTGAAATTCCCCTCTTCGGCCACGGCCAGGAAATAGCGGATATGGCGCAACTCCATCGGTATCTCCAAAAGCTATGAAGAATGGTATTTTCATATATTGGACAAATGGCGTGCTGCTGGCTAGATCAAAAGGCGTGAAAGGTTGGTGCCCTCATGCAACGCGCCGCAGACAACTCGCCAGACGTCTCCGAAATCCATTCGCGTCCAAATCTCCACGTCGTGCGAACGACGGCGGAACCGCAGCACAAGCAGTTTCTGCTGCGCGGCACCTCGTCCTATCGTCGCGCCAGCCTGGCACTCTTCCTCTCCGGTTTTGCGACATTCTCGCTGCTCTATTGCGTGCAGCCACTGATGCCGATCTTTGCTGTGGACTTTGGAGTGAGCCCGGCCGCGAGCTCGCTATCATTGTCCTTGTCGACCGGCTTCCTCGCCTTTGCGATCTTCTGTGCCGCGGCCGTCTCCGAAAGCTTCGGCCGCCGTAGCCTGATGTTCGCCTCGCTGCTCGGCGCTGCCCTTAGCACGATCGCCTGCGCCCTCGTGCCAAGCTGGCACGCGCTCCTTGTTATCCGCGCGCTCGAAGGGTTGTTGCTCGGCGGCGTGCCTGCCGTTGCCATGGCCTATCTCTCCGAGGAAATCGATCCTCGCGGGCTTGGTGCTTCGATGGGCCTTTATATTGCTGGGAACGCTTTCGGCGGCATGGCTGGCCGTGTCGTCACCGGTACGCTGGCTGAATTCTTCTCGTGGCGCATCGCGTTGGGCACGCTCGGCATGCTGGGCCTTGCCGCAGCGATAGGCTTCTTCCTGCTGCTGCCCGCATCGCGCAATTTCACGCCGCGCAAGGGTTTTGACGCCCGCTTTCATGTGAAGGCCTGGGTCGGCCACATCAGCAATCCAGCACTGCCGTTGCTCTTTGCCGTCGGCTTTCTCGCCATGGGTACCTTCGTCACCGTCTATAATTACATCGGCTTCCGCCTCGTTCAGGCACCCTATAATCTCAACCAGACCGAACTCGGCCTGATCTTCACGGTCTATCTCTTTGGTATCGCTGCATCCTGGATCGCCGGACTGCTGGGAGATCGGATTGGCCATTTCATCGTCCTGCCGGCTGGCATTGCAGTTGCGGCCACCGGTGTCGCGATAACCCTTTCCCCGTCCTTGCCGCTGATCGTGCTTGGCATAGTGCTGCTGACATCAGGCTTCTTCGTCGCTCACTCCGCCGCAAGCGCCCTCGTCGGTCGTCTTGCGCGCGGCACCAAGGGGCATGCCTCCTCGCTCTACCTGCTGTCCTACTACGTAGGCTCCAGCGTCGCCGGTTCGGCCGGTGGTTATTTCTGGGGCGCCGATGGCTGGAATGCTGTCGTGCTCTTCACACTGGCGTTGCTCGCCTTGGGTATGATCGCAGCCCTCGTTGCCGCACGGTTGGCAAGTCGGTAGAATCGCTCATGATCCGTATTGACCACCTCGATCACCTTGTTCTGACGGTCACCGATGTCGACGCGACCTGTGGCTTTTACGCGCGGACGCTCGGCATGACCGCCGAGACCTTCGGGGAGGGGCGCAGAGCCCTGCGGTTTGGCGACCAGAAAATCAACCTTCACCAGCATGGCCACGAATTCGAGCCCAAGACGAAGCAGCCGACCCCAGGCTCGGCTGACCTCTGCTTCATCGCCAGCACGCCGCTGGCAGATGTCATAGCGCATCTTCATTCCCAGGGAGTGACAATCGTCGAGGGACCTGTCGATCGTACAGGTGCAGCCGGGCCGATCCGCTCCGTCTATATCAGGGATCCGGATGGCAATCTGATCGAAGTGTCGAATCCGAAGCCTGAAGTCTGAAAATAATAAGCCGGCTATACGTGTTTCAGCGTACGTCGGGGCTGCACCCCTCTCATGCCGCTCCACAGATACCAGAAAACGGAGATCAGAATGATCACGCCGCCGATGATCGTGGGAACAGCGGGTGTCTCGGCGAAGGCAAGCCAGACCCAGAGTGGGCCGAGCACCACGTCGAGCAGCCCGATCAACCCGGCCTCGCTCGAGGGAATGTAGCGACCGCCGGTCATGAACAGCAGATAAGCGATTCCCGATGTCGTCGACCCGAAAACGGCAAGCACGAGGATTTCCTGCAGGCTCGGCATCGCATGAGACATCAAGGGCAGGCAGAGCAGCACGCAGAAGCCGGATCCAAGCGCATTGACCGGCGCCAGCCGCAGGGCGGGATAGCGCCGCGCCGCAACAAGCAGGATACTGAAGGTCACGGTCATCAGAAAGGCAAGCGCGTTACCTGCGATATCGTCGGGCTTCGCGCCGAAACCGGCGACGATCAGGACGCCGACGAACGCGATCAGGCTGGCGGTAAGCACCCGTCTGCTGATGGTCTCCTTCAGCCAGACATAGGCGATACCCGCTGCGACAAAGGGAACAGTTGCGTAAATCGCAAGGACGTTGGCGACAGTCGTCAGCTTCAGCGCGCCGATATAACCATACATCGACGTTGCGGCCATCAGCCCAAACAGCGGATAGAAATAGAACGGCACCTTGCCGGGCTCCGCGCTGATCCGCTGCTTTGCCAGAATGATGATCGTCAGCGCCAGCCCGCCGAACAGCGAGCGCCAGCCGAGTACGGTCCAGACATCGAGATCGAGCGCCCGCACGAAGAGCCCAGCGGTGCTCCACATGATCGTAGCGATGCCGACGAGGAGCATACCGTAAGTGCGGGGCTGCATGGCGAGGTCCGTTCGTTGGAAGGGCAGCGGCGAATCGACATCCGATCTCTATCAGACACGCGCGACTCGCGATCGATCCGTTGCGCCACGCCATAGCGTAATCCGACGGAAAATTTGGACGACGGACCTCGGTGCGATCCTATCCAAGACGGATGTAAGGAACGTCCTTCTTTGCCACCTCCTCCAGCGCCTCGTCATAGCCGGCATCGGCATAGCGCATGACGCCAAGCGCCGTGTCGTTGGTGAGCGCATGGTCGAGCCGCTCGTCGGCGGCGTGGGTGCCATCGGCCACGACGGTTACGCCGCAGCTCGTCATGTAGCCGGCATAGCCTCCGCCGCCTGAATGGACGACGACGAGATCGGCCATCGATGAGCAGAGCATCATCGCATCGATCAACGGCCAGTCGGCGATCGCGTCGGAGCCGTCTTTCATCCGCTCGGTCATGATGTTCGGATGCGCCATCGCGCCGGCGTCGAGATGATCACGCGAGAAGGCAATAGGTCCCCTCAACTCACCGCCTGCGACCAGCTCGTTGACCCGGCGGGCCAGCATCGTGCGTTCGCCGTGGCCGAGCCAGGCAATGCGCGCCGGCAAGCCCTCGAAGTGCACGTGCTCGCGCGCCAGCCGGATCCAGTTGGTGATGATCTTGTTCTCGGGGAACATCTCCAAGAGCAGATCGTCGATCCGCGCGATGTCGCTTTCCTCGCCGGACAGTGCCATCCAGCGGAAGGGACCGATTGCCCGCGCAAAGAGCGGCCGGAGATAGGCTTCGGTGAAGATCGGAATGTCGAAGGCGTTGGCTACACCGCCTTCTTTAGCCTGGGTGCGGATCAGGTTGCCGTTGTCGAAGACTTCCGAGCCCTTCTTCTGGAAGTCCAGCATTGCTGTCACATGCTGGACGATCGAGGCGCGGCTTGCCGCCATCAACTGTCCCTGGCCGTCGTCGCGCAGCTCGCGAACCTGCGCAAGACTCATGCCCTTCGGCACGTAGCCGTAGACGAGGTCGTGGGCGGAGGTTTGGTCGGTGACGATATCGGGAACGATGCCGCGCCGCGCGATTTCGGGATAGATCTCCGCCGCATTGCCGACGAGACCGACGGAAAGCGCTCGCTTATCCTTCACAGCGGTGTCGATCACGGCGAGCGCGGTGTCGAGATCCGGTGCGATTTCCTGCAGGTAGCCGATCTCCTGCCGCTTCTTCGCGCGCTCGGGATCGATGTCGACGCAGAGGATAGCGGCACCCGCCATGCGGCCGGCGAGCGGCTGCGCGCCGCCCATGCCGCCGAGCCCCGCCGTCAGCACGAAGCGTCCGAGGAGGTCGCCGCCGAACCGGCGCTCGGCGATCCGCATGAAGATTTCATAGGTGCCCTGAATGACGCCCTGGCTGCCGATGTATTGCCAGGCGCCGGCCGTCAGCCCGCCCCAACAGATCAGTCCCTTGCGCTGCAGCTCGTAGAAGACCTCCGCCTTTGCCCATTGCCCGACGATGTTGCAGTTCGCCATGATCACCAATGGCGCCTTCGTGTGCGTCTTCACAAGGCCGATCGGCTTGCCGGACTGGATGAGCAGCGTCTGGTCCTCGTCCATTTCGGTCAGTGCCTTGACGATGCCCTTGTGCGCCGCCCAGTTGCGGGCGGCTTTGCCGAGTGCGGCGTAGACGACGAGATTGTCCGGATCCTCGCCGACCGAGAGAACGTTTTCCAGAAGCCGCAGCAGCGCCTCCTGCCGCCAACCCTTGGCGCGCAATTCCGGTCCGCCCGGAATCGGAAATTTCGGATGACGGGGATTGGGCTTCGGCATCTTGGTCGTTCCTCTATCTCTGTCTTTTTGGGCCTCTTGGCCCTATGTCCCGCTCACTTGGCGGGCAGTGAGCGCACAAAGGTTATGGCGGCCTCCAGGAGACGGCGCCGCATATCGTCATCGCCGCAAATCTCCGCGCCGACCCTGACCCAGCCGTGCATCGCACGACCGCCGGAAAGCATCTGCGCGGCGCCGGGCAAATTGAGCGCCCAGCCGTCATTGCCTTTGCCGAGACGGATCAGCATGCCGTCTGCTCGGGCGCCGCAAAGGAGATTTCCGTCAAGCAGGAAGGCCAAGCCGCCGAACATCGGCTTCTCGCTGAGATCGGAAATAGTGCCTAACTCCTCCCTCAGCAATTCCTCGAGGCCGACGTCCCGCGCCATGAGATCAGGCCTCTGCCGCGAGCGCGTAGCGGGCAAGCTCGATGCCCATCGCTTTCTCCACCGGGGGATATACGGTCGGGTCAAGAACGCTGGCCGACAGCGGAATGATGCTCATCGGCACATGCAGGATGAAGACATGCATGCCGCCCTTCAACTGGCCGACGCTCAGCGGCTCTCCGTCAGGCGAGAGCGTCGTGATAACAGAGGGGAAGGTCGCGACCCGTTTGCCCTCGATGTCGTCGACGGCCATGTATTCGTTCATCACATGCATGGTCACTGCCTTGTCGCCGGAGCCGACGACGATCATGCCGATGTCGAAGGCCTCATTGGTATAGACGACGTCCTTCTTGGTGATGATGCCTTCCGCTAGGATGTGCCCGCCGGTTGTCTTGCAGATGGCGTCGATCACGGCCGAGCCACCGATCTTCTCCGCGGCGATGATTGCCTCGCCAAGCGCCAATGCCATTGAGATGCCTCCAAGCGCAGCGTGGGTACGCACATAAGAGGCGCGCAGCGGATTGCGGCAACTGGCGATAAAGCCACCGGACTGATCGGAAGCCGCCCACAGGATCGGCGAGATCTTCGCCGTCGCGCCCTTCACGACAAGCTCGATGTATCGGTTTTCGGCGCGGTTCCCGCCGACCGCCGTCTGGATCATCTGTTCAGGCGAGCCCGCCATGCCGATCGAGCCCATGTCGCCGGTCGGATGCGCGCGGATATCGCCGACGGCATCGACGACCTTGGTTCCGAGAATGGCGGAGGGCAGCCAGCCGTTCAGCGTCGATGACTTGCCGTTTTGGCCGATGATCAGGCCGGAAAGCTTCTCCCCGAGTTCGTCCTGCAGCAACTGCACGGCCTTCACATAGTCGATGCCCTGCATTTCCCAGGGGGTGGTGGAGGCGGGCGCGCCGATCGCGGCGGCAGTAGCGATCCAGTCGTCGTCCTTCAACTCATCGATCGATACGAGTTCCGGCTTGCCGACGTTGACGGCGGCATAGCCGAGCATGCGGCCATGATCCGCCCAGCCGCCGCCACCGGCGGCATAGACCGACCCGCCCTTGACGGCTGCTTCGACATCCTTCTCAACGAGTATGCGTCCCATCGGCATTCTCCTGCTTCAAGCTCTTGTCCATGTCTAAGACGGCTTCGAAAAGCACGGCCGCCCCAAGCGCGATGTCATCGTTTTCCGCCCATTCGTCAGCGGAGTGGCTGCGCCCCTCCTTGCACGGCACGAAGATCATGGCCGCGGCCGCCACCTTGGCAATCCATGCCATGTCGTGGCCGGCGCCCGATGCCATGCGCCGGTGCTTGGCGCCGACGGTTTCGCACGCCTCTTCGAGCGTCTTCAACAGTCCGGCATCGCTCGGCGTCGGATAATTGTCAGAGACGCGCATGGGGCTCTTGATCGACACTCCGTAAGCAATGGCTAACTTAATGACATGCTCATCCAGCCACTCACAGAAGGCCTCCATGTCATTTCGGACCTCGGCGCGCCCATCGATCAGCAAGACGACTTTCGAGGGAACGACGTTGGCCGCATTCGGCTCGATCCGGAACTCGCCGACCGTCGCCGCAAAATGCCCAGGCGTCTTTGCCCGGGCGGCCGCGGCATTGCGGATATCGAGAACCAGTTGCGCGGCGGCGACCAGCGCATCCGAGCGGCTATCCATCGGCGTCGTGCCGGCATGGTCCGCGCGCCCCTCGACGATGATCTCAATCCGGGTGATCCCGGCGATCGCCGTGACGATGCCGATATCCTTCTTCTCGTTCTCAAGGACCGGTCCCTGCTCGATATGCAGTTCGAGAAAGCCGGCAATATCGGGCCTGTTCTGCTGCGGCAGCACGCCCGGGCGCCCGCCGACCTCGGCAATCGCCTCGGCCAGATCACGCCCGTCCGTCACGCGGGAAAGCCAGGCTTCCGGCAGTTGCCCGGTCATGCCTCGGCTGCCGATACAGGAGACGCCGAAAATGCTGACCTCCTCCGCAAGGAAGTCGACAATCTCCAGGTCGTGATCGAGTTCAATGTCCTGATCGCTCAGCGCACGGGCGACTTCCAGCGCCGCCACCACGCCGGCAGTGCCGTCGAAGCGCCCACCATCCGGCACAGTGTCTGAGTGCGATCCGAGCATGATTGTGCCGAGCCCGTCGAGAGCACCTCGTCGCTTGCCGATCAGGTTGCCGGCGGCATCGGTCCTTGTCTCAAGGCCAGCCGCCCGCATGCGCGCTTCGATATAGGAGCGCCCCTCGAGAAAGAGCGGGGAGAAGGCGCGGCGCGTCCACGGACGGGACGGCTCGGTAATCCCAGCCAGAGCGTCGATATCCTCCGCGATACGGCCGGCATTGACCGGCAGGTTTCGGCTCATTCTGCGGCTCCGGCAATCACCTGCCTTGGCAGCGGACGCACAAATTGGCCGGTCCCCGGCTCAGCCAACACGGTCGCGCCATCGGTGATCTTGCTACCGCGCAGATAGGTCGCGGAGACCGTCCAGGGAAGGCGGATGCCGTTGTAAGGGCTCCAGCCGACCACGTTGTTGCCGCTCGCTGCCGCGTCATAGACCGTTTCGCGCGGCTCGAGCACGACGATATCGGCGTCCTTGCCTGATGTGAGTGCGCCCTTCACGTGATCGAGGCGGAAATGCTTCGCCGGGTTTTCCGCCATCAGCTTTGCCGCCCATGTCAGCGGGATGCCGCGCTCGGAGGCGCCCTTGATGAAGAGCGGCACCATCACTTCGAGCCCGGGCACGCCTGACGCGTTTGCGAGCATGTCAGGGTTGGTCTTGCGATTTTCGGACCAGCTGACGTGATCCGTCGAGACCAGCCAGACATTGCCCTCGGCGACCCTGCGCCACAGCGCCTCGACCTCGGCGCGCGACCGGATCGGCGGATTGATCTTCGCCTTGCCGCCGAGGCGTTTGACGTCGTTTTCCTCGTCCAGCGTCAGATAATGAATGCAGCATTCCACCGTCGCCTCGAAGCCATCGCGGCGGTAGGCGCGTGCGATGTCGTAGCCGCGTCCGAGGGAGCAATGCACCACATGCGACGGGCATCCAGTATTGGCCCCGGTTTCGAAGATGGTGTGCATCGCCAGCAGCTCGGTGATCGGCGGCCGGGACAGGCCATGCGCCCGCCAATCGGTGATTCCGCTTGCCTTCACGCGCTCCATATAGGTGCGAACAGCTTCGTCATCCTCGTTGTGAACGCCGGCGGTCAGCCCCGTCGGCGCGATCGCGGCAAAGCACTCGTCCAGAAGGGCAGGGGGGATGCGCGGGAAACGTTTCGGGTCCGTACCGAACGTCGAGAACTTGAAGGCGGCAACGCCGGCATCCACCATTTCGGCGACCCGCTTGGCGCCTTCCTCAGGATCCACGGTTCCGTAGAGCGCAAAATCGACCCGCGCCTGCGGACCGGCATGGGCGATCTTCTTCTTCACGGCTTCCGCCGAGCAGACAAGGTTGCCTTCATCGTAGGGCATATCGACGATCGTCGTCACGCCGCCGGCAGCAGCCGAGCGGGTCGACCAGGTGAAATCCTCCTGGTCCTTTTGCGACAGCGAGTGAACCTGGGCGTCGATTGCTCCTGGCAGGATCAATGCCTTGCCGAGGAGGTGGCGCTCGCGCGCGGCAGGCGGCACGCCGAGACCGATTTCCGCAATCTTGCCATCGCGGACGGCGACGTAGCCGGCTTCCAGGATGCGCTCCGGCAAAACGACCGTGCCTTGCAGAACGAGATCGAAATCAGCCATGCCGCTTTCTCCGTGGCGAATATTGAAGGGATCAGATAGCGACCGGTTCCTGGGTCAGGCGCTGTTCGATGCGCTCCAGCGAGCCGAGCGCAAAGAAATCGTCGAACGAAGCGATCGGCACCTCTTCGATGAGTTTGGACATGAAGGCGCCGGAACCAAGCTCTTCCTCGATCGCTTCCACCTCGGCAGAGAGCGGCCGGTCGACCGAATAAAAGTCCGCATGCTTGCGAACGACGTCATAAAGCATACCGCCGACGCCCTTCGGCTTGTCGCCGAGGATGTCCACGGCCTGTGCCGAAAGCAGTGCTTCGAGAGCGGCAAGTCGCATCAGAGCTCGCATCTGGCGCTCGAAACGCTCGATCACCAGCGGCAGGAAGGCAGCCTCATCCTCAAGGCCCGCCGCAACGACCAGAGACTGCGCCGACACCGGGTTCGACATCGACAGCACGCGCGAGAAGATCTCGCCGGCCAGCTTGATGATTGGGCCGAAACCTGTGGCGATACGGCCGGGCGGCACGAGATTGACGGGCAGGTCGCGGCGCTGGCCGTTGCCGAGCAGGACGCATCGGTTGAAAGCGTTGCGGGCGGCGTGCGCCATGCAGAGAGCCGCCGATTCCAGCAGGATCGTCACATCGAGCGGCAGCGACCCGCCCGAGGTCATGACCCGACCCTCGACGACGACAGGGTTGTCGTCGGAGCGTCCGGTGGCGGCGAGGATCTTGTGTCCTGTTGTCAGCAGGTTCTCGATCACCGCGCCGAAGACCTGCGCGATCATGCGCAGGCTCAACGGGTCCTGGACGTGGGTTTTGACCGGCCAATCCCAAGCGTCCGAAGCGTTGCAGAGCCAGGAGCCGATCAAAGCCTCCCGGGAGGTGCCGACATGGCGGACGGAAAGCCACGGATCCCGCGACGCGCCAAGCGCGCCTGATGCCATCATGCCGGAGGCCAGCAGCACGCGAATGGAGGCTGCGGCATTGCGTGTCGCATCCGCCGCTGCCGCGAAGCTCACGGCGTTGACGCTGAGCGAGGCGAGGCTGTCCCGCGGAGCCATGGTGAAGGGCTTCATGCCGGCTGCCGCGAAGGCATCGGCCGCCTGCATGCGCTTGCCACGATGGACGGCTTCCCCGACGCCGGTCAGCACGGCGCCGATCTGTCCCATGAGGCCGATGTCGGCGCAGCCAATGGAGCCGGTACGGCGAACGACCGGAATGATGTCAGCTTCCAGCATCCGCATATAGGCATCGACGAGTTCGGGCGTGCAGCCGACCTGCCCTGTCAGAGCGGTATTGATACGGATGGCCATCGCATTGCGCACAACGGAGCTCGAAAACGGCGTCCCTGTGCCGAAGTGATGTGCACGCACGAGCCCGAGATTGAAAGCGTCCAGATCCTCCGGGGACCACTCGACATCCTTCATGGCGCCGACGCCGGTCGTCGCACCGTAGACGGGCATCCCGGCGTTGATCGCATCCTCGACAATTCCGCGCGCGATCTCGACACGGGCCATGCCCGTTGCCGAAGCCGAAAGCGCCACCTTGCCCGATCCAATCCTCACCATCTCAGCAAAGCTGAGCGGCTGCCCGGAAAGTTCGATGCGGGGGCGTTCATGCTTCATCTGCCATATCTCCTTGAAAGTGAGACTATGCGACGGCGCTACTCGATGGGATATCCCAAATATCGAACACAACATGCATTGCTGCGATGGATCAGGTCATTACCCAGGCTATATAGAGAAGGGCGAGCGCGATAATCCAGAGGGCGAACCGACCGGAGCGATTGT
>Ga0123342_1008923_pt1 | contig 12308 bp, 10 predicted proteins | sample Turbeawhitnodule_FD_89960 | JGI IMG/M metagenome (GOLD analysis project Ga0123342, IMG submission 89960) | Root nodule microbial communities of legume samples collected from Mexico - Turtle bean Mexico white nodule | ecosystem: Host-associated > Plants > Roots > Nodule | place: Mexico: Nepantla... | reverse complement strand
TGTTTCCTGTACTAGAAGCATACAAAGTCTCAATCTTCTTCCACAGGGATTTTGCATCTTCCTCATTAGCAATGTGATTATAAACATTATCTTCAACATACTGACGAATAAAACCACAAACCTACTGGATGCAAACACAGGAAGATGCAATTTCTTCACAAATAACAGATCCTTCATTTTTCCCTTCCATAAGTGATTTATTTGTAATTTATATGGACAATGACATTTTGGAATACTTGTTACAATAACCTCTAAATCCTCCTTGTACTTTCTATACCTCCCTTTTTCACAACCTAACAACTCATATGTCTTTCTCCCTTGCTTTCTATTTGTTGTATCAGACCTAATAATGACAATAAGAAAACTAAGTCAATAACCAACCATACAGACCCATTCAAGTAAGTCTTCTCGCGAAGGAAACACCTACACGAATTTATTACAACATAATTAATACATCACTTTTTAAAGTTATAATATACTATACATGAATGAAATGAAATATTTTTCACCTCATTCCTTTTAATATGGCTACCATAGTCCCTTTCAACCAATTCATGTTCAGGTACAAAATTCACTAAGTCTTTCATATCATATCTACTTCATCGGATCTTTCTGTAAACAATTCAACCTCCATGTCCATACTTCAACAATAATTAATAAAACAAAAATTAACATTTTGTTATAACTTCAAGAGTTTCATTCAAATCCAAACAATTATGCCATTAAAAAGTAGATTGTACTATTAGCCTTCCAGATTGACCAATCCATAAGGTATTTTGGCATAACACAAAAACCTTCTGAATTAGATAATCCATAAGGTATTTTGTATAACACAAAAACCTTTCGTCTTATGTAAATTAGAATACATAAATACATTACACATTATATAATTTGGTATGTTAATTCGAATTCAGGTAGAAATTCCAAATTATCGGTGACAACCACTGGCGCAACAAACACTCACACTCTCTTCACTCAGCAAGCAAAAATTACCACCACACCTCCATTAAGATTTTTGGAATTAGAATTTCAAAACATGTTTTTTAATAACACATGAAATACATTTTGGAATGAACTTTTTGAAATTGAATTTTTGGAACAAGCTTTCTGAAAGATACATAATATCGTCCAGAATGAGCTTTCCATAATATAAATTTTTAGAACAAGCTTTGTAAAACACATGAAATACATTTTGAAACTCTAGACAAAAAAATTCAAGAACAAACTTTCTAGAATATATGTGATAACTTCTAAAACGAGCTTTTCAAAACAGAACTTCTAAAGAGTACAGTGGAGAACAAAGGTGCAATGGTAGTGACAATGATAGTGGTGGTTGGAGCAGTGAGAAAGTGTATTTTTGTACTTTTATAAACATCGGGTGCATTTAGTAATAATGAGGTACAGGAAGAAGAAAAGCCTAAATTAAATTAGAAATGATAGATAAAAAAAGAAAATTAAACTGAGAAAGAAAAATGCTAATAATTCGGAAGCCACTCATAATTATCCGCTACGTCACTCTAATCTGTCACTTAATTTATGCTTTATTATTTAATTATAAAAAAATCAAAACACAATCTTATATTATTCACTTCATTCATTGTGTTTTTCAATCCAATGGAATTCATTTATTGAGGCCTAATCCGTTCTTAAGATAGGTTTAGAAATCAATTATCGTTCAGCTACATGTAAAATATTTCAGTATGAAGTTACAACATGTTTTTGTTTTTAACTATTTTTTTTTATCAACAAAGAATATAATAGAATAAAAAGGGGTACTTCAGGGGTATCTCAACCTATATACAAAAGACCAAGTAGTTCAAGACAAAGATAAATATACATTTTAGTGGAACAAGTAGAACAAACAGTTCCTAGCTTAACAAGAACTTTCCTATTTGCTCCAGACGACCCCACATCCACCTTTTAACCACATCTTCAGAGAAAACCAGATCTTGACCACCTAGCCTCTTATGTTACGTGTCTTCATATGCTACCTCCAACACAACTTTTTTTTATGCCCCTTGATGTGTACAAATCAGAAACACCAACAAACTTTGTCTATCACAGATCAGCTTCAAACTTCCTTCTACACCTCCACACGACTTCTAGCACCAACTACGACATCAACGTTTCCTGGAAGCCACCTCGCACTCCCCCACATCCTTGGAGCAGCACCTTGAGCCAACTCCTACTCTGAACCAGGGCACCTTATTCCTATCCTCACGTCCACCGAAAAAACTGCAAGAAAAAAAATACTCCAGCAAGGATTATAGTTTCCTTTACTGAATCAACACAAAAACAACACATATTCCACCCTGCAGCACCCTGCTTCTCCTTAAACCTGAACCTGTAATTTTTTCCAGCATTTCCACCGGACCTACCAACCATCCAGCTAACACAGATACCTTATGCTTGACGTGGAGATACAGGAACATCTCATCGACCACCTTCATATCAGTAGCCTTGCAGACAAATGTTTGGATTAAAAATCCAATCCGAATAGGAAAATCTAAACGGAACCGCACCAAACTTCAAACATAACCACGTGGCCAATTGAGCTGAATGGAAGATTTCTTCAGCGTCCGGTATCCCTTGTTTGAACACAATCAAATTTCTCTGATCCCATATGCTCCTAATAATTGCGACCCAAAGACCCTTCCAGACTTGATTCTGCTTATTGGTTAAGTGAGTTAGATGGAAGCTCTCAAAATGAACTAAGAGATCCTTGTGCTGAACAGACACAATAGCCATCCACCTTTACAAAGAACCCAGATCCGTTGTGCAACCAAACACGTCATAAAAATATGTTGAGCTGATTCTTCAGCTGACTTACAGAATACACACACAGAGGAATTGACAACTAGACCTCTCCTAATGAGGTTATCATACGTTGGTAACCTCCCAATTAGAACCCTCCATGCCGTACACACATCTTTGGGTACCGCTTTGGTTTTCCACAACAACGAAAACACATTATGCGAGCTGCCATTGGAATAGTTACACATAGTAAGATATGCAGATTTGACAGAGAAAACACCTTTGGGATCCCCACTCCATTCAATAATATCCTCAAAATCCTTGTTCAAAGTCTTCCTTGTAATGAGGTTCATCATTTCTTCCTCTACAAAATTTTCCCACTCAAATCTAGTCCTTCTCCACCCAAACCTCCAAGACCAACCTAACTCCCCCCACGAGCCTACCTCTCCCACCATTTTTCCTTGCTTTAAGGATATGGTATACAATCTAGGAAACAGAGATTTAAGCTTATTATTGTCCAGCCATGTATCTTCCCAAAACATGATTTTTTCCCCATTTCCCACTTTCCATGAAACATGGTTGCGGAACCAGCCCTCACCTTCTCCTTCTTCACGTACCTTACCAAGATCACTCCACCACTAGGAATAATTTTTTCCACAGCCTTGAGCACTTGTCGTACCATTATAGTACTTAGATACCAAGATCTCTTTCCATTTCCCTTTTTCTTCACTCATCATCCTCCACTTCCATTTTGCTTGCAAAGCCCGATTGAACTTTTTAATATCCTTGACCCCTAGTCCCCCTTCCTCCTTTGATTTGCATACATTTCCCACCGAACCCAGGCTATATATTTACTATCCTTGCCCCACGCCCATAGAAACCTCCTCTGAATACTAGATATCTTATCACAGACTGATGTTGGCGCTTTATAAAAAGACAAATAAAACAAAGGTATAGAGGTTAAAACCGACTTGATCAAACATAATCTACCGGCAAACGATAGACATTTCCCCTTCCACGCACTAAGTCTGGCTTTAACTTTCTCCACCACTGGTTCCCAAAACTACAACCTCCTTGGGTTACCACCAACTTGCATTCCCAAATAGATAAAAGGTATTTGCATGACATCGCAATTGAGGGTTTTCGCATATAGCTCAAGATTGCTTCGATCTACCTTTAGCCCTGCTATCTTTGATTTATGAAAGTTAACTTTGAGCCCAGATGCAAGCTCAAAGACCCTGAGAATCGCCTTAATTGTAAAGACATTGGAAAAGTAGTCTTCACACATGAATAGGGAATCATCTGCAAATTGCAGCAAGTAGTAATCTACCTCAGCTCTTCCCACCTTGATACCTCTTAATAGGTTCTCCTTTACAGCTTTGCGAACTAGACCCGCCAGCTCTTCTGCTACAACAAGAAAAAGAAACGGCGCCAGAGGATCTCCTTGCCTCAACCCCCTCGTAGGTCTGAACTCCTCTGTTGGGCTACCATTAACCAAGACTGACATTGTATCCGTCTCCAAACATCCTTTCACCCACTTTATCCACTTGCTATGAAACCCCATCCTTTGTAACATGTCCAACAGAAAAGTCCACCTAACCGAGTCATAGGCCTTTTCAAAGTCTACCTTCAGGCACATCCCACTCTTCTGATTTCTTTCGAACTTTTTGATCCCTCACACAACCATACTGCAGCCCTGACCTCCTCCTCAGAGAAATCCTCTACCATTTTCAGACTAGCCGCCTCTAGAAGAGTCATGAAGTCCACAAGACCAAGCCTAACACCATGATCAGGTGTGGCCTTGAACCTCTGTTCAAACACACGTTTCACTTCCCTACGCACAGCTTCCGGTTCTTCGCACCACTGATTATCTATTTCAACACCTTTGACTTCATTCCTGTGCTTCTTCCACCTAATAATAAAGTGATAATACTTGGAATTTGAATCCCCATGCTTATACCAAGTAGATCTAGCTTTTTGCCTATTTATAGATTCCATCTTTTTGTCTAAGATCTTCTGTTGACTGAGTAACTCTAATCTTCTCAATTTTTCCCCTTCCAATAAATTACATTCAACATCCTTGACATCAAGTTTCTCAATCTCCATCATGATTACACGCTTGCACTCCTCAATATTTCCGAAAACGCTCCTGTTCCATTCCTTGATGGTTTTCAGCAACTTCAATTTATCTTTGAGCCTGGACATTCTGTTTCCCTGTACCTCATAATTGTTCCACTTACCTTTCACCAAGTCCTTAAATCCAGGTTCCAAAAGCCAAGCGTCAATAGTTTTGAAAGGTCTAGGACCCCAATCTTTAGCCCACGATTTGGCCACTATAGCACAATGATCGGAGACTTCCCTCTGCAGCACATATTGCTTACACATAGGCCACCTTTGTAACCATTCCAATGATACTAAAAATCTGTCTAATCTGCTTTTGGCAGACCCATCTGACTTATACTAGGTGAACTTTTTACCTACAAGAGGTAACTCCACCAACACATTCCTATCAATGAACTCATTGAAGTCTCTAATCTCCTTCTTTTGGCTGGAAAAACCTCTAACACCTTTCCTTTCCTCCATAATCCTAATAGCATTAAAATCCCCGCAACAACACTACACCTCATTCTGACTAGCACTTTAATGGTTGACAAAGCATCCCACATGACAGCTTTATCACTAATCGAGCATGCTGCATACACACTCACAATAATGCATAAGCAGTTCATTTTGACTTAAGTCCCAGACACAGCTATGAAACCTCTTCCTTTAACATGAGACCTATACTCAAACACTTCTTTGCTCCACATAGAGAGAATACCTCCTGCCCCATTTTCTCCTTCATTAAGTACCCAACCAATTTTATTATCCCCCCATAAAGCAAAGCATTTAAAGTCAGAGAAATCCATAACTTTTGTCTCCTGCAAACAAACAAACTCGGCACCCTCCTTGTAAATAATATGCTTAAGATATTTAGCTTTTACCCCTCCTCCTAGCCCTCTGATGTTTAAATTGATAATAGTCATAAACAACCCGTTTTCGTGCCCTTCTTCATCTTACTCAAAACTTGTCTATCCCTATCCTCCATCACCTCCACTTCTTGTAGCATCATATCATCTCCCCGTGGGCATGTCGTACCTAACCTTTTGGCTAATTTCCATATCCTAACTGATTCGAATTCAATAGCTTCTTTCCTAATTCGGTTGTTACATTCAACAATTTCAGAATCAGACAACGCATAGGATAATGAATGTGACCTGGTTGGGTATCTGTTCCCGGAGTGTAGCGATCTCGTGCCCTCTTTAGAACGCCACCGCCACTGAATCGTTCGACCCCCTTGCTCCCATAGCGCACGTAGGTGACGCACTCTATCTGGGGTTTGATGATCATCCACCTCTATATGTTCCTCCCCGCCGCTATCAACACCACACGTCTTCTTCCCCAAATCTCCCTCACAACCTTTACTTTTTGAATTCTTTCGACAGCTATTCAATTCGGAGAGGGAATTCTTTACCCGACTTGATGAACAAGCGCCCCCTTTAAGTGCTTCAATGGCTGCTCCACCCTCAGACTCTCCGGCGTCGATGATTGTATGCCGTCAACACCCGTTTGCACTTACGCCTTCAAGGGATTTTCCTGAAACTGATACACACCCAGCACTAGTGCCCACTTGGGCCTTTGTTCCACTAACCTGTAAATGGGCCTCAAATAGCACTGGGCTTTCATTAAAAGAGTTAATAGACTCCACCACTTTTACTAAGTTGACCAAGGAACTTTGTATAGCCCCACACGCCACATTGACCTGCTGAAAAGCAGATGCTGCTGTCCCCTCCTCTGATCCTCCCTGTAGACTCACCTCCTTTTTTGTGAAGGAAGAAACAAACTTTCCCTGACCTGACACAAGATCTTCTACACCTTCCTTTTCTAGACCCTTTTTTGTCTTATTCATAGACCACCCCTTCCCTTCCATTCTGCTTCCTCCGGCCACCCTCTTTGCAGAAAAAAAAGAGAGTCTTCAACAAAAGTTTCAAAAGATGAAACACTATCCGATGATCCTTCAAGGCTATGATCAGTTGCAACCAAACTTAACTCCATCGTAATAGTTTATCTCCTTCATTAAGTATCCGATGATCTTTCTCGCATGGTTTTTCACTATGTTTATTTTGTTGTTATGTTTGTAAATATACATTTCAATTACGTAATATTCAATTGGCATTACTCGGTTGTATACAGTTAAAAACATTAAATTAATTATCTTACAAGTTTATTTTGGTTGTTTAATGATAATACGTGTTTGAATTTGTTAACTACAAAATTATAAGTTATCATTTATATGTTTATATCAGAAAATAAATCATTAAACACAAATTAATTTAAAAAACAAAAAATAATTAATTAAATTAAATATTATTTTATAAATTAAAAATTATTAATATTTAAAATGGTTTTTATTATAAATAAAATATTTTAAATTATTTTTTAAAATAATATCTAATTAACTATCAATTTTTTATATTTTAAAATTAATAACTAAAATCTTAATAACTAATTAGATACCAATTCAAAAATTAATTTATAAATTTTTACTAATAACAAAAACTATTTTAAATATTAATAATTTTTTATTTTATAAAATAATATTAAATTTAGTTAATATAGTAATTAATTATTTTATTTTTAAAATTAGTTTTAATTATTATTTTCTAGTGGTGTTGTGTGATCATTCTACATGTTTTTGCTAGTGAGAGAGACCTCCTAGTTATGTGATAGTCATATACTTATGTGTGCGTCTGATTATTATTTCATATGGTGATAAAATATTTTTAAACATGAAAACAGATATTCATAGAAATAAAGTTTTATTGGAAAACTCAATCAATTCAAAATCGCATCCAAAAAACATAATCAAAGATTAATTATTTTATACAACAAATATAAACGTAAAATAAGGAAGGATTGATATCCTATAATCAGACACCATGTACACAAAAAATTATATATGGTAAAAAGTTTCTAGTTGTAATATAAATTCAAAAAGTATACAACACTTATAACAAGACATAAGTGCAATAAGATAAGTAATTTTACACGTATTTCAAGAATTGCATTATCGGAATTACAAGAACAAAACTAATAAGAAGATTATTCAACAATTTTCATATTCGAGCAATTATATAAACAAGTTAAAAATAAAAAAAGAAAACAAAAAGACATCATCGAAACAAATTATGTATATTATTGAGTGCCAAAAGCTTGTACACTATAATGTTTTTTTTATTTGTTTTTTAAAACACAGTTGTGTTCTTCACTTAGTGAAGTAGTTACTGTCGTAAGAAAACTTTATTCTTTATCCTCTCTATCTAATAGAGTTATTTCTTAAGAAAATCTTCTTGTGAGTTGATTTTTAGATGTTTTCATTTAGGTGATACTTAACTTTAAGATTGAGACTTTAGGAGTTAATGGTGATGACCTTTGTAAAATTCCCATTGGACACTAACTTAACCAAATGATTAAGTAGGTGTGAATGTGCATTTCACAAAGACAAAGATAAAAAGACATTGTATGGTGACATGTATGCAATTGTCAAACTAAAGAAGAAAACTAGAAAACATTAATGGAAAGGAAACATGAAGGAAATGAAAAAGAAACTTATGGAGATGGTGGTGAGTGGTCACACCACTTGATGGGTGGAAACCACCAAGATAAGTGCTAGGCCACCACTTGAGAGTTTCATTCTCATCAAGATAAGACCAAAAGGAAGAGGATACGATACTCACTCAAGCTCTCACAATATTTGTGCAAAATAACTTTTCTATTCAATGTCAACATGTAAAATAGAATGGGTAGGCCTCCTATTTATTGGTGAAGGAGTCTTGGAAAACAAGCAAGAGGGGTAAGATGAGAAAAGAGAAAAAATGGGCAGCCTTTGGGTTTGATTAAGTCAAATCCGTATCGTAGGCTTGTTCTTCTAGAAACTAGGTCAAAATGTCTTCCTAAAGGACTAGGAACAAACTAAAATGATACCTACACCCTTTATTATGCTAAAGACACCTTATTCTAGCCTATCTTTGCTATTTGGACCCCTATAGTGAGCCCAATTTATTTACAACTTGTTTTATTCATTAAGAAGACCAATAGGAAGAACATTAAATGCTCTGGTTTGTGTCCATTTCTTTCTCTGATGAGGTATGCTAAATCCTTGATGAGGTCTTCATTTGATTGTTGAGATGACTTCTCATAATGTGTATCCTTGGTCATCTCCTTGTTGGCTTGGTTTGCCTCAAGGAGTAATAATTAAAATTATTTGAATCCTTAATAGCAGAAAAAGATTGAGAAAATATGATAAAAAGTGATTTATCTACTTATTTTATCCAAAAATAATTCTGTTTTAATAATTGCTTAACTAGTAAAACATTTTAAAAGTTTGTTAAGAAATAATTTGACTTAACCTAAAAGTCTAGGATAAATTAATATAAAATTGTTAATTATATTATTCTTTGTCACTGCTCAATGGTGAAAAAGTCTTTTGTACTCCATTTAACCTTTTAGAGTCTCCCTACACCTTCAATAATAAATGAGACTTATCTTTTAGAAGCAATTTTTACATGCACGTAACACTTAAAACCTCACATTTACACATATTTACTATAAAACACATAACTTTTTTATTCTAAATTTTAAATATAATTTAAAATTATTTAATGTTAATTTTTTTTCATATTCATTTTATTTAGTAAATAAGAGATACTATCTTGTATTCGTACATGAAAAAAAAAATCATCTTTTACTAATAAAGGAGTTTTTTTAATGTTTATATTTAATGTTTGATAGTATTTTAAATAAGATGGTCTAAAAAGTGGGATAAGAGTGATAAGAAAGGTTTATCTATGCTCGAAACTACTTTAGATACCAATTTAGAAACTAGTTTATAAATTTTATTAATTATATAAACTACTTTATATATCAATAATTTTGTTGGTCTCTAAAACAATATCTAATTTAGTCAATATAATAACTAATTATTTTTTATCTCTAAAATTAGTTTTTATTTAATGATTTTCTTGTAGTGTAATCATTATAATTGATGGCTTTTTGACACTTTTCTAATGCACATGTAGATTATTTGTTATTCATGAAACTCATTTTATTTTTGTATTAAAGTGCTTCCTAGTTTAAGCGTCCAAAAATGATCGTTGTAGGTTGCATGTTTAAGAGTATCTTAAGTTAGAGTTTTTCAAAGGTTAAGACTTTCTCTTTACATCCTCTACTTTGTAGTATGATGAGTTGATTAAATTATACTTTTTGTGTTTATGATATCTCTATCACCAACTATACCAAATAAGACTTTTGAACATTAATGATAGACATTTTTATGGGACAATCACCAACAATACCAAATAAGACTTTTGAACATTAATGATAGATATTTTATGGGACAATCTTCATTTTGAGTAAATTTTAGATAATAGAAGATATGATATCTCATGGATGTCTTTGGTGTTGACCACTCATTAGGTGTCTATTGAATGGTTGGACCCATCTATTGTTGGGCACTTCAACAAAGTCATCTTTTCAAAGTTCTCTATACAAAGTCGTATACTCTTTGTCCTTACATTTAGCACATTATACATTTATTAAGGTTAAGAACATTTATTCTTCATCTTTTCCTTGTAGAAAATTGCTTCATTGACAAACATCATATTTTTTATTGTTGTTGTCTTTATAAGAATCACACCTCATTCCATAAAAGATTGACTAAGGCCGTTTGTCTCTTCATTTTTTTCGTAAAGAAGTCGAATGAAACAAAAGTTTCACATTCTTAAAGGATTCATATAAGAGAACATTGTCTATTGTAACATGTTAGTCTAATTCTTGTTATAACATGTTTGGCATCCATTTGACACTTGTTGAGGAATAGTCTAATATTGTAGTAGTCATTTTTTTTTTTTTTGATCAGCAATGAATAAATAAAATTGTAGTAGTCGTTTATTCTTTTGTATTAATAGTCTGATGTGAGCTTGTTTACTCTTTATTCTTAACCATGACTTGTACCTCTATAAAATGAGTTCTTCTTTAGTCATGATTAAATATTAGCTTTAGCTTTTTTTTCTAATACTTTTTTATGCTAGTTATATTATATTATAATATACAAATAATAAGTGTGAAATTGTTAAAAAATTCATATCAAACTAGGCATGCATAATGAGTAGATTGCATGGAAAAACAACTTAAAAAGGATACATTTTCCCCAAAACAAGCTTAACTCGAAAGAAGAAGAGAAAAAGAAGAATTTGAATCTTGCAAAAAAAAAAGGAAACATATCAAACAAACAAAAAGGATAAGAATGATCAATCCACTCAGTGCATGAAGAAAGGGCTAAGCGGATTGACTCCATAGAGCATAAATTGAAGAACTTCAATAATGTTGAGCGCCAAAGCATGCGATAAGAACATTAAGGTCAAAGATGAACAAGATTTACAAAGTTTAGAAGGCTGAGCGATCCAAAGGGACTGAGCAAAAAGAGTCCTTCATGCCAAAGAAAGCCCAAATTCGCTTAGGAAGGGCTTGGAGTTGACCTGAGAAAAAAAAAGGTTTCAGATTTGATTTGCTTGGCTTGGACTGAATCCCAAGCCTAAAATCATTAATTCTTAAGAAAGGATTTCGATTGATCAAGCTTGAAGCGAATCCCTGCAAAACTAAAACCTCAAAATATGTTGAAGCAAAAAAAAAATGCTTGAAGTCGAAAGGTTCCTTTAGAATGAAGAAAGCCAATCTGTTGAGCACTCTGCACTGAGTGAACACTGAATCTGATGGAGCTCCTCACTAAATCTACAAATAAAGAGATCCTAACACTTCATTTGGAGGATAAAATGAAGGAACACACTAAGGTATAATATCATATCGTAAGACTGACACATAACTTACAAGGATCCATGTTTGTTGTGATTAGCAACTCCTTTGTGAGCTTTACTGTAAGATTTATCATGAGTTGCTAAATATATCTTGTTGGGATTGGAGGCAATGTAATATCTTTTGAGTTGTTGTTATTTATAAATACATTTTTGTTTCTTTAAGGTTAAAGTTCTAATAGTTTAATTGTATGCTTGATGCTTAATGGTGAGAAACGACCCTTGATGCTCACAGAGCATGAATGATTTTTGGAGACACATTCATGTATCTGAACCCTTTCAAATCAACCAAGTATGCCAATATTTGGGAACAAAATTGAGTACTTGACTTGGATCGTTCCATCCTAATGTAGAATCAAGCTATTGTAGGTTAAGGAATTGATTATGATAATTTCTTGTTCTAGATAACCATGATAATGGGATTGACTTGGTTTGGCCATAAGGAAATATGAACTTGAATAAATATAGCATTTGTAAGTAACAATAATATGAAACATTTACAAAGCTACTTCAATCCCAAAACTTGATGATGGAAGAGGCCCAAGCACAAGCCCACATGCAAGCCCACCAAAGGGTAGATTTGGGCCAACCATAGAGTTATGGCCAAGAGGATCCAAGAAGACGTTCTTTTACATGTTCAAATGC
>Ga0123342_1008922_pt1 | contig 12309 bp, 7 predicted proteins | sample Turbeawhitnodule_FD_89960 | JGI IMG/M metagenome (GOLD analysis project Ga0123342, IMG submission 89960) | Root nodule microbial communities of legume samples collected from Mexico - Turtle bean Mexico white nodule | ecosystem: Host-associated > Plants > Roots > Nodule | place: Mexico: Nepantla... | reverse complement strand
TTAATATATTTTGTATAATTAAATTTATTTTTTTTTATTTTCTTTTGTTTTTACTGTAACCCATCAGAACTTTTTTTTTTTTTTTTTTGTGAACTTGTTGATATCAATGCACTAAGGACCAATTTGGAGTGGTTTTTGGTTGAAAGTTTGAAAATTTAAAAGAACTACAATATTTTAATTTTTAAATATTTTTAATTTCAAATTTTGAAATAAACTCCATTTGAAAACTACCTATCATGTCAAATTAGTTTAAAGGTGTTTTGTGTGTGGTGGTGGTCAAGGTTGTCAAACTCAAGTTAACTCTTTAAACTCTAACAGTTCACTATATCCTAAGCAGTGGAAACGACTTAAATCTCTACCCAACTCTTTAAACTCTTGTAAACTTCCTAGCCAAGAAGCGAGTCAACATTTTTAAATCAATGTCTTAAAAAGTGGATTAAAATTTAACTTAATCATACAAAACTTATATATAAGATAAGATTAGCACTCACTTATTTACCTTATTTTTGCTATATTTATAGACAATATGGGATCTCCAACACACCATTTTTACACTAAGGAATTGAACATCTTGAATATGGAACTAAATATTTATTGGTGGTCCAGCAGGTGGCAAAATAGGACTAACAAACTTTACTACGATAGGTTCTTAAACCCTCTTAAAAAGTGGAGTAAAGCCTAATTCAACACTACAAACCCCGCTTGTAAAATAAGGTTTGCTACTTCTCTTTATTATGAAGTTGAACTATTGTTGTGCTAAACATATTATGTTATCTATTTGTGTCATAATAAAAATTTTACTATTATTTTTTATATTAGTAAACTCTTACAAGTCTATTAATCGAGCATACAAAATTTCTTGAGTTCAAGTAGACTTCAAGTTTGACAACCATGTTGGTGACAATGGTAGTGGTAATGATAGCAGGGGTGATGTCAATGTCAATGATGGGAAGGACCAGTATCAAATGTAATGAGTGTGTTGGCTTAAAACCATAAACCAAATTCACAAATATTTTGTTCTTGATTTTGAAAATGAAAATAAAAGTGTTTTGAAACAAGATAATCATTTCATCTCCATTTTAGCCAAATCATTTTGTTTTGAAAATCAAAAACTTGCAACCACCCTAAATGGGCCCTAAAGTATTAATGTTTCTAGTTTTGGACTTTCAAGGTATCGGTGATATATTTTATAGACTAATCAATGGTTATTAATTATGGTTATGGTTACATTTTAAAAGGCTTTTTTTTCTGTTTTTTTATTTATTTGGTAGGTCAACCTTTGGGTCACTCTTTTATAACCTTTTTTTTAAGTTATAGTCAATTAAACCCAACCTAAACTTACCTAGGGTTGCTGGAAGTTTTTGAAAATGGGTTGAACTTATTTTGTCGAAATGTAAAAAGGTGCAGTGCTATTTGTTAGCTTGGATATCAACTTAAGGAAATAAACAGACTATTGATGAAATAGTGGTGGGCTTAAATATTTCAGGGAATACGAATGTATTTTCTAAATAACCAATTCAATTCTATCATGCACTTGTTTAAGACAAGTTGGGTAAAGTTATATGCAAGAATTTCTGAACAGAACAGAAATATAAATTAAGACTTGCTTTCTTCACTTCATGGAGGAAAAAAAGCCACATATTCTACGAAATCCTACAGGATATTCTTGCACACTCTACTTCCTTCTGTTTTACTACCAAAATCAATCATCATAGCTAAGAATATGCTCCATTTTTTCCTTCCATATATATTTTAAGTAAACATTTTATGAATGAAATACCTTCAATCAGCAACATCCTGGAGCCATCTTTCTTATTTATAAGCATATCTACATTAACATATGTCGCCCCATTACAAACCTGAAGTCAAATTCAAGAAGTAAGGCAGGGCAATAATCACAAGTGGTGCTTTATTAAAAGGATGGGAAGCAACGCATACCTCATCCAATGAATTGTCCAGAAGCTCAGCAAAAGCTACAGAAACGTAAGATAACCAATCTAAGTAATGCTAAATAATAATAAACCTCCAAGGATAAGGGGAAGGAAAACAAAAATCCATTTGATATCACAAATAATTATTAATCAACGGTACAAATTTGCTCATTTCCCACTTTACCTCCAAGAGCCCATTTATGGCTTGTGGCATTAGAGTGTAAAAACTTGGGGTGAACTCTGACATGATCCATACCAACTGCAGATTTTAGAAGAAATATCATGTTACATTGTCAACAACACAGGCTGCCTCAGAGAACCTCAGGTTTGTGACAGCTAGACACACAAAAAAACCCAAAAAAGGGCATAAAAATATCTATAACAATGAATTTATTTATTGCATAACAAAGAAGGTTCAAAAAGGTTTTTGTTGAACCTTGATCAATGAACGAATGACTAGCTCGCTAGAATGATCCTTGATCAATCAAGTCCCAACATATTAATCAAGAATAGGATATTAAATACTGAATAGCTATAGATATTGTCAACCTCATAAGCATGTAGAAGTGGATAGCATGATGACCACTATACCAAGATTATGCGTACAAAATAAATATTTGAAATACAAGTGCAAAATGCTCAAAAAATAAAAATAACAAAAAAATAAAGACCAAGTCTAGATACACAATCATCATCAATCTTAGTCATAATTAACAACTGAATAACAACATCAACAAGCATAAAGGACATGAAAAAGAAAAAAGTCCATATGCATTATAATTTAAAAAGTACAGACCTATGCAAACTAGGAAGAAACTGGGAACAATCATACGTGTGGAACAGAGGTCAGCTAACACCAGAGATGAGAAGCTAGGACTGACAGAAAAGGAATGGGTTTTGCCCACTAAATGCTTGGGCCCCTGAGAGGTTAGGTAGTCCTGAAACATGTTGAAAGAATACTAGGCTGAGAGGATAGGATGGGATGCTGAGTTTTTTAAACAGATGACACGATACTAACAAGGTAAGGTCGTTCAAAAACATGCTGAATAAATACTAAGCTGTGAGGATAAGATGGGGCAGGCTGCGTTTTCTTGCAGATGAATGGATTCTAACTCTCAAAACCCTCTCGTGCAAAAAAAGAAGATAAAAGTCAACAACAGATGTCATTTATTTTTTACTCTTTATTTGGAAAAAATGTATCAAGTGTAAAGACAAGTTGATGAAGACCTAGAGGCACAAGGACTACTAGTCAAGGAGTACAAGTGGCTGTAACAAGGTCAAGAGCTAAAAGAAAAGAAGGGCAGATCATCAAGACCATCAAACTTCTCTTGAAAAAGTAGAGGATAATAATGGAGCTTGTAAACATTAGTATAGTTAGTAGTTACAACTTAGATTAGACAAATTATCATGTGCAGTTTAGTAGAAGTCTTATAGGTGAGGCCCAAGGAGCGAACACAAATCTTGCAAGTGTGAACACAATTGCTTATCAATGCAAGTAGGACTCATTAATGTAAACACCATTAATGTTCACCAATGATGCTCAATAATGAGGTGGGACTCAACTCACTGATAGCATCTGGGGATCCACTTTTTGAACCAAAACTTGCAAAGGAAGCTAGCCCCTTGTGATGGTTGAAGCCTATTTGGTATGGTGTGCTTAGGAAGTTTCCTCGACCCTTTGTTAGAAAACTCTAGTTAGTAGATAGGAATGGTTTAGTTAGTCAAAGCTTCTTCTATAAGTTTTTCTTTCTACACCATTTGTAGACAACTTTTGTTCAATTAAATTTTAGATAGCTTTGTTATTTTTTAGAAAGATTTTCTCTTCTTGTGTTTGAAACTTGCTCTTAGATTCTTATCTTTTTTAATTGCTTAATTCAAATGAGTAATCTTCACTTGCACTTATCATTCTCAATGAAGGTGCTGTGTTCTACCTCTCTTATTCTCCTCCATGTTTTGATTTCTTTGAATTCTAGGCTGAATCATGGAGTTCTCCTTATTTCTCCACGGATGTTTTGTTGAGGCTTGAACTGATTGATGTTGTAAGATCCTTCCGAAGATGAGTGGGTTTTTCATCACAAGTTTTACAAAAGACATTATAAAATAATGGACTGTGTTACATAAGCCGTGTGATGGAGTAACTGCAATACCAAGAACTCCAACAGGCAAGGCTAAGGATTTTCCTATAAGGATATTGTTGAGATACTACACTGACTACAGATATGACCAAATTATAATATATAAATAGGTGTAAATCTCACAATTCGTTTTAGATTTAAAATTCACTTCATAAGATGATATCAGAGTTCGTCCTAACAAGATTTGTCATGTCACCCACTATAAAACCCTTCTTTGTTCCCAAGCTCGAGATGTTTAGTCCTCCGCGTAAGGAGACTCATTGGAGATCTCACATCGACTAAATATAAAACCAAATTATAAAATATAAATGGATGCAAGTATCATTTTATAAATCGGTTTTGTAAGATTACATTAGGCTTAAAGTTTACTTTATAAGATATACAGTTACCTCAGGATCCATTTTTAGCCCTTACCTATTTAATTTAGTATTGGATACAGGGACATTAGAAAAAAAACAATTGCATTTTTCTGTGGACGGTATAGTTTTGATTATCAAGGGAAGAGGTTAACTCTATACTTGGAACTTTGGACACATACTTTGGAACCAAGAGGTTTTCATAACTAGAGTAAAAGTAGGCAAAAACAATAAGTTAAATAGGAGTCAGTGTTACACCACAGGTTTCTAAATTTATATATTTGGGTTCGACACTACAAATGATGGGGAAATTTACGAAATGTTATACTACCTCAGCAAACATACAAAAGGCATTCCAAGGATCTTTAATCATTGTTCGTGGTCAGATGCTTTCAGTTTAGAATAAACATAATTAGAAACTAGTGGAGAAACAGGCATGGTGTATCCGCATTGTATATCCTTACATAATTGGTGTGATTTTCTATTCAATAACTATCAGGAGACGTTGAAGTAGACTATCAATGTAATGGTTCGCAACGGCCGTTAAAGAATAAAAAATTGAAAATCAAGTAAGAACATTCACTTTTTAAAGACCAAAAATCAAGAAAACAAAACATAAACAAAAATCCAGAACACAAATACTCTCACAACAAGTAACGTTTGTCATCTCATATCAGATAGACAAAAATAAAACGCACCTGTTGAAGAAGCAGAGCCACCGGAAGGAGCACCATCGTAATCCCCGGCCTTCCAGAACTGCTTGCTGCTATTCACTCCCGGTCTCATATACGCATTGGACCCCGATGCCGAATTAGAAGCCCACTCCGGCGCCGGCAAGGCCAGCAGAGGTTCCGGTGGAGACTCCGGCGCCGGAGGGAGAGGACTGAGGAAACCAGCAGGCAAAACCACTCCAGCGTCGCTGGTCTTTCGCTTCTTTGAAGACCTTCCTCCATCCCACAGGGTACTGGCGACTACACTGTCCAAATCAAGATCGTTCTCGGAATCGCTGTCGCTGCCGCTGCTGCTACTGCTAAGTTCGATGACCGGACCAGGAGGAGAAACCAAAACGGCACCGTTTCGCGACTTCCTCTCGGTCACAATTGGAGTCTCCAACACTTCCTCTTTTACGCAAACATCCATAAGGCTTAAACGGACGACGAAAAAATGGGAATTGGATAGATTTAGTTATAAGCAAAATATGAAGTATATAACAAGAAAGAATAATGAATTAAAGATTATCGTGGGAAGTTGAAAATTGAAGAATATGGTGCAGGTTGATGAGAATCGATGAGGCAAAAGGTGATTTGTTTCTCTCTCGTATGGAGTCGAGAAGACAAGGAGGGAGGAAATACGGAACTACGCGCTTGATCCCTCGGAATCGAGGAAAATCTGGTGCACCCACTCTCCAGTTTCTTTTTTTAAAATACCTGTTACAAAGTCACACCTCATAAATTTTATTTTATCTTATTTTATTTTAAAATGGATTAAATTAGATCTGTACAAAAATTATTAGTTAAGCCTAAGCCTTCCTACTACTAGCAATTATGATGAATAAATTATATAAATACAAAAATTTAATGATATATTTAAAATACTTTATAATAAAATATATTATTTTGATAAAGAAAAATAAATTAAAGGATTTTAGTAGAGTATTGGATTAGAATTTAAAATTATTTATTTGATGAGATTTGTGTTTTTCTTTGTTATATTTAAAATTATTTTTTATTAATATCGACTAAAGTTTATTTGTAGATGTTGATAAGAGTTATTTTGTTATTTAATTTGTTAAAATTATTTTTTATATTATTATTATTATTATTTTCTTAATTTTCACTAGTGCTTTCTTAATCATCAGAAAGTTTTTTTTTGTTGATGTCTATCATTATTATTTTTTCTATCATATGTAAATAATTTTTTTGTGTTTTTTTTAATGTTAAATGAAAAAAAAAATCAATCAACATTAATTAAAATTGTTTAACAATGTCAATTTGAGATAATCAACATTAAGTTCAAACATCAATAATGTAAAAATAACAAACATCAGTTTAAATTACTGTCCACTAAACTAAAACCAGTTTCTGCTTCAAATATAAAAATCTTAACAAACTTTGACTAAAAAATAATATCAAGATCAGTGAAAAAAATATAAACAATATTAATATCTTTAAATTATTAATAGTTACTTGTTATTTAAAAAAAAAATTCAGTAATCAAAATTCTTTATCTAAATTAAAAAAAAATACTAAATTATAGTATTTCAGTGTGCAAATATACAATATAACATTCATCATTCTCCCTCCGGAATACCTAAGTGACTAGGGTTTGTGTTGCGGTTTAATAACTACAAATGATGTAGTAATTTGTACATGAAAATTCAAATTTATTTTCTCATTTTATATATATTCATAAATTGCTAATTAAGTAATTGATTAGTATAAATTTTATAATTTTTATGTAAAAAATAATTATTAAGTCTAACATTGACACGGTTTTGAAGATTAAGGAGTTTACTTATAATTTTTTCATATAAAATTAATAAATTATATAATTATAGATATGAAAAATAATTTAGTTAAAAATATTTAATGTAATAAAAACTACATGGTAAGAGGATACATTTTGTTGACATACACAGTACCAAAATCACTAAGTTTGCTTCTGTATTAGTATTTTTTAAATATTTAAAAATTTGTTGTGTTTTATTTTTTATAAATATTATATTATAAATTTATAATAATTATAATTTATTAAATTAATATGTCAAAATAATTTATAAATATAAATTTAAATATATATTTCTATGTTAAAAAACATTAATTTACATTTTTATTATTTTGTAACAATAAACTCCTCTTACTTAATAAGAGAGAATCAAACAAAAATGAGTGTTTCTATTAATAAACTTTTTATTAACAAAATTATTTATTAAATTATAATAACAATCAAATATATTTATATTATTTAAGTATGAAATATAATTTACCTATCAAAAGACTTTCTTAATTCTAATGTCATCCATAATTGTTTGAGTTTTATAAAATTACATTAAGAAAACTAATGTCATATATTTACATATAATTTATAATAAAAGATTTAATAAATAATAAAAATCTTATAAATATTGATATTTTTTTACAAAATTTATTATTATATATGATATTGAATTATGTCATATGTTGTTAGCGAAAATAAAACAATAAAATAGAATATATATATATATATATATATATATATATATATTATTAAATTTCAACTTAAAAACTTTATAAAATATATTTATGATATATATATATATATATATATATATTATTTATTTATTTATTGACCGTAATGCTCTTTTTAATATAAAAGTTGGATAAAAAGATAGATAAAATTATAATAAACTTTTTATTTATTTAATATTTGAAATTACTATAATCACTTATTTATATCCATAATCTATATGTAACTTTTTTTTTATCGATAATAAAAAATCAATAAATGTGAATCACTTCAAGGGTAGTTCAATCCGTATACAAAAAAATTCAAGTCAACTCACTTAACTAGACTTTGAGATCCAACCTAAAAGAACAAACTCCTGGAAAAAACATCAACAAATCATCCTCATACAGACTATAGGGTCAAGACACCAGTCAAAAAAGGAGAAAAGCATAGCATGAGACTTGGCAGTGACCCACGATCAAGCCTTTAATTGAACCAAGACAAAAACTTTTGAAACGTCAGTCACGCCCCTATTAAAGATTGCATTGTTCATGTGCTTCCACAACTCGCTTACCACTGTAATTCAAACCGCTCCCCATACATCACCGGAAGCATTTGAGTCTGAATTGAAAAAATTCAGCAAAGGAACATTGTGAGTCACAAACTGCACTCCAATCCATTCAAAGCAGTGACTCCAAACTAGTCAAGCAAATCTACACTCAAAAAACAAATGTCGAACTGTATAAGATACCGCCTCCCCATCCTTCCAAACCCAACTTTCCTCCTTATCCAAGTCAAAACTCAACCCTTAGATTACTTGGAAAATTTGACACACCGAATAAATTCCTTTTCCAGACAAAATTCCAAACTCATACATCGTTATTCCAAACCCCCAATTCTGCCACCTTATAAGCTTTTGACAGACTCAAGGAGTACAACCTCAAGAAAACATTCTTCAAAGCACCACAACCCTGCCAGTTATCCTCCCAGAAAGAGAATTCCTTCCCGGATCCTATCTTTCACTTAAAAGCATCTTCAAAATTCTGGCCCTAACCCTCCAAACCCCAAACCTTCTTCAAATATTTCCACCAAGGGAATCCTTTATATTCTTCCCAACCTCTCACAAACTTCTCCAACCCCCATACTTAGAAACAATAACCTCCTTCCACAAACCGCCCTTATTCGACCCCAATCGCCAAATCCATTTACCGAGTAATGCTAAGTTAAAGGTCCTCAAATCAATGATACCAAGACCACCGACCTCACGTGGCTCACAAACCTTTTTGCAAGAAGCCCAGACGACCTTTATTCCTTCAAACCCCCACCCCCATAAGAAATTTCTTTGAATACTTACTAGCTTGTTTGCCACCGCAATCGACATTTTGAATAAGGAGAGATAGAACAACGATATAGAGGAAAGTACCGACTTAATCAGACAGATCCTCCCGACCATTGACAAGAACTTACCTTTCCACCTACTCAATCTACTCTTTAGTCTATCAACCACTCCTCCCTATAACGCCTTTCTCTTATGACTCCCCCTACCGTCATACCTAAATAAACGAAAGGAGTCACCATCACTTCACAATTGAGGATCGTCGCAAATCGCTGGATTGTTAATTGATCAACCCCCAGGCCACCAAGCCTACTCTTCATAAAGTTCACCTGAAGCCCAAAAGAGAGTTCAAAGCAATTCAAAGCTACCTTTGTATTGAAGACGCTTTTACAATTAGCTTCACAAAAGAATAAAGCATCATCAGCATATTGTAACATATTTACTTTCACCTTATTCCTTTTGATTTCCAAACTGTTGATCAGATTCTTCTCAACAACCATCATGGAGATTCCCGCCAAGCCTTCAGCCACTAACAAGAACAAAAATGGGGTTAACGGATCACCCTGCCGAAGCCCCTTCTTAGGAATGAATTCTTTAATCGGACTACCCTTAAGCCACTCAAAACGAATTGTTTACAATGCGACCAAGCTTCGATCCATTCCTTTGACACAAGTATTCTGTCAATCCTGCTCTTCACTAACCTGTTTGGTTTATTCCAAGTAAACTTTTTGCCAATCAACGAAATATCAACCAATTCTGATTTTTCAATAAAGGCATTAAAACCCAAAATTTATCTACTAAAGTCGGCCATAGAAATCAAACTCCTCCTTTCCTCCCTACTTCTCATAAAATTAAAGTCCCCGATAACACACCATGCCTTCAATAACTGAGTCGACCTGTAAGCACCAATCTCCTCCCAAACCAACTTCTTCTCCTGTAACAAACCAAAGCAATAAACATTCACAATTGTAACCTGAACCCCCGTCCCTACCTTTCAGAACCCTTCAATGATAGAGAAATTCCTATCATTAAAAAATTTGGACATCTGGAAACAATTCTTTTTCCAAATCGTAATAATCCCACCAGCACTATTACTTGCTCCATTTTCAACCCAATGAACTTCATTAGACCCCACAGAAGACAAACACTTTCCTTGCTAAGCTTTGAGCACTTTGTCTCTTGTATACAGACCATATCCGTTTGCTCCTTACTGATCAAGTTTCTGAGGTAATTTCTTTTAATATTACCTCCTAACCCTCTTATATTCATACTAACTACTTTCATCATCAGAAATAGTGATCTCTCCCTTAACATTCCTCCACTTAGAATTGTCCCAATTTTCCATCGATTGGAGGCTACGGATAACCACGTCTTCCTGTCCAGAGAATGTATAGCTCATTTTCGTACCACTTTTCCAAATTTTAGCTGCCTCGAAAACTTCATTTTTCAACTTGTAAATTTTGCTGCAGTTTTCAATTGCACTGTCCGACCTAAAATTAGAAACTGCTCTCGGACCCGATTGCTGAAAAAGATAATCTACCTGAACCACCCTCACGTCGACCAAGTTACTTTCCTCGTACTGAAAATTCGCTAAAACTGACCCTTCCTCACTTAAACTCGTTACCTTACTAGAGTCTAATCGCAAAGAACGACCATCCCCGTTTGTCACTAGGACACCAGCCAAATCATTAACCTTCGCCAGTCTCTCACTCGAACAAGCACAATCATTTTCCTTCAACATTGGGCTAACAACCCTTCCCTTCCCTTTCGTCATCGACACTTTCCAACTAACATCCACCCCTGCTACCTCCTCTAACGTCTCCAGGACTACCTCTTCCACCAAAGACACCCCAAACTGTGTGTTAAAACCACTCTGCTCCTTTTCCAAGCCCTGCATCAATATTATCCCTAAAAAACCATTTAGCACCACCGCACCTTGGCTCATACGACCAACTCCTCCCACCGGGATGACACGTCCATCGCCGCCCATAGGGCTCACACAACCGACTCCGCTCACTGAGCACATGGTCCCTGCACCGTCACCCACTAGGCTCACGGTCCCTTCAACTCCCAACGCCAACGCACTAGATTGCTCTACTTCTACGAGAGTTGTTCCAGTCCCCACAAAAACTCGGGTTCTTTGTGCTTTAGAAAAACCAACGTGCCAATCATCTATATCAATTGTATTTTTCCTATTATAAAATTTGGTGAGGCAAGGAGCAAACACCTCATTAATGTTAGGAACGCCTCATTAATAGGGTTGGTGAGATAAGGAGCATGCACCTCATTAATGTCAGGGAACACCTCATTAATGTCAGGGAGCACCTTATTAATAGGGTTGGTAAGGCAATGAGTGTTGCCTCATTAATGCCAGACACCACATTAATAGGGTTGGTAAGGCAATGATCATGTGACTCATTAATGCCAGACACCTCATTAATAGGGTTGATAAGGCGTGTCTCATTAATGTCAGGGTCCGCTTGTTCTCTCCCATAGTAAATGCACTGCTCATTGCTTACACCTCCATGCCCAACATTTACCACGCCTACGCCTACCTTGTGTTGAACCAAGTGTGTTCAAACTTTGAAGAATCGAAACTCTTTGAAGGATGATGAAAGGTTGGATGTGCTTGTTGTTGCTGAGTTGTCTTTAGATAGGATTTGGGGTAGATAAATTGTATATATCCACTCTTGATTGAATCCAAAGCATAAGCATTCTCAAACCTTTTAAAAGAAAAGTGTTTTTCAAACTAAGTAAAAAACAACCTGTTGTTTTGTCGAAACAACCGATTGTCTTATACTTAGGTGTTTTTATAAAGGTTGAAAACTATTTTTAAATGGTTGACTTGTTATCAAACCAAAAAAACCGATTGATTCGTAGAAACAACCGATTGTTTGTTCTGGGACCATAACAAAAAACTGTTTTGTGCTTTGACTGAGCATTGAATGATTTTCTAACTGTTTACGCTTCAGTTTTTAATGTTTTGACCAATCTTTAAATGCAATTAATAGTTTGTTAAGATTATGCAACAAACAACTTTGTTTTAAATATAGAAAAATAGATTTGAGTTTTTAACTGATTTGAGATTTTGAAAAGTTGAGAATGGCTTAGAGATTGCATTGATCAAAGAGTGTGAGATAGGATTTTCATCTTGTATTGATTTCAGATTTGTTCTATAACAAGTGTAATCCTTTGTACATTGAAAGAAACTTTGTGTGTATTACTGAGAAGTGTTGTGTGTTCTTGAGGGGATCAAGATCAGCATTCTTAGTGGTGTTGTGCTGGACCAAAGGAAGTGTGTGTCTTGAGGGGATCAATGTCACTTCTTTGGTTGTGTTGTAAGTAAT